>Ga0114977_10003045_pt1 | contig 10759 bp, 4 predicted proteins | sample S_130805_MF_Meta_FD_87026 | JGI IMG/M metagenome (GOLD analysis project Ga0114977, IMG submission 87026) | Freshwater microbial communities from Lake Simoncouche, Canada to study carbon cycling - S_130805_MF_MetaG | ecosystem: Environmental > Aquatic > Freshwater > Lake | place: Lake...
CACGCGCAAATTTTGTGTTTCACGCTTCAAATCAACCTGTCCACCCATTTGCACTGTCGCCGCCGAACCTTCAATTTTCAAATCTTTAGTCACCAACACACCCTGATTAATTTGCGCCGTCGCCTCAATATTATCAAACTCAAAACCGCCACTAAACACATCGACAAAATCTAGTGTCACCCGTTTCGGCAATGCCTGTAAATTTAGCACGCTTAGCAATTTGCCGGCACCCGGATTAATTTTTAAAAATTGACCTTTTTCTACTTTCAAATTAAGTGTGCCGGTTAATTTTGATGACTCAAATTCATCAGGGCCGCCATCCCATAAAAAATCACCGCGCAATGCGCCTTTAGCATCTTTGACCGCCCCCGAAAATCCAGACCGATCTAACACTTTACCGGCATCAAAAATATCCAATTTTAAATTTATATGTGTCTGCGCTGAATTTAAATCCCATTTACCGTTCGCCACCAATGAACTATCTGGATTGCTCATTCGCAAATAATCCAGCAATACATCGGTCCCTTTTTGACTCAGATGAAATTCTAACTTCCCTAAGGGTTTGCGTTGGTAAGAAAACTGATCGACAGCAACATCTATCGTCGGTAAATTGATTTTTCTAACCAGCGGCAAACTATCTAGATCAAACCGCGCTGGTGATGAGCTGAATGGAATCGAAAGTGGCTTACTGGCGTTGCCCAATACTGCTTCTTTCAATCGAAGTTGCAAACGCCCTTCACCTTGCGATTGCCACTGCAACTCACCGTTAACTTCTGCGGAAGAGAGCTGCGCTTTTAATAAGCCATTATTGTTGAGTCCGCGAATAGTCAACTCATTAATGTCACTGTTAAATGCGCTGACATTTCGAACCAACAAATTAATACCGGCAATCTCCGGAAGCCGACCATGCGCGGCAGCGCTACTTTCCACCAGTCCGGTTGCGAGCCAATCTTGAACCGAAACAAAGGGCAGCATCCCAGTGATCCAAATGCCATCGCGCTCAGGCTGAGTATTGGCGCTCACCGCCCCAAAACCAATCGCCCCACGCTTGATGGGCCAATTACCACGACCATCGATTTGGCGAACAAAAGTCGCTTTCATTGACTTGCCATAGCGTAGTGAAAGTTGATCTTTGGTCACCGAAAGATTTCGCATTTCAAAATGTACAGGCACATTTTCATAGCGGTTTTTAGCAAAAGGCGAGGGTAAATCCATCCCTAACCCCAACAAATCTGAATCAACACTAACGCTCAAATCATCCCCTAAAGTAGACACTTTGGTATGCCAAGTTGTCGAACCATACAGATGTTTCAATACGCCAGTCGGCAACGTGGCTGGTAAGGTTTCGGCATTAATGCGGCCTCCAGCCAGCACATTTAGCCGGCCATCCGCTTCCGTCCGAACTGAAACTTGCACTGGACCACCCAACGCTTGGGCAGATATATTTTTGACTGTCAGCGCCGATTCGGTGAAGTTTAATTCACCATTCACTTTTTTAAGCGTCGGAATGAATTCACCTAAATCAACGTCGTTATCCACAAAAAGATAACTGCCTTGCACTTTAATATCTTCGCTACCACTCAAAGGAATATTCAGTAACAAATTCAGCTTGCCGTCACCAGTTGTTTTAATCTCTTTGGTAAAATTGTTCAGCGCAGCACGCAACGGACTATTGTTAATATAGTTCAGCGCGTGTTGCGTGGCGCCTGCCGATTCACCACGCACACTCAAACTGAGTTGCTCAGACAACATATCCGGCAAAGTTACACTCACATTTTGCACTTCACCGGTGCCTATTACTGCTTTGGCCGCCGTCACTTGCAAGCGTCGACCTTCAATCAATAAATCTACATTTGCTTTTTCAATTCGCGGCCATTTTTCTTGATATTCGATCCCGACATCGTGCGCTTTCACCGTAATCTGAAACAAACCATTGCGATTTTCAGGAAAGGGAAATTGATCTAAATCCCCTTTCAATTTCAAACTAAATTGACTCGCCTCGCCGCTCAACAATCCTTTTTGCAACCAAGCTTGCGTTTCATCACCCAAACTATGCAAAGGAATATAGCGCGCCACATGCGACACCGAAGCACGCGTCAGCGCCAGCGTCACATCCGCCACCCCCAAACCTTTGCCGTCAATTAAGTAACTACCGCTCGCCAAACCGTCCAAATCGGCATTTGTCAATTGCGACTGGTTAATTTGAAATTTCCAACCGTGCTTGTATTGCTGCCAATCCGCATCCAAATCAAAGCGCTCAAAGGCTAATGGCATCAGCAAATAATGTGGCGCATTCAAACTCAAACCAGGTGACTTCAGCAACAACGCCCCTTTTTTTTCATTCGCGTCCAACATCCCAGTCAAACCAGAAAATCCCGGCCTATCGCCAACGGCTTGCATTGCTAATGCCTCAAAATTAGCGTGGACTTGATAACGTTTTAAATCTGCAGGTTGACCCGAATAACTGAGCTGTAAATCTTTTAATCGGCCGCGCGGATTAGCTTCAATCAGTTGTTGTTTAAGTGTGGTGTTAAGCGGCAAATAAGCCAACAGTTGCTGACTACCCGCCAAATCCAGGGCGCTGATCTGTAACGAAGTTTCAGGCAATTTGCCAGTTTTATCTTTGTGCTGTTCAAATGAGAAATCAGTTACAGGCAAAACAAATCCATCCGCCAAGGCAACACTAAAATGTTTAGCAGAGACTTCAAAACCACTGGACAACTCTTGCCAAGTTAAAAAACCATCCAAACGATTTACCTGAAGGCGTGGCAAATTTTCCGCAAAACGATGTTCCACATCGCGCACTGCCACCTCTGCCGACAACTTTCGCAAACCTTTGGCATCCACATTCAACCAAGCGTGCAGATTGCCATTGGCGCGACTTATTTGGGCCGGCATCGGCAACCAATACGACCAAGCCAGCGCATCAAAATGCGTTAGTTTTGCGTCAACTTCACCTTGCCAACTTTTCACGTCAGAAAAATGACGGCCTATTAATTTTCCATTAAATTCAATAGGATCAGCCAAAAAATCGGGCGGCGTCGCTGACGCTGAAAAAAGATGATGTCGACCATTATTTAACCAGTCAATATTCACTTTATCGAAAGGCAATATCGCACCATTTCGAGTTTCATCGAACCAACTTAAATGCGCATTAGTGACGGTAATATGACCTTGATGAAGTAACCAATCTGCCCCGCCACTATTTTCTTGCTGATCAATTTTAATTCCTTCAACACTCAACACGCCGTTCGCGTCACGCCGAACAGACAGCGAAGGTTGCGCGATGGATAAACTCTGCAAGCGCAACTCACCAAAAAACAAAGACCGCCAAGACACCACACTTTCAACTTCATTTAAGGTCAAAACTGGGATTCCTTGCGCATTTAAAATACGAATATTTTCTAAATGCAAACGTGGATTAATACCACTCCAATCGGCTTTTATTTTTTCAATCTTAATCAGCGAACCAATCGCTCGACTCGCTTGAAGCTCAATAAACGGATGATAGCGTTCGATATTCGGCACCACCCAGATTGCCAAACTGATACCGGCAGCCAACAGTAGTAATGGGGGGAATAATAAAAAAAATAAAACAATGCTGCGTGCCAACGACGATTTATTACCAAAGAATTTTTGCAGGCGAGCAAACATTAGGCTGACAAAATAATGGTAGAAAATGGATGTAAGCGCAAACAGTTCATGGATTTCTAAGGTTACAATAGGCTAAGATTTTTCGTTAGACATTCTACCTTGAAGACTCTGCCATGAATACCGCCACGCCTCGCCCCATTCAAAATTTTGAGCAACTCATCATGCGCGGTAGAAGTTGCAGTCGATTTTTGCAACGACTGCTAGATTCAGATGCCACTTATTTACCTTGGCTAGCCGATCATTTTCAAACACCAAGCTCCCGTACCGAAATTGAAATTTGGCTAAACGAATTCCCCCAAACTGACGATATCGAACTCGCTCGCGCCCTGCGAAAACTTCGCAAACGAGTGATGCTTAAATTGATGATGCGCGATTTGGGCGGTTTGGCCAATCTCAATGAAGTGATGGAAATCACCAGCGCCTTGGCTGAAATTTGTGTCCAGCGCGCGCAAACTGTGTTGATGCAAAATCTGACCGAACAATTTGGACACCCTATCGGCGAACTCAGCGGCAAACCGCAACAACTTTTGATTCTCGGAATGGGGAAATTAGGTGGTGGTGAACTCAATGTCTCGTCCGATATCGACCTAATTTTTATTTACCCTGAAAACGGCGAAACCGACGGCACGCGCCGCATTAGCAATAGCGATTTCTTTACACGACTGGGCAAACGATTAATCGCCGCCATCAACGAACTTACCGCCGACGGCCATGTTTTTCGAGTCGATATGCGTTTACGTCCTTACGGCGACAGCGGCCCCTTGGTGATGAGTTTTGCCGCATTGGAAGAATATTTACTCACCCAAGGTCGTGAATGGGAACGTTATGCGTGGATTAAAGCACGCGTTATTTCACCACCCGACTGCCCTGATTGCGATGACTTAATGTCGTTCGCACGCCCTTTTGTCTTTCGCAAATATCTGGATTTCGGCGCCTTTGAATCAATGCGTAAATTACACGCGCAAATTCGTCAGGAAGTCGCTCGACGCGACCGCGTCAACAATATCAAACTTGGTCCCGGTGGTATTCGTGAAATTGAATTTATCGCCCAAGTTTTTCAGTTAATTCGCGGCGGTCGTGACGCCGAATTACGCATTCGCCCGACGCAAGCGGTGTTACGCCAACTCGCCACCAAAGAGCAACTCGACAAATTCGCCGTCATCGAGCTAGACAACGCTTATCAATTTTTGCGCAATCTAGAACATCGTTTGCAATATTTAGATGACCAACAAACGCAAGATTTGCCCACTGATTTAGACAATCAAAACATCGTAGCCGCGGCGATGAATTTCGCCAGTTATGCCGATTTTCTGCGCGTACTTGATCAGCACCGAGACATTGTCAGTCGCCATTTCAGCCAAATTTTCAGCATCGAAGTGGTTGAATCGACGGACAGTATCGCTTGGCATGATGGTAGCCAGCCAGATGTTTTGATTCAAGAATTAACCCAGCGCAGCTATCAAAATCCAAGCGCCTTAGCAGAACAATTATTAGCCATCCGTAATAGCAATCGATTCAAACAATTACCCGAAATCAGCCGCGATCGAATCGAACGCATCGTGCCGCAATTTGTCAGCGCTTGCCAAGCATTAGCGCAACGCGATGTCGCCTTGTCGCGTTTATTAAAACTGCTCGACCAGATTAGTCGTCGCAGCACCTATTTAGCTTTTCTGATCGAGCATCCGCAAGCGCTCGAACGATTGGCACGGTTCGCTGGTGCCAGCGAATGGGCGTGCGATTATTTAGGTCAACATCCTGGTTTATTAGATGAATTACTCGATGCCAGAGAAATTTATTCTGCACCCGATTGGTTTAAATTGGATGCAGAACTTGGCCGACAACTACTCGAAAATCAAAACGATTTAGAATGGCAAATGGATGTACTCCGTCATTTTAAACAAGCGCAAACTTTCCGTTTATTGGCGATGGATTTACAAGGTTTGCTGCCACTCGAGATTCTGAGTGACCATCTCAGCGATCTGGCCGATTTGATTTTGCGTCACGTATTACAAATTTGCTGGCACGATGCCAAGAAAAAACATTGCGACAGCCCACAGTTCTCTATCGTCGCTTATGGCAAATTAGGCGGTCGAGAATTGGGCTACGATTCCGATTTGGATTTGATTTTCTTGTACGACGACGATCATCCCGATGCCGGCGAAAATTATGCGCGCTTAGCCAAACGGATTAATACCGTGCTCAGTAGCTACACCTCAGCCGGCCGATTATATGAAACCGATTTGCGCTTGCGCCCCAATGGCGAAGGCGGTTTATTGGTCAGCAGCGTGGTCGCTTTCAACGAATATCAGCAGCAACACGCTTGGGTTTGGGAGCATCAAGCCTTAACTCGCGCACGCTGCTCGGCGGGTCTGCTTAGCATCAAAACTCGCTTCGATAAAATTCGCGCGGCGGTCTTAAGCCAAACTCGCGACATCAATTCATTACGCGATGAAGTCGTTAAGATGCGCCAGAAAATGCACGACGGCCATCCAAACAACAGCGCTTTATTTGACATCAAACAAGACAGCGGCGGCATGGTGGATATCGAGTTTATGGTGCAATTTTTGGTCTTAGCGCACGCCCATCGTCATCCAGAATTAACCGTCAATAGTGGCAATATTGCTTTGCTGGAGAGCGCCGCCAAACTCGGTTTAATTGCACAACAAGATAGTGATTTAGTCCGCGATATTTATCGAGAATTACGCCGTTTACAACATCAAATGCGGCTTAATAATCAAACGCCCTGTCGCGTCGCTCCGGACAAAATTGACACCCACGCCGTCACCGCTCTGTGGCAAAAATTATTTGCGTAAGGAGTTCAAATGAACACTAAGCATCCACACGCCATCACGCCAGAACAAGCAGGCAGTTTGCACGGCTTATTTTTAGAACGCGTAAAACGGACGCCACAGACTGAAGCCTATCGCTATTTTGATACTCAAAAAAACAACTGGTTATCGTACACTTGGTTGCAAGCGCAAGCGCAAGTTGCCCGCTGGCAAGCCGCCCTACTGCGTGAAAATTTACAAATCGGCGACCGCGTCGCAGCGATGTTACGCAACTGCCCAGAATGGATATTTTTTGATCAAGCCGCCTTATCGCTTGGCTTAGTGGTAGTGCCGCTCTATACCGTCGACCGACCCGAAAACGTCGCTTATATTTGCAACAACGCCGACATTCAGGTTTTTTTATTTGAGTCGCAAGAACAATGGCTAGAAATCAAAACCGTTAGCGCGCAATTGGCGCTCAAACGCTTTGTCAGCTTAGATGATTTTCAAGATAACAGCGAAGCGCGTTTACAAAGCGCCCATGATTGGCTGCCAGCCAGCGCTGAATTACGCGCACCAGCGCTCACCGACCTCATTCATCTCGCCACCATTATTTACACCTCTGGCACCACCGGCAAACCGAAAGGCGTGATGCTCAGTCATCACAATATTTTATCTAACGCTTACGCTTGTCTCGACACGTTTGCCGTTCATGCCGATGATTTGTTTCTATCTTTTCTGCCGCTATCACACGCTTTCGAGCGCACCTTGGGGTATTACTTAACGGTGATGACTGGCGCCACCGTGGCGTTTGCCCGCTCGATTCCTTTACTTGGCGAAGATTTGGTCATCATTAAACCGACGCTCCTAATATCCGTTCCACGCATTTACGAACGCATTCACGCCGCCATTTTGACAAAATTAAACGACGGCCCACCACTGCGTAAAAAACTATTCTTCTTCGCCGTTGCGGTCGGTTGGGCGCGCTTTCTGCACCAACAAGGACGTGGCAATTGGCAACCCATATTTTTGTTATGGCCCTTGCTCAACAAATTAGTCGCCAGCAAATTATTAGACCGACTTGGCGGCCGTTTACGTTCCGCAATGAGTGGTGGCGCAGCACTGGCGCCAGACATTTCCCACGTATTTGTCGGCTTAGGTTTGCCGGTGGTACAAGGTTATGGCTTGACCGAAACCAGCCCAGTAATCAGCGGCAATAAACCTGAAAATAATTTCCCAGATTCGGTTGGACAAGTGATTACCGGTGTGGAAGTGCGACTCGGCGCGCAAGACGCGCTGTTGGTAAAAGGCCCAAATGTGATGATGGGTTATTGGAATAATCCGGAAGCAACGCGCGCGATTCTGTCTGCCGATGGTTGGTTAAATACCGGCGACACGGCGCGCATCAGCGACAGCGGCCACATCACCATCACCGGTCGTTTGAAAGAAATTATCGTGATGTCGAATGGCGAAAAACTGCCACCAACCGATATGGAAATCGCTATTTTGCGCGACCATTTATTTGACCAAGTGATGCTGCACGGCGAAGGTAAACCGTATTTGGTGGCGTTGGTGGTGATCAATCGCGATGCGTGGCCAGGTTTTGCCAAAGAAATTGGCGTCATACCAGACTTGGTCGAATCTTTCACAGATGCCCGCGTCGAACAAGCGGTGCTGGCTCGGATCGCCAACCAAATGCGTGAGTTTCCCGGTTACGCTCGCGTTCATCGCGCGCTAGTTCTGGAAGAACCGTGGTCGATTGAGAATGGCATGATGACGCCCACCTTAAAATTAAAACGCACTTACACGCTAAATTATTTCCAAAAACAAGTCGACCAATTATACGAAGGACATTAATGAACGAGATCACCACCACGTTACCCGATCGACAACCCACTTTGCGCGTGGCGGCGATGCCGTCCGATGCCAATTACACCGGTGATATTTTTGGGGGTTGGCTGATGGGGCAAGTCGATATTGCCGGTAGCATTCCCGCCGTTCATCGCGCCAAAGGTCGCGTTGTCACCGTGGCGGTTAATTCTTTCACCTTCAAACATCCCCTTTTTGTGGGCGATGTGGTGAGTTTTTATACGCGAATTGAAAAGACTGGTCGCACCTCGATCACCGTTGATGTTGAAGTGTATGCCCAACGCGATCCTGCCTATCCAGTTTGCGTAAAAGTCACTGAAGCCACTTTGACTTATGTGGCGGTGACCGAAGAACGCAAACCGCGCCCGCTACCAGCCGAATAATTTTAGCGTTTTGATGTCAGTTTGAAGCGCAGAATGCAACAGCAGACTGCCCCGATGACAATCACACAGGTATAATTCGACCAGCTTAGATAACTAAAGGAAAAATCTTGAATCTCTCTACCCGCGTACAAGCCATTAAACCCTCCCCTACCCTTGCCGTCACCGCACGCGCTGCCAAATTAAAAGCTGAAGGTAAAGATATTATTGGCTTAGGGGCTGGCGAACCTGATTTCGACACACCGCAACATATTAAAGACGCAGCCATTGGCGCCATCAACAAAGGTTTTACCAAATACACCGCAGTCGGTGGCACGCCGTCTTTAAAGGCCGCCATCATTGCCAAATTCAAACGCGATAACGGGCTGGATTACACCGCCAAACAAATTTTAGTATCGTGCGGCGGCAAACAAAGTTTCTTTAATTTGGCGCTCGCCGTAATTAATCCTGGCGACGAAGTCATTGTCCCCGCACCCTATTGGGTTTCCTATCCGGACATCGTGATTATTGCCGAAGGTAAGCCAGTCATCGTTCAAGCTGGTATCGAACAAGGTTTTAAATTAACGCCCGCACAACTGAGCGCCGCCATCACCCCAAAAACAAAAATGGTAGTGATTAACAGCCCTAGCAATCCATCCGGTGCGGTTTACACCTTGGCCGATCTACAAGCGTTGGGAGAAGTGTTGCGTCAACATCCTAATATTTTGATCGCCACCGACGATATGTACGAACACATCGCGCTGACCGACGAAAAATTTGTCAATATTTTGGATGCCTGCCCTGATCTTTATTCACGCACCATGGTTTTAAATGGCGTTTCAAAAGCCTATGCGATGACTGGCTGGCGCATTGGTTATGCCGCTGGCGCAGAAAACATCATTACCGCGATGGAAAATGTGCAATCGCAAAGCACCTCAAATCCGACTTCAATTTCACAAGTGGCGGCAGAAGCAGCATTGAACGGTGATCAAGCATGTATCGCACCAATGTTAAAAGCCTTCCGCGAACGCCATGTTTTCGTGGTGAATGAGCTGAATAAAATCCCAGGTCTGAGCTGCATTATGGCGGGTGGCGCCTTTTACGCCTTCCCCGACGCACGGGTTGCGATCGCCACTTTGCACCAAAAAGGCATCATCAGCGCCGCCACCGACATCGCCTTCTCTGAATATTTATTAGTTGAAGCTGGTGTCGCCGTAGTTCCTGGTTCAGCTTTTGGTAGCGAAGGTTACATTCGCTTATCTTTTGCCACCTCGATGGAAAATTTGCAAAACGCCATCAGCAGAATTGCCAAAGCGCTGAGCTAAAAACACTCCCTAAATTACATAAATACATAAAACATTCGAAGTAAGTCTTGACCTAGATAACCCGAACCATTAGTATGCGCGCCTCATCAATTCCCTGATAGCTCAGCCGGTAGAGCGACGGACTGTTAATCCGCAGGTCCCTGGTTCGAGTCCAGGTCGGGGAGCCAGTATTCAAGCCACTTTCGCAAGAAAGTGGCTTTTTACTTTTCTGACCGTCTGGTCAATTTCTGGTCACGGTTTGCGGACGGTTTCTTTGCTGTTGCATGGCGGATTCGATAAGTATTGTCGGTGTGTGTCTATCGTAGGGGTAAATATACACAGCAATTACACCGATGTCATATCGCCCTCATCAGCGCGGCAATCCAGAGTAGATGTTCCTAATGGAACACGGCCTGTAAAAAAACCACTAATCCACGATATTTTTCATACTCGCAGAAAAACGACATCACCTGACGCAAGCCCTGTCTAAACTTGCTCCTGTCTTTAACTCACAGGAACAAAAAATGACACGAAAACTGATTACTCTCCTCGTTCTGACCTTTGCGACGACCACGGCTTATGCTGAAGGACGCAAAGAAACTGCCGGAACTATGACCGGAAAATGGAACAACACAGCCACCCACCAGAACTTCAGCATCAATAAGCATGGCATCGTCGGACGAAGCGCTGCTGTATGCGGGGAAATGTACCAGCAGAAATTCAGTCTCGAAAAAGGTGATAAGTGGCTCGCAGAAGTCGCCAGATTGGCAAAAAACAAGGACATACCTCAGTCCCAGTTTAACGC
>Ga0114977_10003049_pt1 | contig 10747 bp, 7 predicted proteins | sample S_130805_MF_Meta_FD_87026 | JGI IMG/M metagenome (GOLD analysis project Ga0114977, IMG submission 87026) | Freshwater microbial communities from Lake Simoncouche, Canada to study carbon cycling - S_130805_MF_MetaG | ecosystem: Environmental > Aquatic > Freshwater > Lake | place: Lake...
CTGTTAATTTACGCAAAGCTTGGCTCATCAATCTTGCTTGCAGGCCCATGTGGTTATCACCCATGTCGCCCTCGATCTCAGCCTTAGGCACAAGCGCCGCCACACTGTCGATCACAATCATATCGATCGCGCCAGAGCGCACCAGAGTGTCCACAATTTCCAACGCCTGCTCACCCGTATCAGGTTGAGACAACAACAAGTCAGCCGTCTTCACCCCTAATTTAGCAGCATACATCGGGTCTAATGCGTGCTCAGCATCGATGAATGCACAGGTGCCACCAGCCTTTTGAGCTTCTGCAATTGCATGCAACGTTAAAGTTGTTTTCCCTGAACTTTCCGGGCCGAAAATTTCTATTATCCTGCCACGCGGCAAGCCACCCACACCCAAAGCAATGTCTAAGCCAAGAGAGCCGGTCGAAACCGCCTCCACATCAACTGCCGGGCGATTACCCAACTTCATCACCGATCCCTTACCATAAGCTTTGTCTATTTGACTAAGCGCAGCTTCCAATGCTTTTTGCTTATCGTTCATGTCATTTTCTCCAAAAATGGTTATTTGTAATGCATTGTTGCAGCAAATATCATCAACTAGCAAGCTAATTTTCCATCAAAATTCAAAATTTATAACATATAGTTAATGAAAGTCACAAATAATCATGGTTTAGTGCATATTTATGCTGGCGTTTGCCATTTTATAGTATAGGATAATAAATGTATCATATATGTATGTTCAGCATGAGTGTTTTTATTTGTAAGTGGAAAAATATTAAGGGCGCAATTAATTTGATCCATTGCACATCTTCACCTCAAAGAGGCAGCCATGCTTAACACCCCTCACAAACCAGTTATGCTAGCCGAGGTTTTAAAAGCCGCAAACCCTTCAAAAGGCGAAGTGTTTGTGGATGCAACCTTTGGTGCAGGTGGATATTCACGAGGCCTTTTGGAATCTGGTTGCAAACACATTATAGCGTTCGACCAAGACAGCAGCGCCGAGAAATACTTTTTAGAATTAAACGAAAAACACCCTGGAAGTTCAACTTTCGTTAATGATAACTTCAGTAATATAAATACGCACATAAAAGATGATGTGGACGGTTTTGTTTTCGACATTGGCGTCTCTTCCATGCAAATAGACCAAGCTGATCGCGGCTTTTCCTTTAATAAGGATGGCGCGCTTGACATGCGAATGAACACCAGCAACCCACTCACCGCTGAATATGTCGTTAATAATTATGAAGAAGAGCAGCTGGCAAACCTGATCTTCAACTATGGTGGGGAAAGAAAATCACGCCGCATCGCAAGATATATCGTCGAACAAAGGGCAACAGCCCCTTTTAAAACCACTTTGGAATTGGCAGCCACAATCGCCAAAGCCGTTGGTCGATATAAGGATGAAATTCACCCTGCAACCCGCAGCTTTCAAGCCATCCGCATCGAAGTTAATGGCGAGCTTAAAGCATTAGAAGAAGGCCTTAAAGCAGCGGTATCTCGCGTTAAAATCGGGGGAAGAGTTGTGGTGGTCACCTTCCATTCATTGGAAGATGCTATCGTCAAAAGCTATTTCGCAAAGATATGCGGCGCCATCCCCAACAGCAACAGACATCTGCCGGAAGCTCCTCAAGCTCAAGAGGCGATAAAATTCGCCTTGATAAACAGGAAGGCAATTGCCCCAAGCAATGAAGAGGTTTCCTCCAACCCACGCTCTCGCTCTGCGAAATTAAGAGCTATAAAGAGGGTGGCATGAACATAAGATGGAAACCATCGTCATTTTCTGGAGTGGTATTAATTGCAATAACAATCGCATGCCTGTTCATGGTCAAGCATAACGTGCATGGCATCAGCAAAGAAATCCACCGCCTTAACAACGCCATCATGAAAGAAAAAGAAGCCATCCACATTCTGCATGCCGAGTGGGCCTTTTTAACCCAGCCTAATAAATTAGCCAAACTGGCAGATAAACATCTTGACCTGCAACCGATGGCCGGGAAAGATATCAAGCGTTTATCTATGGATAACCTCATTTCAGAAGCCAATCAAACAACTGATAAACCGGGGGCCAACTGATGAATGGCCTAAGCCGCAAACATTTGTTACGTACAGCCGAAAAAAGCGCCGCAGAGCGAACAGAGCTAGCCCTGCAAACATTCCGCAACAGGATACGCTTCACCACAGTGGTCATCAGCCTGCTGTTCACTGTTTTAGCAGCAAGAATTGTGGAGCTGAATATTTATGGCGCCGATGAAATAAACAAAAGCACCACCAGCAGCAGAAGCCTAGATTTCATATTAAAGCGCGGCGATATAGTCGACCGTCAAGGCGTGTTGCTTGCAACCAACCTCACCACAGCCTCTTTATTCATCAATGCCAAAGAAGTGATAGAGCCAACCCTTTCGGCTAAAAAACTGCACGAGGCATTGCCAGATATATCATTAAACGAACTGGAAAATAAATTCACCTCCGGGAAAAGCTTCCATTGGATAAAGCGCCATGTCAGCCCTGATGAACAGCAAAGGGTTCATAACCTTGGCTTGCCAGGCCTTTATTTCACCCGCGATGAAAGGCGCATATATCCACAGTCCAATCTGTTCTCCCACACAATTGGCGTTGTGGATGTTGATGGCAATGGAATTTCCGGCCTGGAAAAACAATTCGATGAGCAGCTTTTGCTGTCACAAGCAAAACACAGCAACTTGCAAACCACATTGGATCTGCGGGTTCAAAGCATTGTCCATGAAGAGCTGCAAAAGGCAGTTGATTTAAACCAAGCCGTGGGCGGGTCATCCATCATTATGGATGTGAACACCGGCGAAGTTATATCTATGGTCAGCCTTCCTGATTTCGACCCACATCACATCCAAAGATCCACCGAGCGCCAACGCTTCAACCAAACCACACTGGGCGTCTACGAAATGGGCTCAACCATGAAGCTCACCACAGTTGCAACCGCCATTGACACCGACACCGTCAATTTACACGACACTTTCGATGTGTCTGCCCCCTTGCATTTCGGCAAATACACCATCAATGACTACAGCACCAAGAACGGCTCCTTAACCGCGCCAGAGGTGTTAATGTATTCTTCCAACAGGGGAACAGCCAAGATTGTTGAACGCTTTGGCAAACAAACCCAACGGCAATATATAAGCAACCTCGGCATGTTATCAAAAGTTAAGATAGAGCTGCCCGAAACATCTGCCCCTCTGTATCCTTCAGAAAAAAATTGGAGCATGCTAAGCATGATCACAATCAGCTATGGCTATGGTCTTTCAATCACACCGCTGCACGTTGTCAAGGCAGTTGCCGCCATGGTTAATGGCGGGGTTTTATATGAACCAACCATTATAAAGAAAGAAGCAAAGCCACAAGGCGTTCGCGTGCTTTCTGAAAAAACTTCTGAATATATGCGCAAAATGCTGCGCCTGATTGTTGAACATGGCGGCGGAAAAAGGGCTAACATTCCAGGGTTCTTCCCTGGCGGCAAAACAGGAACCAGCGAGATTTTGATCAATGGCCGCTATTCCAAGCGCGCAAACCTAGGCTCATTCGTTGGCGCCTTCCCCATTAACGACCCCAAATATGCCGTTATTGTTTTGATTGACCAAGCAAAACCTAACGAGTTCAACCATTGGCTCACCATTGGTGGAATAGTGGCAGCGCCCGTGGCTGGGTCTATAATAAAACGCGCAGGCCCATTGCTGGGCGTGTGGCCGCAAGAAGATCAGTCCGAACGAGTTAATGAAGAGCTAACCCTCGACTTCACCCCAAGCTTCAAACCATTAACGCAGATTAAGCAATAGCTTCCCACCCATCTCTCAAAAAATGGATTCAGGGATTAACTTAAAAACCTCGACTCATTGTTTTAGGCTCATTTAAATAACGGGCTACAAAAGATCGCGTATTATATCCAACCCCATCAGCAAGTGGGGCAATAGTTGATTTATTTAAGCTGTCAGCAGATTCAATTAAGTTGTTTAAAGTGAATGGCTTCCAACCTAAGTTATCTATGACATTCGCCGTTGAAACCCCCTTTTCTTTGCGCAACCTTGACAAAGTTAAATCGAACAGGGTAACTGGCAGTTTTGATAAATTCATGTAATGAGGATCTTCAGCCCGCGCCTGATTAGCTATTGATCTAATATAATCCAGGTCAGCAAAACTTTCATACAGACTAGACTTTTCAGAATGAGTAGCATTTGGGTTTAATTTCCGCAGTTGCGTTGCTGATAAATCAATGCTAACTCCATCATGCGGCCTATCAATAAATGCCGCAAAACCCAGCTCCTCAAAAACGTCTTGCCATGCGAATCTCCCGCCCTTCTTATCAATTTCCTTGCCTATGAAATAGTACATACTCTTTGATTTTACATCCCGCATCTGGCCATTCACATTGATGCCTTTAAGAAGAGAAACCAATTTGCGGCACCATAAATCATTATCACCCACGTCTTTAAACTGATGGATAATATAGTCCAACCCCTCTACCTTACCTGGCAACGATCTTCGAATTTGTTCTTCCTGTTGCGCTAAATTCAAAGGGTTGCTGATGGGGTTAAACGATTTATCGTAAGAGCCATCTTCTTTAAAAGCACTGTTACTAGATCCTATTATAATGATTGGAATTAAGCCTTGATCCATAGTTTTTAAAATTGTTGCCAAATGCCCCTTATGCATCGGCTGCCTGCGCCCTACCAACACAGCATATTCAATGCCAGCACCTTTGGCTTGTTCAACACTTTCAAAATACATCCCTTCTCGCATATTCATCACCTCTGTTAAAATTAAATGGGCCCAGCACTCTACCTTATACAGCTCTAGCCATCCGCGCGATATCTTTATGCTTCGCGGCATATGTCGTAAGAACAACACATTGCCACTCCGTTTTTCCTAATAACTCCGCATTACGTTCAAACGCCACCTTCTTTTCAAGCAATTCGTTTACTGATAATCTCGGTATGTTATCCATAGCAGTGCTGGCATAAAGCTTGCCCAGCAATCTGTGGTCCCTGCCTTTATGTTGCAGCTCATAAACGTTATCACCATTGCCAGCCTTAACAGTTAAAAGTTTTAGCGGCACTATATCACTTTGTGCTAAAACATTGTCAAAATCGCCTGATCCTATGCCTTTATATATATTCCACACAAAAGTCGCTTTACTGGCATCACGATTTAGCTTTTCATTATCTATCACAGCTATGCCAACTGATAAATCCAGCTCCATAGCAACAAACTTTCTATCAGCATAATTCACAGGCCTCTCAATTGCTTGGCTTTCAATCACCCGCCTCTTTCCGCCAATAGGCACTTTTCCCACTTCCGGGATAAAGACCTGCTGATTCAGCGGCTCACTCGCGCCCCTGATCCTTTCTTTGGGCGCCGCTGGCGCATAAAGCCTGCTCATCCTTTCCATAGCATTGGCCATACTAACCCGAATATTATTCCTGTAATTCGGATCTATCGTGAAATTATTAGGATCTTTTAAAAATCCGATTTGCTTAAGCCCAGTCAAAGATACATCCACAGCCAATGCGCCAGAAAACAGCCCTATTTCTTGCACAAAATTTATAAAGTTGTGGTATTTGCTGACGAAGCTAAGGTTGTGATTACAGGTAAACACTCTAGCTTTGTCATTTATTAACGCACCAATTCCGTTCCATTTAGACTGTTCTGAAAATTCATCGTAGAATAAAGTTGCACCCAGTCGATGTATAAAAAAAGTAGCCAAATAATTCTTTGTAAACATTATGAATTTCAAAGCAACAAAGTCTTGCATTGTGTGCTTATCCTTCATGTTAACTAAGTTCACTTCAGCTGCATAATCCATAATGCTATACTTACTCTTCATTGCATAGCCAACTCCCCTAAAAACATATTCAGCCATCTTGGCATGCATATAATCTTGATGCGAGATAATTAAAATATCGCATACCAATGCTGTCGTTAGTAAAAATATGGCTTCAAATCCTATGTGGATTACTGGCGCATATTTTTTAGGTGTATTTTTTAAAATATCACTTTTCGCCCGATATCCTATAATCTCACACACTCGAAAGAATGCTCCTACACAAAACAGATGATAAGCCGTCTCTAATAAAGAATTAGAATAGGAATCTAAAAACTCTTCAGACACAAACGCTGTATTTATTGATGCAACAGATAAAATCTCTCTCACAGGCAAGTTATTTTTAACCCTGGAAAAATAAGGGAAAGAGCCAAATGATTCCTTGGACATACAATGCGTTTGCAAGGTCAAAGCTTCCCAATAATTTCGAGGATTATGAAAAGACAGTAAACTCACATAACTATTCATACAAAACACCGACTCTCTCATTAAATAATGCGAATATTATACGCGCATTAATCAAAGAAACAAGCTGGAAGATAATATACTTATATTAAGGCTTCGAATCGCAACAAGGTTACCCACACCCGCAACCCTTCTTAAGAAGCATTCGGTATAACAACATCTTCTTGGTTAGCCTTCATGGTGGCTTGGGAAAGAGTGATCCCCCTGAACAGCTCCATCTCTTCAATCAATGAATAGTGGTTCTGGCGAATCTGCTCTTTAATTGTGATAACTTCACTTTCTGGAATGCCAAGATGCTGCAACGAAGCGCCTCCAAGCTGCAGGCCTGTCTCGATTGTTGCTGGCACGGTCACGTTGGCGCCTAATCTGCGTATGCCAACCCCATGTCGATAATCATCAACCCTGGAGATAATCAATATATTTTTGTAATTCTGCGCTATATTTTTCACCGCCTTGCGCAATGATGTGTTGTCATCTATGGTGAATATGATCGCATTGGCGCGCATCGCCCCAACTGCCCTGAGGGTGTCAACAGTGCTGGGGTCGCCATGATAAATGGGAAAGCCTTGATTGCGCGCTTTTTTAACCAAAGCGATGTTGCTGTCAACTGCAATATAGTTAATTTTTTCCCTGGTTAACATAAAGGCCACAACCCGGCCAACCCGGCCAAACCCTGCGATGATAACGTGCTTATCCAGGTCGCCAACCCCTTGAAATTCTAAGTTGTTGTCTATCTGCTGATCTGAACTGAATTTATCTTCTATACGCGCCCCAATGATCGATAATATAGGCGTAACCGCCATGGTAACCGCCACAACAATCAGCAATAATTGCCCATCGGCTGCAGGCAGAATTTTTTGCTGAAGCGCCAATCCCAAAAGCACAAAGGCAAACTCCCCACCCTGTGATAACAAAAGCCCAGCATGTGCCGCCGAACCCCATCGAAAACGGAATATTTTACACAGCATCAATATCACCAACGTCTTTATCGACAACAAAGTCAGCGCCGCAATAAGCACCTTTGGCCAATTCTTCATGATGAATGCAATATCCATATTCATCCCAATACTCATAAAGAACAACCCCAGCAACAAGCTTTTAAAGGGCATAATGCTGTGCTCAACCTTATTGCGATATTCAGTTTCTGCAATCAACAGGCCGGCCAAAAACGCACCCATAGCATCCGAAAGCCCAAGGCCATCTGTTGCAGCCGCAGCACTCAGAACTAATAAAAATGTGGTTGGAACATAAATATCATCACTCTTTGTTGACGAAACCATGTTAAAAAGCGGCTTAAGAAACAATCTTCCAATAATAGTTATCCCAATAACCACCGCAAAAGCCTTAAGAGATGCAAGCCCTAGCATCGGCAACATCTGCACATGTGGCTGCGCAATCAACGGCAACGCTGCAAGCAAAGGCACAACAGCCAGATCCTGCATCAACAAAACCGCCAAGGAAAGCCTGCCCACCTGCGTTGCTTGCCTTCTCGATTCAGCCAGCACCTGCAAAACCACCGCCGTGGAAGATAACGAAAGCGAGGCAGCCACCACAATGGTCAATGGCAATTTAAAATGAAAATATTGATCAAGGGCCGCAATAAGCGCCAAAGTCGTGAGAATCACCTGCAATCCGCCAAACCCAAATACATAAACCCGCATCTGCACCACGCGTTCGATGGTCAGTTCCAGTCCAATAGTAAACAAAAGGAAAACCACCCCCAATTCACCAACTGTTGTGGCATAATGAGGATTCAACAGAATATTATATCCATATTGCCCTAAGAACGTTCCAGCGATAAGATATCCAAGCACCGGGCTCAGCTTAAAACGCCTGGAAAGCACCACTATCATAATCGATATGGTTAGAATGATTAAAACATCATGTAGCAGATATACCTTGTCTTCCATTGCCTTAAATATATGAAATTATCAGGGGATTATTCCCCCTAGTTTGTTTAAAGGTAACAGAGTTATTATATATAGTAAAGTTTAGATTATCACTTATTTTTGCATAAAAATCCGCCAGTTAATAATTGCATCAATTAAGCACTTGCTTATTGCCCATATATGGGTTATATTCCTTTTCAGTTCTTTGTCGCGGGGTGGAGCAGCCCGGTAGCTCGTCAGGCTCATAACCTGAAGGTCGTCAGTTCAAATCTGGCCCCCGCAACCAAAGATTCCCTGGCCTTCGGTCAATCCCATAAAATTTCAGTTATTATCTTAACGTTCGATTATTTAGATGCGCAAACATTTTGCATTAACCAACTAACGTCAATATTAATATCGATAGCAAAATTCATCTATAAACTTCATCATATTTCATGTTACGCTAATAAAGCAATATTTAATGAGGTAAAAATGCAGAGCCTAACACAAAGAAAAGCCACTATTCGTGATGTAAAAGCCATTATCGATCTTCTATTGGAAGACGAACTTGGTCAAAGCAGGGAGCAAGGTGGCGATAAATTAGACCAACGTTATCTAGATGCCTTTGCCCTTATAGACGCCGATCCAAATCAGCATTTAATAGTAACAGAACTTGCGGAAGAGATAGTTGGCACTTGCCATTTAACCATCATGCCATCCTTAACCTTCACCGGCTCTACCCGCATGCAGATCGAAGCAGTGCGAGTTTCAGCAAAACTCAGGGGCCAGAAGATTGGTGAATGGATGATCGAGCAGGCGATAGCATATGGCAGATCTCGAGGCGCATCGTTAATCCAACTGACCACTAATAAAAAACGTCCACGGGCCAAAACATTTTATGAAAAGCTTGGCTTTGAATCTAGCCATGAAGGGATGAAGTTGCATTTGATGCCAGAGGCACATGATGAATTAGCCTCGCAACAATAGATGCCATCGCCAGCTTATTACCCTATGGAGTAATCCGCAAAGGAATATAGCCCAGTTATTATTGATTTAACTTCAGGGGTTAGACGCGCTAAAGAAGGCTCTCATGAGTTTTATAAAAACCTTGGTTACCATAATGAAGGCCATATGGCCAAGATATATTTTAGGAAGGAGATAGAATAGAATGATCACCATCGACCTTCTTAAAAATCATCCTCCCACCACCATTTATCCTAGACAAGAGGATGAAAATATAGCACCATTCTTAGGTTAACATCAACCCTATACAGCCTTATGGAAACAGAAACATTATTAATAACCCCGGAGGATTCCTATGCAGAGGTAGCCACCCATTGCATAAATAAGGATTTAGCAAATGTTTTTGAGGCAGTTAAAAGTGGGATTCGCCTGTGGCCAAATGATGATAAGTTAATAACAATATTGGCGGGCATTGCCCTAGACCACAATTATTATCACAAGGCGATGACACTCGTCAAAGAGGAGTTGCAAAAGCATCCAAACAATCAGAAATTAGCCGCCATAAGGCAGGCAATCTTAGCCAGGGTTGAGAAAAAGCAATTCTCATCCCTTATGATGCTGGATTATGATGGATATCACCAACTTGGCAGCACAGAGAAAATAATCGACCATTGGCTGAATAATGTCGAGCTGCGCTTGCTGCTGCTTATGCAGATGAGCCTTGTTAAAACCATGCAAGACAGGTTGCACCTTCTGAAGGTCCAGGCCAAATGGGGGGCAAAAGCAACAGCAGCATTTAAGAAGAAAGATGTTAAGCTGATGGCGCGCCGAAGCCCCTCCAGCAAAGCCAGAGTTGGCATCGTCAGTTCTCATTTCGCAGATAATTATGTAGGGCATTTCATTCGTCAGTTTGTTGAGCATTTCGATCAAAATAAAATCGAGCTGCATTGCTATTCACTGCTGAATTATGAAAATGATTCTATGCAGCAATACACTGCTGAAAAAGCCGATTCATTTAGAGATTTTTCTGATGAAGATGATGCTCGCACAGCCCAAGCCATCGCCAATGATGGGCTGGATGCATTGATTGAGATAGGAACTTTATTCCACAGAACTGGCGTGATTGTGCATAAACCCGCGCCTATGGTGATAAGCTGGCTTGATTATCCAAATTCATCTGGCCTGCCTGTGGATTACATAGTTGTCGATCCCTACACCAATCCGCCAGAGGAAACTCTACTGCTGGAAAAACCTTTAATCCTTGCAAACACCTGGCTTGCAATAGACCCCCAACGGATAATGCAGGCCCCAATAACCCCATCTGTGCCAGAAGATCGCAATGGCCATATAACTTTCGGCACCATGAACAGGCCATTCAAAATAACACTAGATGTTTTTAAGGCCTGGGCTGAAATAATGCATCAAGTGCCAAATTCAAAATTCCTATACGTAGGGATTGAGATTGCCTCCCCACAATTTCAAAACAACTTCATTCAACATATGAAAAGGTTTGGCATCGGCATAGAGCGCCTCATCTTAACCCATTCCAACCAGAAAAACGTATGCGGGCTTTATAATCAGATTGACATCGCGCTCGACACCTTCCCTCGCA
>Ga0114977_10003051_pt1 | contig 10743 bp, 7 predicted proteins | sample S_130805_MF_Meta_FD_87026 | JGI IMG/M metagenome (GOLD analysis project Ga0114977, IMG submission 87026) | Freshwater microbial communities from Lake Simoncouche, Canada to study carbon cycling - S_130805_MF_MetaG | ecosystem: Environmental > Aquatic > Freshwater > Lake | place: Lake...
ATTCAGCAGACGCACACGGCTTCACCACCGAAGAAGTAAGCTCGACCAACTCGGTGACGCAGTAAACGCAGCCGTCTTGCCGCCGGTAGAGCAGGACGATCTCGATCACATTGTTCCGCAGAGGCAGGCTAAACTTGTAGGGCTCAATGCCATCATGATGGTTCACGCCGTGAGCGTAGCAGCCGGCGCAATCTTGGCGCTGAGGGAAACCGCCTGTTTTTAGGTGGTGGAGTTTGAAACTACACTCTGGAGACAATAGCAAACATCTGCAGACTCGTTAGCAGCTACGTTAGCAGTTAGCCTATTCTATAATTTTTAGCTTACTTATCTCGCTCTAAATTATCGACTTACTTGAATGGTGGACCTTACTGGACTCGAACCAGTGACCTTTTCGATGTCAACGAAACGCTCTAACCAACTGAGCTAAAGGTCCAGCAGAGGGCTATCTATGAAGGACGCGGGGCGGACGGTGCAAGAAAAAATCTTGATCATTCTTTGGCGGGATTTCGGCGCGTTTTCGCGTGCATTTAAAGCTACGCCGAGTAAATCACCTGCCGACATGCTGCAAAGTCTCCGCATCCGCAATCTGGCCCTCCTCGAGGAGGTCGAATTGGACTTTGAGACGGGGTTTACGGCCGTGACCGGTGAAACGGGAGCGGGTAAAAGCATTCTCTTGGGGGCGCTCTCGTTGCTGGCTGGCGCCCGAGCTGACAAAACCATTATCCGCCAAGGCGCTCCGGCCACCGAAGTTGAGGCAGCGTTATTTTTTACTGATAGCCGTAAGCTTGATGTCGCCTTGACGGCGCTTGATCTGCCTCCCTGTGACGACGGGGTGCTCATACTGAAGCGCAGCCTGCCGCGTGATAAAGCGCCGCGGATTTCTGTTAATGGCAGTATGGCCACTCTCGCGGCCTTGCAGGCTTTAGGGGAGTACTGGATTGATTTTCATGGTCCTGGCGAACCGCGCCGCTTGCTGAAAGAAGGCTGCCAGCGAGAATTGCTTGATCTCTTTGCCAAAAATACGACGGAGCTGCAGAAATATGGCCTGCATTTTCAGGCGTGGCGTGAATTGGTCGACGAACGCACGCGATTGGCGGGAGCTGAGAAATTGTCGGCGGAGCAGATCGATTTTCTGCGGGCGCAATTGGCCAAGCTGGATGGGCTGGAGTTGACCGAAGAAGCGCTGGCCACGCTCGAGCGCGATTTTTCTCGTCAGCAAAGTGCGCAGGAAATTACGCAATTAGCCGCTGGCCTCAGTCAAGGGTTGAGCGGTGACGACGGGATGCTCGGATCATTGGCGGCGTTGCTGCGGCAGGCGCGTCAGTTGGAGTCGCTCGATGCGGCGAGTAAACCCTTGGCCGAGCGCTTGCTGGCTTGCTCCGTCGAGCTCGGTGATCTCGAGGCTGAATTTTCGACGCTCGCGCAATCATTGAATTTTGATCCTGAGCAGGCTGAAGCGTTGCAGGAACGGATGAATGGTTGGCTCGAGGTGAAGCGCAAGCACGGGACTAAATTGGAGTTAGTGGTGGCGGCGCGGGAAGAGATGCGGCGGAAATTGGAAATGCAGGGCGATATTGAGGGCACGTTGGCGAAGCTCGAAAAGCAGATTGCCGAGACCCACACGTTGGCGAAGAAATTTGCGCATGAGTTGCGAGCGACTCGGGAAAAAGCGGCACTGCAGTTGGCGAAGGCGGCTGGGAAGGTCATCGCGCAGCTCGGCTTTAAGAAAGCGGATTTTCGAGTCCACCTAGTCTCACTCTCGGAGCTGGGGCCGCAGGGCGATGTCGGGGTGGAATTTCTTTTTTCTCCCAATGTAGGCGAGGCGCCGTTGGCGTTGCACCGCATTGCTTCGAGCGGGGAACTGGCCCGAGTGATGTTGGCCCTCAAGGCCGTTTTGGCAGAAATTGATGACGTGCCGCTGCTAGTTTTTGATGAAGTGGATGCCAATGTCGGCGGTGAAATTGGCCGCATCGTGGGCGAGAAAATGGCAAATATTGCCGAGCGTCATCAGGTGCTCTGCGTCACGCATCTCCCGCAAGTTGCGGCTCAGGCTCAGAATCATTTTGTCGTGACTAAGGATCAGAGTGGGGAGCGCGCTGCGGTGACAATCGAAGCCATTCATGATGATCGCAAAACTCGGGTCAGCGAACTTGCGCGGATGCTGGGTGATCGTAATGCGAAGAGCGCGATGGCCCACGCCGAAGAGTTGTTGAAGGGCTAGGGTAGTGAACGAAGAATCCTGCGCCGCTCGGGTGGCTAGGAAGGAATTTCAGGCGGCGGTGGGTTGTCAGTTGCTATGTCCAAAATCATTATTTTATCCTGCTGACATGACCCCATCGATCACGCGGCGGCAGGCACTTAGTCAACTCGGAGTCGGAGCCGCTGTGCTGGCTGGTGCGACGACTTTGCCGGCGGCAGTTGCTGATAAACTGCTGGCTGCGCGATCGGGTCGTATCAAGCAATCGGTGTGCGCCTGGTGCTACGGGAAGATTCCCCTCGAAAAATTATGCGCGGCCGCTGCCGAGATGGGTTTGGTATCGGTGGAGTTGCTGCAGCCCAAAGATTTTCCCATCGCCAAAAAACATGGCCTCACGTGTGCGCTGGTCAGCAATCCAACTACGAAAGTGGGTGACGTCACGGTCGGCGGAATTCCGCGAGCTTGGAATCGGTTGGAATATCATGATGCCCTCGTGGCCGCTTACGAAGTCCAGCTGCAGGCGACCGCGGACGCTGGTTTGACCCGGCTGATTTGTTTTTCCGGTAATCGCGCGGGCATGGCTGATGCTCAAGGCTTAGCTAACTGCGCGGTGGGCTTACGGCGAATTTTACCTTTGGCAGAGAAATTGGGCATTACGCTCTGCATGGAATTGCTGAATAGTCGGGTGGATCATAAGGACTACATGTGCGATCGTACGGAGTGGGGCGTGGCGCTCTGTCAGGCTTTGGGTTCAGAGCATTTTAAGCTACTCTATGATATTTATCACATGCAGATCATGGAAGGTGATGTGATCGCCACGATTCAGCGCCACCATCAATATATCGGTCATTATCACACCGCCGGCGTGCCCGGCCGGCACGAGTTGGATGAGAATCAGGAGTTGTTTTATCCGGCGATCATGCGCGCGATTTTAGCGACGGGCTATACCGGTTTTGTTGGGCAGGAATTCATCCCCCGTAACGCGGATGCACTCGCGGGTTTGCGGGCCGGAGTGGTGCTGTGCGATGTGTGATGCGGCTGAGCGTATTTCGACTCAGCCCAAGGCAGCGGTAAAATAAAAATTACGATTGCCCACTCGGCTTTGAGGACGCCGGGTGGGCGCGAGTATTAGGGTGGGATGAAATAAAAAATGCTTCGGCTAATGCTCGTCCCTCTCAGCGCAGAAAAAATGTTAAAGCTGAGGTTAAGTAGGGTCGTTGAATATTTATCACCTTAATTAGCTAGCTGCATAATCGTAGATAATGCGGCACGCAAAATATGCGCAATGAATGCACAGAAGACTGCAAGGCATGCGGAGTATTCGGGAGACGATTCTGCGATAATGAGCGCGTGAAGAAAGATTCTCTCGGCCGGAAAACTACGCTTAGGCCTCAATTAATTTTTAGAAACCAAATGCCATCATGAGCTACAAAACGCGCTGGAATAAAAGCACCTTAATTTTTGGAGGAGCCACCATCTGGGGGCTTTTCTTGGTTGGCTGCGTAGTCGCCGACCGCACCATGGTGGCACCGCCTAATGTTGCCGGAGCAACTTTTGTTGGCTCGAAAAAGTGCGTCGAGTGTCACGAAGAGCAAACCGGCCATTATGCTGGCTCGACTCATGCCAAACTTGCGCTGAAAGACGCGAAGGGCACCGAGATCGGGTGCGAATCTTGCCATGGCGGCGGCTCGCTGCACGTCAAGGCGGGTGGAAGCAAGGGCACCATTGTTAATCCGCGCAAGTCCCCAGAGGCCTGCTTCCAGTGCCATTTGGATAAACGCGGTGAGTTCAGTCTGCCAAACACGCATCCGGTGTTGGCGGGCAAAGTTTCCTGTGTCGATTGTCACGACGTCCATGCTGACAGCGCTATTAAGGGCTCGGGTGCCGCCTTGGAAAGTCAGAATGAGACCTGCACCAAGTGCCACTCCGCACAAAAGGGGCCGTTCGTTTATGAGCATGCGGCGATGAAAGAAGGCTGTACCTCGTGCCATAACCCGCACGGCTCAGTGAATCAGAAGATGCTGGTCGCGCGGGATGCTAACCTCTGTCTGCGGTGCCATCTTGAGGCCCCAACTGTCAGTGGTGAGATTAACGGCAACGCCGTTCGTCACACGCCGGAAAATCATAACACCCGCCTAATGCAAGGCACCTGTTGGAGCGCCGGCTGCCACGAGGCCCCCCACGGTTCCAATACCAACAACCACACCCGTCGCTGAACCTCTACCAAATACTAGCCATGCAAGCTAACTATCTTACCAACTTACGCGGCACGAGTCTGCTCGCGGGAATTTTGCTCGCTCTTACTGGAGCGCAAGCCGCGGCCTTACCGGCCGACGCTTTCCCGACCTTCGAGAGCTATATCAAGCTCAGTGGTCAGGTGCCTTCAATCACGGGCAACGAAGCTGCTTTTCAAAAGCGCATCGTTCAGCCCAAGGGCGGCGGCCTGGGTATTGAGGACCTTCATTTCACGAAAGATGTGAACAAGGAAACTACTATGGAGATCGACGGGCGGGCCTTGACCGGCGCTGAGGATTACCTCGCACAGATGAAATTAACGAAGACCGAATACGGCTCACTGAATGCAGGCTACAAGAGCTTCCGGACCTTCTATGATGGCATCGGGGGATTCTTTCCTTTGAACAAGCAATGGAATGCGATGACCCCGGAAGATCTGCACATCGACCGCGGTGAGTATTGGGTTAAGGTCGAGTTGAATCAGCCAAATACGCCCAAATTCGAGTTGAGCTACGTCGATGGTACGCGGTTGGGTAAAAAAAATAGCACGATCTGGGGTGATAGTGACTTCACCGGCCTGCCGAATAATATTCCGCCGATCTCGCAAGTGCGTAAAATGCTGCCGAGCTACCAGAAAATTGATGAGCACCACCAAGCCTTGGAAGGCTCAGTAAGCCATACTCTGGCGAATACGACCTTTCATGTCACGGTGATGCAGGAAAAGACTGATGATAACGATACGCGCTATGGTATGCGTTTTGCTGGCGAGGTGAAACCGTATCCCACACCAGCCTCGACACTTTTAATGCCCGCCGGGAGCATGAATAATCAGGTGCAATATTCGCAGACTGATGGGATGGTTACTAAGATGTCAGGCCTGATTGCCAAGAGTGAGACAGTCTTTAGCGATACGGTTAAAGTGCTGGCAGCTTTTAATTATCAAGATGTAGACAGCACCTTCAGTGGCGATCGTCCCCTCTATACGACTACGCCAACGGCCGTGGGAGCGGTTGTTTTGCGGGCTAATAATAATCTCGGACTCACGGGTGGTTCTCAGGTTAAAGTTTATGTGGGCAGTCTCGGCTTCGATTGGAAGCCAACCCCGGATTGGTCGAGCAATTTGGCGCTGCGCGCTGAAGATAAATATACCAAGAGCGCCAGCGCACTCACGGCCGTTACGCCGGCCGTTGTTGCGACCACCGGTGTTGTGACCACGACCAATAGTCTGCAGACTTATTATTCGCGGGTAAAAGAAAAGTCCTTAACCCCGGCACTCGATCTCAATTACACGGGGATCAAAGATCTCGCGCTTTATGCCTCGGCGAGCGTACGGAGCGTCAGTGGGGATGAACGTTATGCGACCCCGAACGATTTTGTGACGACTCCGGTGATCGCTAACAGCAAGCTGGCCTACAATGATATGTCGGAAAATCGGCTCAAATACACGATTGGGGGTAATTGGCACCAGTCTTCGTTGCTCACGCTCCGCGGCGAAATTTTCCACAAAGATAATACCAGCAAAGCGATTGGCTACACGCTGCGGACAGATGGTTATGCAGACAATTATGTCCTCGGCTTTAAGTTTACGGGGTTGAAATTAACCGCCATCGCTAAGCCGACCACGGCCCTGACGTCGACGACCCGTTATATCTACCAAAAAGGGGATGCTACGGTTCAAGGCATCAGTGTGACGGGTACGGCTTTGACGGGCTACGCGGTTACTTATCCGAAATATGACTCCATGGATATGGTGACGCACACGATTGCGGAAACGATCGACTGGACGCCGATGGCGCAGTTCTACCTCCAGGCCAACGCCAGTATCGTTTTCAATGTGATCGGCACCGTCTATCCTCGAGCCGGGGTGTTTGCGGCAACGAGCACGAATATCGCGTTTGATGCTAACCGGGTGCTGCAAAATTCGAATAACAACTTCATCACCGCTAGCCTAGTCTCCGGCTTGGTTTTGACCAAGATCGACGATTTGCAGCTGCAGTTTTCTTACTACAAAGCCGATAACTATAATCCAGAAGTGGCGGCCATGACGCTGCCTTTTGGCGCTGGCGCTACGGAATATTCCGTAACGGCAGGGGTGAAACATAAGTTCTCTGATCGCTGCATCGGCAATGCTAAGCTCGGCTATTATGATGCGAAGAACGATACGACCGGCGGCAATACCAACTTCAAGGGACCGCTCGCCTACGTTTCGCTCGATTACGCTCTCTGAGCTGAGTTTGGGTTAACCCTTCTCATGAAAACCACCGCAAAAATTGCTCTGACGAGTCTCGTCTTATCGCTCGGCACAGGTGTAGCGCTGGCTGCGCCTGCTGCCGACAATTGGGATAACCTCTGCGCCTCATGTCATGGCGTTGATGGCAAGGCCCAGACTAAGACGGGGAAGAAGCTGAAGCTGCGCGACTACACTGATGCCAAAGTGCAAGCGGAGCTGACGGATGCGGCCATGATCCAAGCTACGGCTGGCGGGGTGAAGATCGACGGCAAGGAGAAGATGAAAGGGTATAAAGCCCAACTCTCGTCGGACGAGATCAACGACCTCGTAGCGTATATTCGCAAATTCAAGGTCTGAGATCCGTGCCTTTATTTAATCTACAAGCCGACGAGTCGTTTGCGACGTCCGTTGGCTTTATTGCAAAGCATCCCGTTGGTGGAGTCAGTGACTGATTAAAATCACGGCAGGGTACTCGGCTGCACCACAATTCCTTCGCATTTCGAGCAACTGGGGTCAGTTTTAAATCAATCTCTTTATTTTATCATGAAAACCACGACAAAATTAGCCCTCACTACACTGATGCTTACCCTGGTTACAGGCGTGGCGCTCGCTGCGCCGGCGGCAGAAAACTGGGATAATCTTTGCGCCTCCTGTCACGGGGCGGATGGCAAGGGTCAGACTAAGTCAGGAAAAAAACTCAAGCTGCGCGATTACACTGAGGCTAAGGTGCAAACCGAACTGAAGGATGACGCAATGACCAAGGCTATCACGAATGGGGTAAAAATTGACGGCAAAGAAAAAATGAAGGCTTTTAAGGAAGAAATTTCTGGAGGCGAAATCCAGGAGCTCGTGGCCTACGTGCGTAAATTTAAAGCCTAAGCGGCCACCGCCGGAGTGCATCGAGTCAGCGGCGTCGCCGCGTGCTGACTCAGTTCTAGCCTCACCTATTTTGATCATCCGCTATTTCTATGACTGAGTCCAACGACCAACCGCCCGTCGCCGTGTTAACACCGCGCTCGAATTTTAATAATTGGATTAGTGCGATTGGTGGAGTGCTCGCGGTCGGCGCGCTTTTCTCTTTCGCGTTACTCACCTGGATGGATTTCACGGGTGATCATCGGAATCCCTATTTGGGGATTTTTACGTATATTGTTGCGCCGGGTTTTCTCATTGCGGGTTTGGCAATCGCTTTTTTTGGAGCTTGGGCTCAACGGCGCTGGGCGATCAAGCATGCGGCGACGATGCCGGATAAATGGCGGCTGGATATTTCTAATCCAGCACAGCGACGTTATTTAATTTTACTCAGCGTCGGTGGGGTAGTTTTTCTTTTGCTCAGCACCTTCGGGAGTTACCAGACCTATCATTATGCTGAGTCTACGCAATTTTGCGGCGAGGTCTGTCATCAAGCGATGAATCCTGAGCTCTCCACTTATCAGCGCGGCGGGCATGCGCGGGTGGATTGTGTAGAGTGCCACGTGGGTTCTGGGGTGGGGGCTTTTATTAAAGCCAAAATTAATGGAACGCATCAGCTGATTGCCTACACGCTCGACAATTATAATCGGCCGATTGGTACGCCGGTCAAAAATCTCCGACCAGCGCGTGAGACGTGTGAGAAATGTCACTGGCCGGAAAAATTCCTGGGCAATCTTGATGTTACTTTTGATCATTCCTTATCGGATAAAAAAAATACCCCTTACAGTGTTCGGATGTTGATGCGGGTAAATACCGGCCGCCCCGGTAGTCCGCTCGGGGGCATTCACTGGCACGTCAGTCCCGATAGCTCGGTTGAGTACTATGCGGCGGATGCACAGCGTCAGGATATTGTCTGGATGCGCGTCACGAATAAAAAAGATGGTTCCGCGAAGATTTTTCGTAATGAAGAATTCAAAGGCGAGCCACCGGCTGGACTGGTGCGAGTCATGGATTGCATCGACTGCCATAATCGCCCAGCGCACGTTTTCCCCACCGCCAATGATGCCGTCGAGCATGCGCTGGCGTTGGGTACTTTAACTAATAAATTACCCAATATTAAGCGGACGGCAGTGCAGGCGCTGGTGCAGAAAGATATCACCACGGGCGCTATGGCGCCGGCGAAGATTGCCAATTTTATTAAGGCTAAATATTCCGATAATCCGGAAGTCCCCGCAGCCATTGCCGAGGTGCAGAAAATTTACGCGGCTACTCTTTTCCCTGAACGTAAAGCTGACTGGCGTGTTTATCCGAATAATATCGGACACAAAGATTGGCCGGGCTGCTTCCGCTGTCATGATGACAAGCACAAGACCGCTGCTGGAGAAACCGTCCGGGCGAGTGATTGTACCTCTTGCCATACCATTATTTCTCAAGGGAAGGGCGCTGAGCTCGGTGTGCTCTCGGCCTCCGGCATGGAATTCAAACACCCCGGTGGTGAGTACGACCAAGATTTAAAATGTGCTGACTGCCATAATGGCGGCATCCAGGGCAAGTGAGGCAGGGGAGGAAAAGATGAAATTGGGGAAAGTAGAAATTGAGAAACGAAGATCCGGATCGACTAAGGCAGCGGAGGAAAAGATGAAATTGGGGAAAGTAGAAAATTGGGAAACGGTGATCCGGATTAAATCTTAAAACTTACCCCTTAAAACTTAAGCCTCAGCAAGCATCGCGAAAAACGCGAAATGACGCGAAGGGTTCAGACCTTAGACCTCTCGCCTCTAGACTGAAGCCTACGAGCCGCCACCAAAAGCATAGAAGGCGCAGAATCGGCCAAGGCAGGGCTGCGGAAAAGAAGAAACTGGGAAATTAGAAACGGGGAAACTGGGGCGGGCAGGCGGTGATCGGGCTTAAACTTAAAACTGAAGCTCGCCCCGAGGCGAGTGCGGCGGGAGCGGAGGCGATGTCTACATTTTGTATTGAGGAATATCTAACCACGCGCCGCCCTGCAGGGCCGATTGATGGGCCACGATGCCGGCGACCGTTAAGTTGAGCGCCATCGCAACGTGCACCAGAGGCTGACGGCCCTGGATCAACGCGCTGACAAATTCGTTCGTCAAGTGGGGATGGGAGCCACCGTGATGGCCCGAATAGGCGCCCGCCATGCCTGCTGGGAACGGGGGGCGTGAGAGGGCGGGAAGTTTTTCGGTGAGCCCTTTATATTGACCGTAAAATGAACCCCGTTGTCCGCGAATCCGGCCCATTTCGCCGCCGGTCCCAGGCGTATCCCAACTGACTGCCATGCGAGCCATGCCGCCTTCGCTGGTGTGAAAAAGGGCAATCTCGGTCGCGTAGGGATTCTGGTACGCATTGTTAGCCGACTGAAAATCGTGCAGGAGACTGGCGGTGCCGAGGCAGGAAACTTTGGTGAACGTCTCACCGGTCACGCAGTGATAGTAGGCATTGGAGTGAGTCGGGTACCACTGGGGCGGCAGTCCGATGCGCCAACCTTGGTAGGAGTCGATCGGCGATGACATATAATGATAATATTCCCCTTCCGCGTAGACGAGTTTGCCGAGTCCGCCGGCCCGATAGATGGTCCGCATCGCGTGCAGATCCGCGTGAAAAGCGGAGGTTTCAAACATCATGTAAGTGAGGCCGCTGGCCTTCACGGCCGCCCATACTTGCTCGGCTTCTTCGAGTGAGCCAAACACGGCGGGCACCGCGGTGGCGACGTGTTTGCCGTGGCGGAGAACCTCGAGACAATGCCGAGCGTGGCTCGGTGCATCGGTGGCAATAAAGACGGCTTCGATGCGGGGATCTTTCACCATCGCTTCGAGGGAGGGATAGGTTTGGGCGCAGCGGCAGGCTTGGGCGAGAGCGGCGCAACGCTCGGGAATCAAATCGGTGACGGCAACCACCTCCACATTCGGATGATCTTGAAAGCCGAAAGCCGCGCCGAATTGACAAATCCCATAGCCGGCGATGCCTACTCTAATTTTACGATCTGAAAGGGGTTCCCAGCCCGAGGGTACGCTCGCTTGAGCGCCGGCTGATTCGAAGCCTTGAATCGTCTTCACGTCGGCGTTGAGGGCAGTTGCGGGCAGGCCAAGGGCGGCAGTCCCCCATAGTGCGCCAGCTCCTTGGAGAAAATGACGACGCGAGAGGCCGG
>Ga0114977_10003054_pt1 | contig 10736 bp, 13 predicted proteins | sample S_130805_MF_Meta_FD_87026 | JGI IMG/M metagenome (GOLD analysis project Ga0114977, IMG submission 87026) | Freshwater microbial communities from Lake Simoncouche, Canada to study carbon cycling - S_130805_MF_MetaG | ecosystem: Environmental > Aquatic > Freshwater > Lake | place: Lake...
CAGCTATTAACAAACTGGTGGTTAACTTCCAACAATATTGTTATGTATTCAAAAGGTGAGATAATTGGAACAAGAGTTGCCGGTGCGCCATTGGAAGATTTGTTATTTGGCTTTTCAATGATTTTGTTGACGTTATCGTGCTGGGAATTTTTTGCTAAACGAATTTCCCCTGATAAAGTAGTTAAGTGAGTTACGCGCCAAACACAGAAATTTACCTTCAAGGTTTTGGTGGTTTTTTAGCAGTGATAGTTTTGATTTTCATATTGAAGTGGGCATTTCCTACAAAGAAAGATCCAATTGAGGCAGCACGACAACGGGCGATCAAGAAATCCCTGCGAAGGTTAAAAAGAAAGTAACTAGCCTCTGGGCGAGGTTTGCTGGGGCTCAATGGGAGCCAAACCACTCTAGAACTCAGCATAATCTCAGCAAATTAGGTTCAACTCGAGTATACGAAGGCTGGCAGAGCCTTTATTATTTAAGTAAGAGGGCGAAACCTCTTGCAGGTAATTTAGCTAAAAGGAGAAAAATCAATGCAAAGTTCAAACCCTGTCTTAGGGCGGGCGTTTCCCAAGAAAGGCTATGCAGCGCAGCCTCCACTTTTTGGAAGCCGCACAGATGATGCGTTAGAAAATATCTACAACGCACCAAGTGCATCATCACTTCAAACAGGTCGCATGACGATCGAAGATGTTGTCGCGCGCACCAGCTTTCTCTTTGCAATTCTTGTAGCAGTTGGTGGTGCCGCTTGGTACTTCAACATGGGTATGGGTGCACTACTTGTTGGATTTATCGGTGGTTTCATTCTTGCGATGGTTAACACTTTCTCAAAGACTGTACGTCCAGGTTTGATCATTGCTTATGCCGCATTTGAAGGCTTAGCACTTGGAACTTTGAGCCACTACTACGAAACCATGTATCCAGGAATCGTAAGTCAAGCTGTAATTGGAACTCTTGCAGCATTTGCTGGAGTCCTATTTATGTATCGCAGTGGCAGATTGCGCGCTACACCTAAGTTCACTCGTGTACTTATGGGTGCAGCAATTGGATACATCGTCTTGGGATTGGTCAGTTTAATCTCTTCATTCTTTGGAGTAGGTGGCGGATACGGTTTCTATGGAACAGGAATTGGATTACTACTTGCAGTTGGTGGAGTAGTTATTGCAAGCCTTTTCTTAGTACTTGATTTTGATCAAATCGAAAACGCAATTCGTGCCGGAGTCCCTGAGACTGAATCATGGCGTGCAGGTTTCGGATTGATGGTTACATTAGTTTGGCTATATCTTGAAATTTTAAGATTACTTTCAATATTACGCCGCGACTAATTCTTAACTTACTAAAAAGGACCGCTAGAAATAGCGGTCCTTTTTTATTTGGTTTAAGGCTCGTAGATCGCTGGTAAATGTGATTTGCGAGTTTCAGGAAGGTTAAGAGTTCTAATTAACGCCGGAAGCAAGATCAGCGCTGCAGTTATGAATGCAACTTTGTAAGAGGCGTGATCTGCAATAAAACCAAGTGTTATCGGTCCAACAATCATTCCGAAGTCACTTCCCATTTGCCAAAGTGCGACAACTTTTCCGCCACGTCCGCGGATGACATCACCAACGAGTGCTGCTGGAGCACTTCCCAAGAATGCGCCACCGATTCCTGAAATACCCATACCAATTAAGAACAGCGGAAAACTTTCAAAAAATGCAAAAACAAAAATTCCAAGAATTGTTACCGTAATGCCTATTAGTAGTGCTTTCTTCCTGCCTTGCTTATCTACAAATCTTCCAGCAGGAAGCAAAATCAAGCCTTGCATCAAAGTTGCTGCTGCCATTCCGGCACCAATTGCCGCAGGGCCACGGCCCAAACCTTCTGTAACGAAAAGTGGAATTAATGAGTTACGCATACCAAATACAGCCCAACCAGTTCCGATCGCACATAGAACCGCAACTTGATAAGGGTGCATTCGAATCGCTTCTCGAATTGTGGTTTGTTCGAAAGAAGCACCACCAGAACGATTCTGATCAAATTTACTATTTGCTAGAAATACTAAAGTTACAATTCCACCGGCAATTACTCCACCGGCATAAACAAAAAATGGTGCTCGAAGTGAGATTGCACAAAGTGCTCCACCAAAAAGTGGACCAGTGATTCCACCGTATAAGAAACCACCTTGATAAATAGATTGCGCTCTGCCGCGTTGGTCATCAGAGACCACACCTAATAACAATGATGTTGCAGCAACCGTAAACATTGCCGAACCTAGACCACCCGATGCTCTAAATAGCAGTAACTGTAGGTATGTATGGGCCAAACCAGCCGCAATACTGGAAATGCCAACCATAAATAATCCAGTAGCGAGCACAATCCGTTCGCCAAAGCTATTAACCAATTTTCCGCAGAGCATCCCAGATGAGAATCGGGCTGCTGCGAAGGTGCTGATAACCGCTCCAGCGGCAGCCTGTGAGACCCCAAAAGAGCGAGCAAATAACGGAATGGCTGGGGCAATTACCCCAAAACCGACTGCTATGAGAAAAGCAACGGAGGAAAGCACCGCAACTTCTCTTGGTAGGTCTTTAAATGGAGATTTCATTGGATCAGAGGCTATCGTAATCACAGTAGAAGTTATAGGAGTTGCAATTGTGAGTAAAAAATATGCAGTGGTTGCCGAAAATTTAGTAAAAACTTATGGCACAACTCGCGCATTAGATGGTTTGTCACTTGAAGTTGAAGAGGGAACAGTTCTTGGCGTACTTGGCCCAAATGGTGCTGGCAAAACTACAACAGTCAGAATTTTAGCGACATTACTTGCGCCCGATTCTGGACATGCATCTGTGGCAGGGATTGATGTTGTTAAGGATCCACAAAAAGTGCGTGAATTGATTGGTCTTTCTGGCCAATACGCCGCAGTCGATGAGACTTTAACGGGCTGGGATAACTTAGTTATGTTCGGTCGTTTGTATCACTTGAATGCAAAAGGCGCGAAAGAACGAGCTACACAATTACTTGAACAGTTCTCATTGACAGATGCAGCACGTCGCCCAATTAAAACTTATTCAGGTGGAATGCGCAGACGTCTTGATTTAGCAGCTTCTTTAATTATCAAACCTAAAGTTTTATTTTTAGATGAACCAACAACCGGACTTGATCCACGTGGACGTTTAGAGATGTGGGAAGTTATTGATGAACTCGTAAAAGGTGGCGTAACCCTTTTACTGACAACACAGTATTTAGAGGAAGCAGATCAATTAGCTGACGAGATCGCGGTTATCGATCATGGTCGAGTGATTGCACGCGGCACATCTGACTCGTTGAAAAAAGAGGTAGGTGGAGAGCGGTTAGAAGTAACAGTGGAACAAAGCAAAGTCGCGGAAACCGCAAAATTATTATCAGAGCTCACTCACAGCAAAGCCAATGTTGAAGAAGGCCTGCACCGCATTTCGGTAGTTGCTCCTGGCGGAAGTTCAATGTTGATTGAAGCAGTAAGAGCACTTGATGCTGCCCAAATATCACCATTAGATATTGGATTAAAGCGACCATCCCTTGATGACGTATTTATGTCACTCACTGGGCATGTTGCAGAAGAAATATCAGAAGATGCAGATAGCGGAGCGAAAAGTAACAAGAGAGGCAAGAGGGGTAATCGCAAATGATTGATGGATTAATAATAATGAAGCGACAGCTCTTACAGCTTATTCGCTTGCCTGAAGTATTGATTTTCTCGACTATTCAACCCGTAATGTTTGTTTTGTTATTTCGTTATGTATTTGGTGGCGCAATCAATACACCTGGAACAGATTATGTTCAATTATTAATGCCTGGAATCTTTGTGCAAACTGTTGCATTTACAGTGGCCGCTACTGCAATTGGATTATCCGAGGACATGAGCAAGGGATTGATTGACAGATTTCGATCATTGCCAATTTCTCGTTCAGCTGTAGTGCTGGGCCGCACTCTTGGCGATGCCACACTAAATATCGTTGTCTTGATTGTTATGGGCTTAACTGGAGTCTTAGTTGGATGGCGCCCAAGTTCTGGGGCATTAAATATCACTTTAGGTTTCGGAATGCTCTTGTTATTTGGTTACGCGATGTCCTGGATGGGCGTCCTAGTTGGCTTATCTGTGCGTGACACAAGAGTGGCAAATAGCGTGGTTTTCCTATTTGTTTTTCCGATGACCTTTTTGTCTAATGCCTTTGCTCCAACAACAGGAATGCCTAAGCCATTGCAATATGTGGCTGAGTGGAATCCAGTTTCAACAATGGTTGCTGGCATTCGCTCGCTATTTGGTTTAACAAATCAATTTGGCGCAACAGCGGATTCATTTCCGTCACAACATCCAATTACCATGTCATTGATTTACATAGTTTTGATTATGGTGATCTTTATTCCATTAAGTGTGCAGAAATACAAAAAAGTTTCGCCACGCTAATTTAAGTTAAGTCTCAACCTAAATAAGGTGCAACTTTTTTAATTTTTACTGCAAAGGTTTTTCCATTTGGTGCAACATAGGAAACGCTATCTCCGACATTCTTATTTAATACTGCAGAACCAAGTGCAGACTTTTCGCTGTAAACCGAAACTTCACCAGCTGCAATTTCACGAGAGCCAAGTAAGAACTCCATCTCGTCGCCATCCATATCTATGGTGACAAGTGATCCGAGGCTGACGACATTTGAATCTGCAGATGGCGCGCTTCCTACTTCAGAATTTTCTAACATTGATTTCAGTTGGCGAATCCGAGCTTCCATTTTTCCTTGCTCTTCGCGAGCCGCGTGATAGCCACCATTTTCTTTAAGGTCGCCTTCTTCGCGTGCAGCAGCGATTTTTGCAACAACTTCTTCGCGACCAGCTACTGATAAATGGGCAAGTTCAGCAGAGAGACGGTCAAACGCCTCTTGAGTCAACCAAGTTTTACTTGGACCTGCTGCATCTTTAGCCATAGTGGACAATCTTAGCGGGATTGACCCGGATCAAGATATGCAGCGAACGACCCCTGCGGTCACTGCTCGCACCCGAGTAGGAACTTGGCTGCTCATTTCAATTGTTTTAGCTGTGGTGGCTGGGACTTGAATTTCGACTTGGCCAACAATCGTCTTGTCCATATCTTTAGCGACCAGCGTGCAATTTAAAATTTGACTCGAGTCTCGGCGATTAATCGAGTACTTAACATTTACTTCAGTGTCACTGGTTATTGAGAAAGCTATTAAAGAGGCTCGAATAGGTGGGTTTGCAAATCGATAAGCGCCAAAAGCCGTAACTATCGAGAGTGCAATAAATCCGATCGCGATCAGGGGTTTTTGATAGCGCTTTGGCTGATGTGGGATATAGCGGTCGCTCATGGCAAGATCAGCCTAAAGGATTTCTGGATGGAGTAATAGATGGCCACGACGCCTGACCCTAGCACTGTGAACGCAGGCACTGCAGGATCGCTTGTACTTACAGGTTTAACGATTGCAGTCGCACTCATTTTGCGCAGTGGTTACAAAAGATTGAAAAAAATGGATCGTCGCCGCACTGAAGAAAAATGAGATGTCACGAAAATTAGGATTTGTTTTATTAATATTAATTTTTGCAGCAACTTTTGTAAGACTTGGAGTTTGGCAATTAGATAGAGCACAACTTGTGCAAGAGATTTCAAAACCAGTTGCTGATAAATCCGAAGTCGCAATTGAAACTCTAATTAAGCCCCGAATTTCAATCCCAGATGAAGCAAAAGGTCGTTTAGTTACTGCAACTGGAAGTTATGAAAGAATTTTGCAAGCACCAAATCAAAGCAGCGATGGAAATAGCTTGCGAGAAAATTGGCAAGTTGGAATTTTGAAGTTAAGTAATGGAGTTGGACTTTTAGTAGTGCGTGGAATCGGAGACGTGTCACCACCGAACAAAATCATTGAAGTACACGGCCGATTATTCCCAAGTCAGATTGAGGATCGAGCGGTGAGATCTGATTTGTCTACTGAGCTTTCTCGCTTAGATTCAACAGTTTTATTAAGTCGGATCAATTTTGATCTTTATGATGGCTATGTAATTGCAATTAGTGAAAAACCAGATTCGGCAATTGAGCGAGTGCCCGCACCTCAAATTGTTGTTAAGGCTGCTGGCTTTTACTGGCAGCACATTTCCTATGTAGTTATATGGTGGTTGATGGCGCTCCTAGTACTTTGCATGCCGCTATTTAAAAGAAGAAGTGAGTAGAGTATTCCCATGAATGGTGCATATATTCGCTTTAGAATTATGGCTTGGGTCGCCGGGATAATGTCATTAATTCTTTGGTTTGTAGATATCCCAGTTAAGTATTTCTTAAACGTTCCATTTCTTGAAGATAAGATTGATTGGATTCCAATTGTTCATGGGTATCAGTTTCCAATTTACATTATTACGGTCATTGAACTCTCTTACAGATTGAAATGGGATGTCATCAAGATTGTTAAATTTATTCTTGCCGGAACACTTCCTGTTGCTTCATTTTTAGCAGAGAAAAAAGTTCGAGCCAGTTTAAATTCCAGTAATTAATTAGCAGTGATCCAAAGATGAAGAAAATCCGCAGGATTGTTAAGTCTATTATCTATCCACTTTATGAGCGACGCTTATTTCGAAAGCTAAATCTTTCTGAATCTCCCAAGCATGTTGGAGTAATCCTTGACGGAAACCGTAGATGGGCAAAAAACAACTTAGCTTCTTCAAGATCAGGACATGAGGCTGGAGCCCGGAAAATAGTTGAACTCCTAAGTTGGTGTGAGGAAGTGAATGTCGAAGTAGTAACTTTGTGGATGCTGTCCACTGAGAATTTAAATCGTGAGAAAAATGAATTAAATGCCCTTTGTGAAGTTATTGCTGAAACTGTGGAAGAACTCTCTAGGCAAGGAAAATGGAATTTAGTTTTAATGGGTTCTCTTGATCTGCTGCCTACTTGGTTCGCTGATGGGTTAAAAAAATCTGTTGCCAAAGAGCACAAAAATAAAAGATTGACCGTAAACCTTGCTATTGGTTACGGAGGACGTCAAGAAATATCAGATGCCGTAAAATCTATGCTTGAAAAACATTTAAGCAGTGGAGAGTCGTTAAAAGAAGTTGTAAGTAACTTAAATATTGAAGAGATATCAAAATATATGTATACAGCGGGACAACCAGATCCAGATTTAGTGATTAGAACCTCAGGGGAGCAAAGACTCTCTGGATTTTTGTTGTGGCAAAGCGCTCATTCAGAGTTCTATTTTTGTGAAGCTTTCTGGCCTGATTTTCGAAAGTTGGACTTCTTACGAGCATTGCGTTCTTACGCCGTTCGCCACCGTCGCTTTGGAAGTTAACATCAGATTAAGTACCAGCGTGTCGCAGTAAACCCACTCATTACCTATTCTAAATTTTGCTTTACCTACTACAAAACAGAATAGGAAGTGCCGGTGTCGGCGAAGTCTGTTAACAAAATAAAGACTTATATTTTAGATACCAGCGTTCTCTTAGCGGACCCAACCGCACTCACAAGATTTGCGGAACATCAAGTTGTTTTACCGATTGCAGTGATTGGCGAATTAGAAAGCAAGCGTGACCATCCCGAACTTGGATACTTCGCAAGAGGCGCACTTCGATTATTAGATGACATCAGGGTCGAAAATGGTCGGCTTGATAAGCCGATGGTTATTACTCCAGAAGGTGGAACTCTTTCAGTTGAATTAAATCACTCTGATTCAAGTTCATTGCCTCCAGGATTTTTCCGTGATGGAAGTAATGATTCAAGAATTCTTTCAGTTGCAAAAAATTTGATTGCCGATGGTCGTGATGTTGTTTTAGTTACAAAAGACTTACCTTTGCGGGTTAAGGCTTCTGCGATCGGAATCGAAGCAGAGGAGTACCGTGCCGAACTTGCCATAAGTAGTGGCTGGACGGGAATGGTAGAACTTCAAGTTTCAGCTGCCCTTATAGATGCGCTTTATGAAAATGAAAGAACACCTTGTCCTGAGGCTAAAGATTTGCCCGTTCATACCGGCGTTGTTCTTTCATCTGAACGAGGTAGTGCACTCGCTCGAGTAATGCCCGATAAACAGTTGCGATTGGTTCGTGGAGATCGCGAAGCATTTGGCGTTCACGGAAGAAGTGCCGAACAAAGAATTGCACTAGACCTATTACTTGATAATGAAGTTGGAATTGTTTCACTTGGCGGCCGAGCAGGTACGGGTAAAAGTGCGCTCGCTCTTTGTGCTGGATTAGAAGCGGTACTTGAGCGCCGGCTACATAAAAAAGTTGTGGTCTTCCGCCCGCTATATCCAGTTGGTGGCCAGGAACTCGGTTACCTCCCAGGAAGTGAAGGCGAGAAGATGTCGCCATGGGCTCAAGCTGTCTTTGACACTCTTGGAGCATTAGTGAGTCAAAGTGCAATCGATGAAGTTGTGCATCGTGGATTAATTGAGGTTTTGCCGTTAACTCATATTCGCGGTCGTTCATTGCACGACTCATTTGTAATTGTGGATGAAGCACAATCATTAGAGCGAGGCGTTCTGTTAACTGTCCTTTCGAGAATTGGACAGAACTCTCGAGTTATTTTGACTCACGATGTTGCACAACGCGACAATTTGAGAGTTGGAAGATTTGATGGCGTGGTCGCAGTCATCGAAGCGCTCAAGGGTCATCCACTTTTTGCGCATATAACTTTAGTAAGAAGTGAACGCTCTGCTATTGCTGCACTCGTTACCGAAATGTTAGAAACTCCAGTTCAGTAATTACAGCAGTTAATTGGTATACTGAGGTATCCGAGTAAGTTGAATCAGATTTTGAAAGCAGTAAATTTAGATGCCAAATTCAGTAAAAAAGCCCCATGATTTAGAGCGCGCCTATAAGTTTTTACTTGCGATGAATTTCCTCTTTGCACTGTTAATTATTTCTTGGATTCCAAGACTCTCAGAAATCAAGAAGTTGCTCGGGTTAAACAATGAAGTATTTGGTTCTCTTTTAGGGCTGGGCTCGATTGGCTCGTTAGTAGCATATGGAAGTTCTGGCTACGTGATTGAAAGATTCGGATCAAGAACAGTCAGCAATGTCTCGATATTTTTAATGTCGGCAAGTTATGCAAGTCTTACCTGGACTCACAATATTGCAATCTTTGCGCTCATAAATTTCTTCGCTGCCGTTGGAGGATCTTTCCTTCATATTGCACTTTTAGGTGTTCAGACAGCGATTCAAAAGGAAATTGGCCGCCCAATTATTCCGAAGATGCATGGGTCCTTTAACATCGGATTTTTAATTGTCATGGTTATTGGTGGAATCGTTTCTCCATTTGTTTCTGTTAGAACTCATTTAACAGTTGTGTCACTTCTCTTAGCACCGATATTTTTCTACTGTGCAAATCAAGTTCCCTCATCTAGAGATTTTGCAATCGGCGAGAAACCTCACTTGGGATTAAAATTTGTAAAAGAATTAATCCCGCGCACTCAATTAGAGTGGCTAATTAGCTTAGGTTTGATTTGTGCCACAGTTATTGAAATTTCGACTAATGACTGGATGGCGATTTTTGCGCGTGAAACATTAAACATTCCAGCCGGACCGCATGTGATTTATTTTATTTTGTTCTCACTAGCCATGATTATTGCAAGATGGAAATTTGCGCCAATGTTAAAACGGTTTGGCCCAGTAAATTTGATTCATTACGGTTCGATAATTGGTGCGCTTGGGTATGCAATTGGAATTTATGGCGCTTTCTTGATTGTAGATTCTTCGCCATGGTTGGCATTTATCGCAACAGGTCTCGGAGTATTGATTGGTGGGTTTGGCATTGGTGGAATCCAGGCAATCTTCATCAAAGTACTTGGTGATAAATCTGGAACTTCGTTAAATGTTGCCTTAGGTCGCGTTTACCTGGTTTTCACTATGTATCTGTTTGTGATTCGACTAATAATCTCATTTGTAGCCGAACGAGTCTCGGTCGCTGCCGCCCTCCTTGTGCCGGCAGTACTTTTACTCCTAACATTTAGGTTCGCTCATCTTGCTGATGAGGATAAGGATTTACTTAAGTAACTAACGTAAGGGGAGAATAAAGTGGACAGAATCTGTTGGACGCTTCGAGTGCATCCAGATCGAGTAAATGATTACCGCGAATCTCATGCCACAATTCCAGATTATTATCGCCAAGCTTTAAGTGATGCAGGTTGGAAGAATTATTCGATTTACCTCATGCCGGATGGTTTGGTAATCGGATATGTCGAATCCGAGAATTGGGATGAATCACGTAAGACAATGTGGGCTCGCAAGGACGTACATGAGCGTTATAGCGCTGAGATCGGCGACAAAATGAAGGGTGCTTTCATCTGGCCGCCAGAGGGTCCACCAACCGATGCACTGCAAATGCACCCATGTGAAGAGCTGGTTTTCCGCCTCGACTAACTCGACTAACTCGACTAATTTGCATAAGCGCAGGTGAGGGTCGGGTCGAACAATGCGGGTGAACGGTTAGATAACAAATAGGTATCAATCGTAGAATTTTGCCAACCGCTATTGACCATGACCGAATCGGTATATACCGTTCCACAACACACAGATCTGAACCGTTTTAGCGATGTTTTTTGCTAAGGAGTAACTGGTAATACCAGTCACACCAAAGCAGCTAAAACGGAGATTTGATTGGCGGCCGATCCCTCGGCCTTGGAGATAGAGAGATAGGTGAAAATGAATAACAAGACAGCAAGCAAGAAGTTCCGGGTCGGAATTCTTGCAGGTCTTTTGTCAGTCTCACTAGCAGGCGTTGGAGTTCAGAGTGCACA
>Ga0114977_10003056_pt1 | contig 10733 bp, 6 predicted proteins | sample S_130805_MF_Meta_FD_87026 | JGI IMG/M metagenome (GOLD analysis project Ga0114977, IMG submission 87026) | Freshwater microbial communities from Lake Simoncouche, Canada to study carbon cycling - S_130805_MF_MetaG | ecosystem: Environmental > Aquatic > Freshwater > Lake | place: Lake...
CGGCCGCGTCCCCTGTGCCGAGCCCCTCGATCGCCTTCACGAGCGCCTCCCCCCCCTCCTTGACGAGCATCGGGAGAAGGAGCGAGGCCTCCTGAGCGCCGAGCTTGGAAAAGGCGTTGCCGATGCGGAGCCTGGCCGGTTCGGCGAGCGTGGCGGAGGCGAGGGTCGTGGCGGCGGATGCCCGATCGACGGGCGACTCGCCGACGGTGGCGATGAGGAGCAGGCGGCCGATGACCACGTCGGGGAGCTCCCCGGTCGCCTCGCCGAGGATGGCCAGCGCCTGGAGGATCGAGCGGGGCGGGAGTGTGCCCGCCGCCTCGATCTGGAGGGAAAGCTCCCTGAATGCTCCGCGCTGTTCCTTCGAAAGTGGCAGCCCGGCGAGGACACCGATCGACTCGCCACTTTCGATCGCGGCAGCACTGTCGCGTTCGGAGGGCCGGGAGGCGAGGCGCGCAAGCGACGCCACCCACGGCGGCGGGGCCGACTTCGGCCGGGCGGCGCGGATCGCGTCGAGAGCCGCGGCGCGAATCGGCCCGGCGTCGCCATCGAGCGCGGCGGCGATGGCGCCGGCCACGGCAGCATCGGCGGCCAGCGGGGCGAGGGTCTCCGCGATCGTCATCCGCTCGCTTGGCGTTGACGTCGTCATCCTCTCGAGCAGCGCCGGCACCTTCCCGGCGAGTGCCCCCGACCAATCGGGGTGATGCGATGCCACCCACCAGGCCGCGTCGCGGACACTTGCCTCATCGGCATCGCACAGGGGAATGACGTCCTCGCGGGAAAGCGCCGGCGTCGCCAACCGATCGGCCATCTGATCGAGGGCGACAAGCGCCCCCCGCTTGGCCGCAGGGGCATTCGTCACCAGCGCCTCCCGGAGCGGCGCTGGGGCGGCGGTCTCGATCAGGCCGTAGGTGATCGAATGATCGAGGGCCCGGTCGCCGGCCCGGTCGGCCCGCCCGGTCGCGGCAAGGAGGGGTGCACACGCTGCCGGGACACCGAGCCGCCCGAGGGCTTCGGCGGCGGCCCGAGCCACGGGCGCGGCATCCTTCGCGACGATGTGTCCCAGTGAATCGAGCGCCGCCCGATCGCGGTGGAGCCCGGCGATGTGACAGGCCGTCTGGCGGACACCGGCGTCCGGATCGCCGAGACCGGCGCGAACGGCCCTGCGGGCTTCATCGCCGTCGATCCGCGCCAGGGCCCAGAGCGCATGCTGCCTCACGGCGGGGGCCGAGGCCCCAGCGAGTACGCCATCGACCGCGGTCGTCGCTGCGGCCCCGACCCTGGCAAGCGCATCGGTGGCCCGGGCGACGACCGCCGGGCGCGGATCGGCCAGGAGCGCCGCGAGGCTCTTGGACGTCATCCCGTTCCAGTCGAGGGCGAGCCCGCGGGGATCGGCGAGTGCCTTCGCACCAGCGCGGCGGACGCGATAAATCGCGCCGAGGACGGCCGGCTTCTCGAGCTGGGAGGTCGGGCAGCAGAGCTTGTACCAGCCGCCGGTATCGACGACGAGGAGCGAGCCGTCGGCATCCTCGATCACGTCGGTGGGATGGAAATCGACCCAGTCGGCCTGGAGGAAGGGCTCGTCGGTGGTGGTGAACGTGGCGCCTGACGGAGTCAACTCGCTTGTGAACACCGTGCGGAGATTGAACGAAGTCGTGAAAAGCTTTCCCTCGAATTCCTCCCCGAGACCGACGCCGGAGTGCCGATGGAGGCCGCACGGGGCGGCGGGACCGAGATGGGTGAGCGGCTTCATGAGGGCCCCGGTCCGCTCGTGGCCGTCGAGGACGCCATGGTCCTTTCCGTAGACGCCGCCGTAGAGGGCGTGGATCAGGCCGTCTCGCTCGCCGCCGCCGGGGTGGACGAGGAACGTGCACGACATGATCCGTTCCCCTTCCGGCGTGAAGACGACGTCGACGGGGTTATCCATCCCTCCGGTGAGCACAGGCTCGATGCCGGTCGCATCGTCGCGGGCTCTGAAGATGTGGCTGGCGCGGGTGGTCCAGCCGGGGCGGCCGGGGAGGTCGTAGGTCTGCTCGGCAAAGGCCCCCTTGCACCAGTAGATCCGGCCGTCACGGCCGAGGTAGGGGCCATGGAGGTCATTGGCGCAGCCGGTGAGCGTCTTGGCGTCGAACCACACCTCGCGCGATTCGGCGACGCCGTCGTCGTCGGCGTCGGTGAATTTCCAGATCTCCGGCGGCGCGGTGACATAGAGCGAGCCGCGGTACCAGAGCGATCCCTCCGGCATCATCAACCCCTCGGCGTAGACCGTGCGGCGGTCGAACCTGCCGTCGCCGTCGCTGTCCTCGAGGCGGAAGACGCGGTGCGTCGGGTTCTTCACCTGCTCGGCGACCGGGATGTTCGTGCCGCTGGATTCGGTGACATACAGCCTGCCACGCTCGTCGAAGTCGATGGTTACCGGCCGTTCGACCAGTGGCGGCTCCGCCGCGACTTCGAGCGCGAATCCGTCGGGGAGCGTGATCTTTCCCGATGGGAGGCGGAACTCGGCGGCATCGGCCGGGGCGGCGGCCAGGAAGACGAGGGCCAGTGCCATCGAGGGGACGAGGGACGGGCGACAGACGTTCCACATGGCAAGCTCCCCGGGGCTGCGGTGCGCTGCCCTGGCGGGGCAACGTGGGTGCTCATCGTAGCACCGGAGCTCCCCGGTCGGCCGCGACGAGGCCGACACGCTCCGGCCTGCCCGCCGCAGGAAATTGAAAATCACCAGGAGCCGCTGGCGCCGCCACCGGAGGAGTGGCCGCCGGAGCTCGAACTCGAACTCGAACTGAACGAGGAGCCACTCGACGAATCGAAGGAGGAACTGGTCGACGTCGATGGGTCCGGAAGTCGGGGGGTGACGCGAGTGCTCGCCTTTTCCCAGCCGCAGTGGAGGCAGCGTTCGTTGACGCGCTCGACGCCGGTATTCGCGGTGGTCGCGGCCTGGATGGTGGAGACCGTCTGCGACTTCGTGACCGACTGGCAGCGCGGGCAGCGGGCGTAGCGAGTGAAGAACGCTCCCCGGCGGCTTTTCTGGACGTGGGGGCAGACCGGGCACGACCAGACCTGATAATTGACGCTGCCGAGCTCTTCCTCGAGTCGTTCCGAAGGAACGAGTTGGGAGTCGTCCTCGCTTTCCGAGAGACGGATCATCGCGGTGCCGCAGTGGGGGCAGTTGCGGGGGCGGAAGAGCGACCGGAGCCCCGCGAATCCGGCGGCCACCGTGGCGGCGCCGCCACCGAGCAGCAGCACACCCGGAAGCGGATCGGCGGACACCGGCTGCGGCTGGGCCACCAATGGGGGTGAGGGAACCCACGCCTCGGCCAGCGGCACCGGCTCCGCGAAGGTCGGCGCTGGCGCTGGGGCGGGACCAGCGAAGGATTGGGCGACCTCGGGGAAAAGGATCGGCTCGGGACGCTTCTCGACAAGCGCGCCGGCGCTGGCGGCGGGCACCGCGGCGATGTCGGCGGCGGCGGGCTGCTCCGGCGAGACGCCAACGATGTCGGTGACGCAGGCGGTGGCACCTTCGAGGATGGCGCGGGCCGGGCGACCGGCGCGGAAATGGGGCACCATGACCCGATCCATGATCCCCTGGCTCGCCGTGCGCTTTGCCGGGGAATCGAGGCCATCGCCGAGGATGATCTCGCTGCGCCGGTCGGCGAGGGCGACAAAGAGGAGGAGGCCGTCGTTGCGGGCGCCGTCGCCGAGTCGCCAGCGGTTGAAGAGGTCGGTGGCGAAGCGGCGGTGGGGCTCACCGGCGGTGGTGGGGATGACGACGACGACCATGTCGGCCCTCGTCGTGTCGTGGATCGATCGAGCGAGCCGTTCGATCTCGGTGCGATCGGCGGCCGAGAGGCTGCCGGTCTCGTCGATCACCCGCGCCGGCGGCCGCGGCCCCAGAACCGATGCCGGGACCTGTCCCCGAGCCGGCGACAACACCGTCACGGCGAGGAGGGCAGCGACAAAACCGGCGAGCGGCCGCATGGAGGTCTCAGAATCGAGGGACCAAACACCTGTCAAGGATTCGCCGGCAGATCGAAATCGCCGGTGCGGTCACGCCACACACAATGGATGTGGTTGGCGGGATTCCCCGCGGCGTCGGGCTGGACGTTGCAGAACTCGATGACGAACGTGGGGCCCTCGACGAGGTAATAGTGGCCGATCCCCGGTTCGATCGCGCCGGCCCAGGCAAAGTGAATCGCGTTCCAGCCGCCGTCGGCCTTCTCGATCAGCGCCAGGCGTTCCTTGGAAACGTCGTCGGCCATCGCCGAGCAGTAGGTCTCGATGATCCGGCGGAGAAGGGCCTGCTGCTCGGGCATGAGCTCCGCGGCGGGGATCCCCTTGGCCGGTTCCTTCGGCGACTGCGTCTCGCCGGCAGCGCGGATGTCCTTGGGGGCTTCCGGGGCGATGATCCCCTTGGCTTTCTGGGGAGCATCGAGGGAGCGGACGAGATCGAAGGCGAGTTGCTCCTCGGCGCCGAGGACGCGGAAGCCGGGCTCGGGGAGACCGGCGAAGCGCGTCCGGACCTCGGCGGGGTTGGCCCCGAAGAACTGCGGCGTGCTGTCGACGACCTGACCATCGCGGACGACGAAATTGAGCGAGAGGTGGTGGCCTTCGACGGAAAAGGCCCAGGTGCCCTTCTCGGCCGGGGTGCCGAAGATGGTGAAGAAGTAGCGTTCGGGATCGCGGATGTTCTTGGCGTTGCTCCCCTCCTGAACGCGGAGCATCTCGTCGAGCTGCATGATCGTGCGCGACTTGTCGTAGCCGGCCTGGGAGACCGCGGCGCGGAGGAGATCGAGCGCCCCCTGCTGCTGCGCGGGCACCATCTCGCGGAGCGGCAAGCCCTTCCGCTCGAACTTGGGGATGAAGTGCCAATTGACCCGGCTGGCGTCCTCATAGGGCTTGAGGACGCGGGCCTTCTGTTCGGGGGCGAGGGTGGCGAGCCAGCCGTTGGCGGCCTGCAGCATCTGCCCCCCCGCAGGGACGCCGCCCCGGGCGAGCGACGACGACAGGCCGACCACGATCACCGAGACCGAAAACAGGATCGGGAGCAGGGCCGGTGCGAGGAGGGCATGGGGCGAGCGGGAGGTCATCGACTGCTCCGGGGCGGGAGAGGGCGGAGGGCGCGGAGTCGGCTCGAATGAGCCCCCCGCCGCCAGCCCATGAAAATACCCGCCCGCGTGGGGCACCGACAGCCCCGCCCCGTCCCGACCGTCCCAGGTCCCGTGAATCGCGGCGGCGTGTGCGCCGCTTGCCAGGGGGATCAGCGTGGCGGACCCGACCACGAAGCCGCCAGGAGCCCCTCCTCGGCGGCGACCGGGTCGAGCCAGTCGTCGGCCATGCCCGTCGTGCCGGGTGGGTCGTCGGCGTAGACCAGTTCGATCCTCCCGTCGAGATGCTCGACGATCGCGGAGCAGTGCTCGATCCAATCGCCGCAGTTGTAGTAGTCGATGCCGTCGATGCGGCGCAGCGCCGGCACATGGATATGCCCGCAGACCACGCCTGAGCAGCCGTGCTGTCTGGTGGTGCGGGCGACGAGATGTTCGAAGTCGTTGATGAAGTTCACCGCCTGCTTCACCCGCTTCTTGAGCATCGCGCTGAACGACCAGTGGGGAAGCCCGAGGCGGCGGCGGATGCGGTTCATCCAGTCGTTGACATGGAGCGCGACCGAGTAGGAACGGTCGCCGAGTTTGTAGACCCACGCGGCGTGCTTCGTGAGGTGGTCGAAGCAGTCGCCATGGATGACCAGCAGTCGCCGGCCATCGAGGGTGACATGGACGAAGCGGTCACCGAGCTCCATGTGGCCGAGGGTGTTCGGACCGAACGGCCGGAGGAACTCGTCGTGGTTGCCGGTCACGTAGAACACGCGCGTGCCATGCTTGAGCATCCCGAGGATGCGGCGGACGACATAACTGGCGGTGTCGTTCCAGAAGATGCCCCGCCGCATCTTCCAGCCATCGACGATGTCGCCGACGAGGTAAAGGCGGTCGGGCTCGAAGTGGCCGAGAAAATCGAAGAGCCGTTGGCTCTGCGAAAAGCGGCAGCCGAGATGGACGTCGGACACGAACAGCGCCCTGACTCGCATGGCGTTGACTCCCGGGAAGGCCGTTCCTGGTACGTCTCAGACGCCGAAACACTACCCGGATATTCGCCCTCACGCAGCGCGGGAAGCGATGAGTTTTTGGTGAGCCGGGAGACCTGCTCGCGCGATCCTCACGGGTGGCGATTGGGGTCGCGATCGTGGTGGGCCTGATCGACATGCACATGGACCTCCGGACGGAGGGCGAAGTAGCGTTCCCACGCGACGTCGGAGATGCCCGCACCATCGAGATAGAGGTTCCAGAGGCCGTCATACCGGCCGATCGCCTCGAGCCCATCGTCGCCGAGGGGGACATCGATGAGGTGGAGCGACCGGAGGGTGGGAAACTGGAGAAGCGTCATTCCCAGTGCCCCCCCGGTGTCTTTCTCGAGGAGCGCCGGGCTCCCCAAGCGGAGGCTTTTGAGCCGGGGTAGCTCGGCAAGCGCCCCCAGCCCCGCCAGCGTGCAGCGGGCCTGCGGGAGATTGAGGACGCGGAGGGTGTGGCAGGCGGCGAGGTGCTCGAGGCCCTCGTCGGTGAGGGGCGATTCCCGCAGGACGAGGCGCTCGAGCGCGGGGAGGCGCGACAGCACGATCGCCTTGGCGTCGTCGGCCACCCCCTCCTGGAGGTCGAGGTGCACAAGCGCCTCGAGGTCCGCCAGCTCCTCCCACTCCTGCTCGCTCAGGGCCCGATCAGCGACACGGATGCGCGTCGACGTGCCGGCGCGGACGGCCGCGGCCTGCTCGGCAAACGACGGCTCGGCGGCAGCAAGCGAGGCCGTGACACCGAGGTTCGCAGCCAGGATGACGATCGAACACCATCGACGGAGATGCATCGAACCTCCACGATCCCCCTACGCCAGAACTTCCCCGATCGGCTCGACATGCTCGACGCCGACGAGCTTCTGGTCGAGGCCGCCGAAGAAGTAGGAGAGCCGGTTGGGATCGATGCCGAGGCAGTGGAGCACCGTGGCGTGGAGGCTCTTCACATGGAAGCCGGTGCGGCCGTCGTGCACCGGGTGGATCGCCGCCGCGCCGAGCTCGTCGGTCTCGCCGACGCTCACCCCCCCCTTGATGCCCCCCCCGGCCATCCACATCGTGAAGCCGTAGGCGTTGTGGTCGCGGCCCGTCCCCTCGGCATATTCCGCCGTCGGCTGCCGGCCGAATTCGCCCCCCCAGACGACGAGCGTGCTGTCGAGGAGCCCCGATCGCTTCAAATCCTCCAGGAGCGCCGCGATCGGCTGATCGGTGTTGCCGGCGTGGAAATTGTGGTTCTTCTCCAGATCCCCGTGGGCGTCCCAGTTGTCGTCGTTGTGGGCACCGCCGGAATAGAGCTGCACGAAGCGGACGCCGCGCTCGACGAGGCGGCGGGCGAGGAGGCAGCGGCGGCCGAAGTCGGCGGTGCGCGGGTTGTCGAGGCCGTAGAGCGCGTGCGTCTCGGCCGTCTCGCGGGCCAGATCGACCGCCTCCGGGGCATGCTCCTACATCTTCCAGGCCAGCTCGTAGGAGGCGATCCGGGCGGCGAGCTCGGAGTTGTCGCCGCGGGAGAGGAGATGGGCGCTGTTCTCGGTGCGGAGGGCGTCGAGGAGGGCCCGCTGGCTCTCGAGCGACATGTCCTCCGGCGGCGCGAGGTCGAGGATCGGCGCCCCCTTCGAGCGAAGGAGCGTTCCCTGATACGTGGCCGGCATGTAGCCGCTCGACCAGTTCTTCGCGCCGGAGATCGGGCCGCCGGTGGGGTCGAGCATGACGACGAAGCCGGGGAGATTCTCGTTGACGCTCCCCAGGCCGTAATTCACCCACGAGCCGAGGCAGGGGGAGCCCGACTGGATCTTGCCCGAATTCATCTGCAGCATCGCCGAGCCGTGGATCGGCGAGTCGGCGGTCATCGAATGGAGGAAGGCGATATCGTCGACATGCCTGGAGAGATGGGGGAAGAGGGTCGAGACCATCTTGCCGCACTCCCCCCGCGGCTCGAATTTCCACTTCGGCCCCACCACCCGCCCCTGGCTCTTCTCGCCGCCGCGCCCCTTGGTCTTCACCTCGATCGTCTGGCCGTCGAGGTCGTAAAGCTTCGGCTTGTAATCGAAGGTGTCGACATGGCTCGGGCCGCCATACATGAAGAGGAAGATCACACTTTTCGCCCTGGGGGCGAAGTGGGGGATCTTCGCGGCCAGCGGATTGGCCCAGGCCGTCGCGCCGTCGGCGGCCCGGGTCTGGCTGGCGAAGAAGCCACCGTCGAGGAGCCCGGAGAGGGCGAGCCCGGTGAACGACGCCCCTGCCTCCCAGAAGAACTCGCGCCGGGTGCGGCGGCAGAAGCCAGCGCGGGAGTCGTGGTGATGCTTCATGGTTGCAGGCTCCGTCAGTCGAGGTAGGCGAATTCGTTCGTGTTGAGGAGCATCAGGCAGAACAGTTCGAGCGCCCGCCCCGGGCCGACACCATCGGTATCCTCGAGCGTGTCGATGAGGGCCACGCCGCGGGCCACTTCCTCGGCACTCGCATCGCGGACGAGGCTGAGTTGGTAGGCGCGACGGATCTCGGCGGCCACATCAGCGGCGTCGGGCCCCCCCGCCTCGCGCTTCACGCGTGCGGCAAAGACCTTCGCCTGCTTCTGGAGGAATTCGCCGTTCATCATCCCCAAAGCCTGCGTCGGCTGCGTGGTCACGAAGCGGACCGGGCAGGCGGAATCGGTGTCGGCCATGTCGAAGTCGGCGAGGATCGGCGTGAGGAGCGACCGCTTCACCTTGATGTAGATGCTGCGCCGGGCCTGCTCCTCGTCCGACACCTTCCCCCAGCCGCTTCCCGGCACCGATTGGCCGGCGAGGATCTCCTTGGGGATGTCGACGGTCACACCGGGGCCGAACATCTTCGGATTGAACGCGGCGCTGGCGACATGGATCGAATCGCGGATCTCCTCGGCGGTGAGCCGGCGCATGTCGAACCTCCAGAGGGAATCGTTGAGCGGATCGGAAGCGAGGGCCTCGGAATTGGCCGCGGAGCTCGCCCGGTAGGCCCGTGATCGCATGATCGTCCGGTGGAGGCTCTTGAGGCGCCAGCCACCATCGACGAGCTCGGCGGCGAGCCAGTCGAGCAGTTCCGGGTGGGTGGGGGGATCTCCCATGAGTCCGAAATTGCTCGCCGAGCGGACGATGCCACGGCCAAAGTGATACTGCCACACCCGATTGGCAAGCACGCGCGCCGTCAGCGGGTTTTCCGCCGACGCGATCCACCTCGCCAGCGCCGTCCGCCTGCCGCTGCTCTTCGCGTCGGCCGCCGGAGCAGGGATCGCCGGGGCGGGAGCGCGGAGGATGCCCGGGAACGAGGGCTCGACCCTGTTCTCCGGCTTCGTCTCGGCGTGCGGATTGCCCCGGTAGAGGATGAATGTCTCGGGGGCCACCGGACCGGTCTCACTGACGACGAGCCCCTTCTCCACCGGCACCTGCTCGGCCTTGAGTGCCGCGAGTGCCGCCGTCGCCCTCTCCCAGGCCTGGAAGCCCTCCGCCCCGAGGAATTCCGCCCCCTCGGCCTTGATGGCGGCGACGAGGTCTGCCGCGGCCTTCCGCCCGCGCGGCTTGGGGAGGACGGTGAGCGGCCGCGGCTCGCCGCCGACCGGCCTCCAGGAGAGGGAAAGCCCCTTGTCCCCCACCGGACCCTGGAAATAGTCGACGCGGAAGGGGATGCGGCCGGCGTCTAAGTGGAGCATGACCGATCTGGCTGAGCCGAGCCCGTGGATGCCGTCGTAGTCGAGCACCGTGCCGCCCCCGAGCGTGAGACGCGAGCCGTCGTCGGAGTCGAGGGTGAAGGTGTAGTCGCCCGAGGCCGGCACCTTGAGGAATCCGGTGAAGACGTAGCCGAAGGCGTGCGGCCGCAGCGACGGCGCCACGGCGATGTCGAGGAGATTCCCCGGCACCATTCCCTCGTCCTCCGCCTTGAGCAAATCGAAATCGGGGAGCTTCTCCCACGTGTCGCGGTAGAAGCGGAAGCGGAGGTCGTCGAGGTCGCTCGTCGCAACTCCGTCGGCCGATCGCTTTTCATACTCCTGCCGGAAGCGGTTCTCGAGCGCTGTCACCTCAGCCTGGGCGGCGTCGCGGCGCTTCGCAAGATCGGCGACGGCCGCCTCGTAGGCGCCCCTCGCCGCGGCATCGGCAAACAGCGGCCGTTCGATCTGGTCGCCGCCGTTGCCCATCGGCGTGACGTTGACGAAGAAGGACAGCAGGCCGTAGTAGTCCTTTTGCGGGATCGGGTCGATCTTGTGGTCGTGGCAGCGGGCACAGTTGACGGTGAGCCCGAGGAACGTCTGGCCCGTGGTGGCGACGAGGTCGTCGAGCCAGTCGTAGCGGGCCTGGAGCCGGTCGGCCGGCTCGTCATCCCAGAGGCCGAGGCGGTGGTAGCCGGTGGCGACGAGGGCGTCGGGGGAGGGGTCGGGAAGCTCATCGCCGGCGAGTTGCTCCACCGTGAAGCGATCGAACGGCTTGTCGTCGTTGAAGGAACGGATCACGTAGTCGCGGTAGCGCCAGGCATGCGGCTTGTCGCCGTCACGCTCGAACGAGTTCGTCTCGGCATAGCGGACCAGATCGAGCCAGTGCCGCCCCCACTTCTCGCCGTAGTGGGGCGACGCGAGGAGCCTGTCGACAACCCGCTCCCACGCCCCGGGACTCTCGTCGGCGAG
>Ga0114977_10003058_pt1 | contig 10733 bp, 4 predicted proteins | sample S_130805_MF_Meta_FD_87026 | JGI IMG/M metagenome (GOLD analysis project Ga0114977, IMG submission 87026) | Freshwater microbial communities from Lake Simoncouche, Canada to study carbon cycling - S_130805_MF_MetaG | ecosystem: Environmental > Aquatic > Freshwater > Lake | place: Lake...
CTCAATCGCGCTAGTGATTTCGGCAAAAACAATACGGGGTTCTATCCGACCTGCGACTATGTGAAATATTACTGGGATGGCGGTCTGGAATTGTCCGCCATGATGTTGGCCTATTACTCAAATACCGAGGACAAGGCTTTTGTGAAGGACACCCTGTTGCCCATCGCGGATGAGGTAGTGAAATTCTACGATCAGCATTATAAGCGGACCCCGGAAGGAAAGTTGAATATCTCACCTTCGCAGGCCCTGGAAACGTGGCATATTGCGGAGAATCCGGCGAGCGTCCTGGCCGGTCTGCGTACCGTTTTGACCGGATTGCTTGATTTGCCTGAATCGTTGACGGCGAATGAACAAAGAACGCGTTGGCAGCGCCTCCTTGGCGAGTTGATGGAGCTTCCTGTGGCTGAGGAATCAGGCAAGAAATGGTTGAAGCCTGCGCACGTCTTTTCCAACAATAGAAACGCAGAAAATCCGGAACTCTATGCGGTTTTCCCATACCAGATCTATTCTGTCGGAAAACCTGATTTAGAGGTCGCTCGGGAGACTTATACTCGACGCACCCGCAGAGACTTGGGTTGTTGGCGGCAGGACACAATCCAGGCCGCGCTGCTGGGGCTGACCGACGAGGCGAAGACCTCTCTCGTCAAGAATGTCACCACGCAACTTATCGTTCCTGGTGGGAATGAATTAAAAAACCGTCCCCCAAGTCGTTTTCCCGCGTTCTGGGGCCCGAATTTCGACTGGACGCCGGACCAAGATCATGCCTCCGTGATCCTCAGTACGTTGCAGCGCATGCTCATGCAGACCGATGGCAAAGCTATTCGTCTGATGCCCGCTTGGCCTGCGGATTGGAACGCCGACTTCAAACTTCACGCTCCCTTCAATACCACGCTCGAAGGTCGGGTGGAAAATGGAAAAGTGATCGATCTAAAGGTCACCCCAGAATCCCGTCGCAAAGATGTCATTGTAGTGAAATCTACGGATCCTACTTCATCAAAGTAACTTGTGAAAATCTCAATTCATTTTAAAAGGGCTCTTAATGGCGCACTGGTCCCTGATGCAAGGATAAGTTGCGAAGATTCAGGTTTGGTGGTCTGGATACCTGTAAAATAAGAGGAGGCAACCACCTTTTAATTCAGATTTGAAGGCGAAAAAAACAATCCATGAAAAAACAATCCATGAAAAAACAATCCATGATCAAAGGCATCGCTATCTTTGGCATCATCCTCCTAGGAGCTGTCCAGGCAGCATTGGCCGTTCCAATCGAAAATGAGATCCCGGCGGCAGAGATCAAGCCGACCGCCTCCAGTATCTATGGTAGCGGCGCTCAGCTACTGATTGATGGATCCGGACTGAATGGCAACGTCCATGACGGCGACAAATTTGCCAAGACGATGTGGCATTCCACCGGCAAGCCCATGCCCACCGTGCCGGCACCAGGCATCCCCGCCGCACCGGCGTGGGTCCGCTTCGACTTCGCTGCGCCCCAAGACATCAATCAAATTCTCATTTGGAACCATAACCAACAATCCCTCACCAATCGCGGATTCCGCAAAATCCACATCTATGGTAGCACAGACGGAATCGCATGGACGTCCCTTGCCGATTCCGATCTCGCTCAGGGGGGTGACACCGCGCAGCCCGTGGCGCTCTCCGCAAAACAGCCGATCAAGACTGTCATCATCGCTGCTGAATCAAACTGGGGCGACGACTTCTACGGCCTCAGTGAGGTGAAATTCATCACTCATCGCGACGTCGCTGCAGATGCTATTCCCGCCCCCTCATCAGTCATCATTTCTGATTTTCCGTTCGCCTGGGATGCTGAGAACAAAGCTCACCGCCAAGTGGAACTCTCTCTCGTCGGTGCGCCGCTCTACGAAGCCGCCGAAGTCATCGTTGCCTGCGGTGGCGAACGCACGACAACCCACTTGGAGCTCGACTCTCATGGCCGACGCAAGATGGTGCTTCCGCTGCCCGCGGGCAAGGCCGACACTCGCGCCGCCAATGCCAAGGTCACCGTCACCGTGACTACCCCGCGCTGGAGCAAGTCCGCAGAAGGCACCATCGAACCGGCAAAAACTTGGCCGAATCTTGAAGAAGTCGTGGTCATCATCAAAACCCATTACGATATTGGTTTTACCCGCCGCGCCGGGGAAGTTGTGAACTACTACCGCACAAGCATGATTGACAAGGCTATGCAGATCATGGAACAAGGCAAAGATCAGCCCGCCTCCCAGCAGTTCACGCTCACCAGCCCCGGTTGGGTCATGTCCAAGGTCCTTGACGACTGGCAGGGGCAGACCGCCGAACGCAAGTCCATGTTGGACTCCTATGTCAAGTCCGGCCGACTCCGTTTCCATGCACTGCCATTCTCGCTGGAATCCGACGCCTGCGAACCTGAGGAAATGGCTCGAGGTTTCGGCTTCACCACCGACCTCTGCCGCCGCTATGGCCTACCGCTGCCGATCTCTGGAAAAATGACCGATGTCCCCAGCCACGGCAGTGCGCTCGCCACCGTTCTTGGCAATAGCGGCGTCAAGTTCATGCACATCGGTTGTAACTGGCCCTCCAGCTATGTCAGAACCCCCGGTCTCTTCTGGTGGGAAGGCCCCGACGGCTCCCGCGTGCTTACCTTCTACTCCAGCAACTACGGCACTGCCACTGGCTTCAATTACGTCTATGGCGGCACCGATCCCAATACGGGCCACAACTTCATCCCTCCGGATGACTGGAAATACAGGATCTGGCCTGCTATCATCGTTACTCTGGACAACACCGGTCCGCCACCCGCCGCGGAAGTAATCAAACTTTTTGAGGAAGCCCGCCGCCAGCTCCCCGGCATCAAAATCCGTTTCGGCACGATGGACGACTTTGCCAATGACTTCCTCGCCACCAAGACCGAACTGCCGGTCGTGAAGGGGGAGATGCCGGACACCTGGATCCACGGCATCATGTGTGACCCCGGCGGCAGCAAGCTCTCCCGCACCATCCACCCGCTCATCGCCTCTGCCGAAGCCCTGCACACGCAGCTCGGTCTATGGGGTGTTGCCCAGCCCTCCATCGCCAAGGAGGTTGCCACCGCCTACGAAAAAATTCTCCTCTACGGCGAACACACTTGGGGCACCTATCATAGTATCGAACAATTCGGGGACAATTTCAAAAATGCCAATCGCGATGTCGTCGCCACTCTCGAAGCCTCTTGGGAAGACAAGACCGACTACATCCGCGCCGCAGCCAAGATTACCCACACCCTTGCCGACGCCGACCTAAAAGCCCTCGCCGACAACGTCAATGCACCCGCCGGCAGCACTATCGTCTATAACTCGCTGCCTTGGCCGCGTTCCGGCAGAGTGGAATTCGGAGGCAAGACATTCTTCGTCAAGGATGTGCCGCCCTGCGGCTACAAGGTTGTTCCGACCGATCCGACGACTTCGAGCGACCGATCCGATTCCATTTCCACACTCGATAACAAATTCTTCAAAATCACCCTCGACCCTGCCCGCGCCTCTATCACCTCTCTCGTGGATAAACGCACCGGTCGCGAGTGGGTGGACGCCGCCGCTGAGCGCGGTCTCGGACAATATCTCAACGAACGATTCACCTACGAGCAGACGGCCAAGTATTGTCGCGACTACATGCAAGGCCGCTGGGGCAACAATCTCACGAGAGAACTGCATAAACCGGGCATGATCTCGGAGAAAAAGGTTCCCTACCGCGCCACCACCTCGGCGAACGGCACGGTGACAATATCCGGCGACACCGCCACGCTCGAATGTCCTGCTGACCCCGCCAATCACATGCCAGCCACGGCGTTGCGCATCACGTTGCCGCAGGATCAGCCATTCATCGAAATCGAACTCACCATCAAGGATAAAGCCAAGGACAACTGGCCGGAAGCGGACTGGCTTTGCCTGCCGTTCAAGATCACCAACCCGCAGTTCCGCGTGTATCGCCAACTCGGCTCGATGAATCCCGTCACCGACATTCTCACCGGTGCCAACCGCGATATGTTCTCCGTTGGCCACGGCGTGACGATCACCGACGCCGATGGCTCCGGCATTGCGATCAGCCCCCTTGACCATCCGCTGGTCTCACTCGACCGCCCCGGCTGTTGGCAGTTCTCCAAGGATGCCGCGACTTTCACGCCCAAGAAGCCGATCGTTTACCTAAACCTCTACAACAACCAGTGGAACGTGAACTTCCGTTATTGGTATCCCGGCACATGGAGCTCACGCGTCCGTCTCTGGACCTTCGACGCCAAGACGCCAGCCGACGACGTCATTGCCACGCCAGCGCTTGAAGCTCGCAACCCACTACTCGCAGTCTCCGCAACAGGGAAAGGCAAAACGCTCCCCACCGAGCAAACCGGTATCAGCCTTTCTCGCAAAGGCACCATCGTCACCGCCTTCGGTCAGAACCCCGACAGTGCCGGCACGCTCCTGCGCGTCTGGGAACAGGCGGGCACTTCCGGTGAGCTCACCGTCACCCTTCCCGATGGTGCGAAATTCGCAACCGCTGCACCGGTCAACCTCCGCGGTGAGAAGACCGGCGAACCCGTAAAAATCACCGACGGCAAGTGGACCTTTATTCTCAACGCATACGCCCCCGCCAGCTTCGTGCTGGAATGATCCATTGGAAATAACGGCAGGAAAACACGGACCCGTTGATGAAAACGACAACCTGCATCAAACCCTATTTTGAATAACAAGAAATGAAAGTCCCCACGCAATGATCGTACATATGAAATATCTGTTGGTGCTTGCCTGCGCTGTTGCCCCGGCGTTGGCTGCGGAAAATGCCGAACCGTCGGCGCCCCCGGTGGTTTTTTCGCTTGCTCAGGTAGAGAAACTGGCCGGAACGGATGGTTTCAAACCGTTTGATGGCAACCCCGTGATAAAACTAGGCGCGAAAGGCGAGTGGGATGCAGGTGCCCTGGGTTCGATGACTGTACTGAAGGTTGGCGAGGTGTTTCATATGTACTACGAGGCGTGGGGTGTTCGCGGCAACAACACCGGCGCCCCTCACGCTGATTACGCCAGTATCCAGATCGGCCATGCCACCTCGCGCGACGGCATCCATTGGGTCAAGGATCCCGCCAATCCCGTTTTGCCCAGTGGCGCTGGCAGTGATTGGGATCACAACGGCACGTGGGACCCATATGTCCTCCACGAAGATGGCGTGTTCAAGATGTGGTACGGCGGAGGTCTCGACGGTCGCTCCGGCTGGGGCTACGCGGTTTCCAGCGATGGAACCCATTTTCAGAAGAAAGGGCGTTTGCCCGCGCCGTCGGCTGACCTGAATCACGTCGAGGACGACCATGTCGTGCATGACAAGGCCTCGGGCCGCTACTTCATGTATTACTGGGACCGAAAGCACGAGCCAATGGGCTTGTTCCGCGCCGAGTCGCCGAATGAGACCGATTTCGATTTCGCCCACGCGGAGCCGATCCGCATTGATGGTTTGAAGTATCCGGCGATGTACAAATTCACCCATGTGTTTCAGGACGGCGACCAGTGGAATATGTTCTTTGCCGAGTTCGTCCGCCCCGGCTGTAAAGGCTGTCACACCGGCTACGCGACCTCGTCCGATGGACTCCAATGGACCGTGAAACACCCAAACGTTCTTGTCGGCCAGGACGGCGAGATGCTCAAGATCGCCGACGACCTGTGGCTGATGTTCTACGGCCCGGACGGCTTTTTTGACCAGGCCGGCTGCGACATCCGCGTCGCGCTTTTCAAAGGGAAATTCATGGACATGGCGCATTGAACATTAACTCTGTTTGCAAAACGCAAAATAGAGAAATAGATACATGAAACTCACCTCCTTCGCCCTCGCCGCTTTGTTGTTGGCGCCGCTGGCACCGCTGCACGCCGCCAATGTGGCCAACCTGCGTTGCGAATACTTAAAAGAACCACTCGGGATCGATTTTGCCGAACCCCGCTTGAGTTGGGTGGTTGAGGGCGGAGACCAGAAGACCGAGGACAGGGGACAGAAGCAGATTGCCTATCAGGTGCTGGTGGCTTCAACACCGGAGCTGCTTGCCAAGGATCTGGGCGATCTTTGGGACAGTGGCAAGGTGGCGTCCGGGGACTCCACGCAGGTTCCCTACCAAGGCAAGACCCTCGCCACCGCGCAGACCTGCTATTGGAAAGTTCGCTTCTGGGATCAAAAAGACCAGGCGGTTCAGTGGAGCGATGTCGCGTCGTGGACGATGGGGGTGATGTCATCGGGCGATTGGAAATCCAAGTGGATCGGGGCACCGGATGCGAAGGTCACCGAGGGCAAGAATGTGCCTAAAGCAAATTCTGCACCCAAGCCAAATTCCACGGTGATGGTGCGTCGCGAATTCACCGTGAAGCCGGGATTGCGCCGGGCGCTCGTGAACGTCTGCGGCCTAGGTGAATACGAGATGACACTGAACGCAGCCAAGGTCGGTGACGATCTGTTTCCCTCGGGCTGGACCCAATACAAAAAGACTTGCCTGTATGACACCCATGACATCACCGCGAAGCTGCGCACCGGCACCAACGATCTCGCGCTGCTTCTCGGTAACGGCAGGTATAACGTCATGGGTGGTGCCGGACGCTACTGTCAAGCCCGTGGCTCGTTCGGTCCTCTCAAGGCCATTGCGCAAGTGAGGCTCGAATAAGCTGACGGCACGACCGAGATCATCGGCACGGACGAGAGTTGGCAGGTCAGTGACGGCCCCATCACATTCTCCTGCACCTACGGCGGCGAGGATTACGACGCACGCTGGAAGCCGCAGTGGGAACCGGCGAAGATCGTGGCGGGGCCCGGCGGCGAGTTGAAGGGGCTTTCCTGCGCCGCGCCGCCGATCCGGACGTATGACGTGTTGAAGTCGGTCAAGCTCACGGATAACGTGTTCGACCTTGGCCAGAATGCGTCGTTGATGCCACGTCTGACTGTGAAAGGCCCTGCTGGCGCCTCAGTGAAAATCACTCCCTCCGAGTTGCTCAAACCCTCCGGTGAACTCAACGATGATATGTGCAAAGAGCAAGCTTACTGGCACTACACCCTCGCTGGCACGGGCACGGAGACGTATTTTCCAAAATTCTTTTACCGAGGCGCGCGTTACCTGAAAGTCGAGTGTGCCGGTGGCGCAGAACTCGTCGATATCGAAGGCGTGGTCGTGCATTCGTCGGCCGAGCCGGTTGGTGAGTTCAGTTGCTCGAACGAGCTTTTCAATCGCATCCGCACGCTCGTCCGCTGGGCCCAACGCTCCAACATGATGAGCGTGCTCACCGATTGCCCACATCGGGAGAAGCTCGGATGGCTGGAGCAGTATCATCTCAATGGGCCGGCGCTGCGCTACGGATTCAATCTGGCCACGCTGTTCACCAAGGCGATGAACGACATGGCGGACTCGCAGTTGGAGAACGGACTCGTGCCTAACATCGCGCCAGAATACATGAAATGCACAGGTGCATTCCGCGACTCGCCTGAATGGGGCAGTTCCAGCGTGCTGGTGCCTTGGCAACAATACGAGTTTGACGGCGACCTCACCTTGTTGCGCCGTTACTACGACATGATGCAGCGTTATATTGCCTACCTCGGCAGCCAGGCGAAAAATCACATCCTCGAACAGGGGTTGGGCGACTGGTATGACATCGCGCCGAACGGTCCGGGAGCCTCTCACAACACCCCGAAAGCGTTATCCGCGACGGCAATTTACTACGAAGACGTGACCGTGATGACCCAAGTGGCGAAACTCCTCGGTCGCGACGATGATGTGCGCCGCTACGAAGAACTGGCTGGGGAAATCCGACTGGCTTTTCACGCCAAATTCCCCGAACTGCCAGCCTCGCAGACCGGCCGTGCGATGCCGTTGGTCGTCGGGCTGGTCGAACCGGCGCAGCGCCAAGCGGTGCTCGACGCTTTGGTTCGTGACGTGGAGCAAAAGGGATTGACCTCCGGTGAGGTCGGCTACCGGTATCTGCTGCGCGCCCTGGCCGATGGCGGCAGGTCGGATGTCATCTTCGCCATGAATAACCAGTCCGATAAACCCGGTTACGGTTACCAGCTTCGGCTAGGCAAAACCAGCCTGACCGAGGGATGGAACGGCGGCTCGTCGCAGAACCATTTCATGTCGGGCCAAATCATGGAGTGGTTCTATCACGACCTTGCCGGGATACAGTCCGCGCAGCCCGGCTTCAAAGCAATCACCATCAAGCCAGCCATCGTCGGTGACCTCACTTGGGTGAAATCCCATTACGACTCACCCTACGGGCGCATCGTCAGCAACTGGAAGCGTGATGGGAATAAACTTTCAATGGATGTGACTATCCCAGGAAACACCACGGCGACCGTCTTCGTTCCGGCCAAAGATGCCGCCGCAGTCACCGAATCCGGCAAGCCGGCTGATAAGGCCGACGGTGTGAAATTCCTGCGTATGGAAAACAATGTAGCGGTCTATGCCGTAGGCTCGGGAACCTACCAATTCCAGTCCACCATGCCAGAAACCGTCAAACAAAACGCAGAGAAAGACTCCAAATGAAACGCAGGAACACAATTGCAGTTCTCATTCTAACCTCGCTGCTGCTGGTGCCGCTTGCTGCGCTGCAAGCTGAGGTGACGAACCTGCGCTGCGAATACCGCACCGATCCACTTGGTATTGATGCCGCGAAGCCGCGGCTGAGCTGGATACTTACGGATGGCAGGGGGAAGCGAGAGTCCCGGGGACAGAAGCAGACTGCCTACCAAGTCCTCGTGGCCTCGACTCCGGAGCTGCTCGCCAAGGGCCAGGGTGACCTTTGGGACAGCGGCAAGGTGGCGTCGGACGCAACGACTCAGATCGAATATGCTGGAAAACCGCTACCCAGCCGTCAGCAATGTTTTTGGAAAGTGAAGACGTGGCTCAGCGACGGGGCCCGTTCCGAAAGCAAACCTGCATCCTGGGAAATGGGCTTGCTAAAGCCGGACGATTGGAAGGCCAAGTGGATCGGTTACGATGCCGCGTATCAGACGCAGCCTGATGCGTCGTTTACCACCGCTGGGTTAAAATGGGTGCGACCCAACCAATCGAAAGCGGCAACCTTCACCATCAACAAGGACTTTGACTTGCCGACCGACCGCAGCGTGCGCCGGGCCGTGCTTGCATTGTTTGCCGATAACGAATGCACCGCCGCCGTCAACGGTAGCAAGGTCGGCACCGCAGTGCGCTGGGAGGCGACTGCCCGACTGGACGTTGCAAGCCGGTTGAAGCCGGGCGCCAATACGATCTCCCTGGCGGTTTCCAACAGTGACTTCCTGGTCGCATCAGTGATCGGACGCCTGATCGTTCAGTTCACAGAAGGCGCCGACCTAGTAATGCCAGTCGATACGACGTGGACCGTCACGGCGGGTGGCGAATTCAAGCTCGAAGCCGCGGGGACGCCCTGGGGCACGCCCGCGATGAACGATCATCCACGCATTCCCGCGCCTTACCTGCGCAAGGAATTCATGGTCGAGAAGAAGGTCAAGCGCGCGACCGCCTATGTTACGGCACTCGGGGCCTATCAGCTGCACCTCAATGGCCAGCGCGTCGGGAATGATGAGCTGACGCCCGGATGGACCGAATTCAAAAAGCGTGTTCAGTATCAGACTTACGACGTTACCGCCCAGGTCTGTTCCGGCAAGAATGCACTCGGCGCGATCCTCGGTGACGGATGGTATGCCAGCGATTTGGCATTCACTGGGAAACGGAACTACTACGGGGGAAAACCGCGATTGCTGGCCCAGTTGATCATCGAATACACTGACGGCAGTACCCAGACGGTCGCCACCGATGCTGACTGGAAGGCGGCCTATGGTCCCATCCGCCATGCCGACCTCATGATGGGCTGCGAGTACGACACCCGCCTGGCCATGCCGGGTTGGGACAAAGCTGGATTCGCCGATGCCAATTGGTCGCAGGTAAACGAAGGTCGGTCAGACGAGACGGGCGGCGCGGCCGATGTTACGGCCAAGGTCGCCGCTGCGGTGAAAGAAGGCCGCTTATCATTTATCGTGGCGAACAATTCGCTCGGCGGTGATCCGAGTTTTGGAAAAGTGAAAGCGTTGGATGTTACTTACCGCCTCGGAGGCCAGGAAAAAAAGCAGACTTGGGGCGAAGGGAAAACAGTGGCGTTGGAGGGGGCGGATTTAAAAATTCTCAGTGCCATTTACGGAAGCGAGCTCCCGAGTAGTAGCTTGATCGTAGAAGCCGCCAATGCTGAACCCTCCCGCCGCCATGAAGAGTTGCCGACGCTCAGGCTGACCGAATCCAAACCCGGCGTTTTCATTTTCGATCTCGGCCAGAACATGGTCGGTTGGGCGAAGCTCAGGTTGCGCGGTAGTGCCGGACAGCGGATAACGGTCCGCTATGGCGAGATGCTTAACCCGGATGGCACGCTCTACACTGCCAACCTGCGAGGTGCTACGGCGACGGACTATTTCATCCTCAGCGGCAAGGGTGAGGAGACCTTGGAACCGTACTTCACCTTTCACGGGTTCCGCTATGTCGAGCTCCGTGGACTTGCCGCCAAACCGGATCCCGGTGCCGTGACCGGCATCGTCATTCATTCGGCCATGGAACGTACTGGGACATTCGAGTGCTCGAGCCCCCTGATCAATCAACTCTATCACAATATCATCTGGGGGCAGAAGGGTAATTACCTTGAGGTCCCCACCGATTGTCCGCAGCGCGACGAGCGTGCCGGCTGGTCCGGGGATACCCAGTTCTTCATTCCCACCGC
>Ga0114977_10003062_pt1 | contig 10729 bp, 10 predicted proteins | sample S_130805_MF_Meta_FD_87026 | JGI IMG/M metagenome (GOLD analysis project Ga0114977, IMG submission 87026) | Freshwater microbial communities from Lake Simoncouche, Canada to study carbon cycling - S_130805_MF_MetaG | ecosystem: Environmental > Aquatic > Freshwater > Lake | place: Lake...
ATGAATCATTTGAATATGTGGATAGTCATTTACAATATGAGCAACAGCAAATCCTTTTTGCCAATCGTGGTGCTGGCTATACTTCATACCGTCACTCTTTTCGTCACACATGTGACCAATTTCGTATCCACGTAGAGTTTCGCCTTCTCCTTGATTTCGCAATTCGTATGTAACCATATGCGAAGCAATTCTGTGTGAGTGCCCACGTATTAATGATACCTGTAGGTCTTCCATATCTTTTCTTACGGCTCCTGTGGCTGATATGGATAATCCATGGTGCACGTGGATATCCCCAAATCGTTTCTTTGGCAATTCATTATAGTAAATATATTCATACCCTAATGAATCTAAACTCCACAAAGATTCTGGAGTGACTTCGTTAATGTACTCTGGAAGCTTCGCGTCCACATAATTAAAAACTCTAATATCATGATTACCTAATGCTGAAAAAAGTTGTGCGTCTGGAAGCATCTCTCTAGTCTTAGCATAGAAGTCTCTAGCACCTTTTGCCTCATGTCTCATCATAGGAACAATCAAGTCACCGCTTTCGGTTTTGTGGTAATTTAAAAATTCTGCAGATCTTCCTTCAGTATATTTACTATAGCATGCCTGATCATCGGTATCTCCCAAATAATCTACTACGTCAGGTTTAAACCACTTCATTACCTTAAACCATAATTCGATCATCTTGTCATCTTGATACGGGAATTGCTGATCTGACGATAACATCCATTTTAAATCGTTTGACATTCATCTACCTTTATACGAAAAAAGCCACGGGATCGTGACTTTAAGGTTACAATATAATTGTAACATATTACATCGTGCTGTCAATGCTAGCTTGTTTGCTGTTTTGAAACCAATAAGTAATTAATCCTTAATATAATGTCTGCTGTTGGTGCAGGTGTAATTGAAACTCTTATCTTAGGTCTTGAAGTTGACTCTACAATAGACAGTGTTGCGAAGGTACCAACTTTTAATGCGCTACCAATGCTTGCGATTATAGATGGGCTTTGCAAAGTACCTAAACTTATCTCTTCTGAAGTTCCTGTTCCAGCTTTCGCTTTTATAACAATATCTACATATCCAGAATCAAGAAGGGTTTTATATCCAGTATCTGAATTATTTTTTACTGCCTCTTGATACGTTATAATAATATTATGCTTGAGATCATTTAGTTTATTTGGGTCTAGAGGTTCTCCCTCGTTAAACTCAACCGCTCTTAATTGGTCTGCCATTATAAATTATCTCCTTGATCGTGCATATTTGTTTCCGCTTCGCTTACCTCTATAATCATATCTTTATTTAATCCGTAAGCATTAAATACATCTGGGCTAATAATATGACGTCTTTTATTTTGTGATATTAAATACATTTTACCATCTGCTATATTTTTTATCAAGGTGCCGTCTCTGAAGCCTAGCTTGCCTGCCGTTTTAATATTAGCTACGGCTGCCTCTGTTGCATGAACGGTAGGGAATAGCCAAGACTTTTCAGCCCGTTCAGAAATAAGCTTAAACTTTTTACCATCTTTAATCCAATAGGTTGCGATTTCTGTTTTCACAGCCAAGCCTGACGGGAAGTTAGTTGGATAATTGATTAAGAGAGTCTGAGTATTCTTGAAGAGCTTCATTTTTAGCCTGTTCCATAAGTTGAGTAATCTCTGCCCGTAAAATTGCAATCTGAGTTTCATAGTTAGAAACCAGTTCTCCAATTCTTTGTTGTAGGGCGGTTATTATTAATTCCGCTTTATCCATTTTATTCCTGTTCTAAAGTAGTTCTTTCCTGTTGTAGAACACTAATCTTATCATCAATCTCGGAAATGTACAATAGCATTTCGTTAATAGTAGATTGATTTATATTTGATATAGCATTTAGCTCTAGCAGTGTAAGATTTAAATTATATTTATTATAATTTAATGACTTAATGTGTTGATCTACAACGCCTATTTTTTCTTCATTAGTTAATTCTGATGTCATTTTTGCCCTCCTTTTCTATTATAGCATATAAAATCTGAACGAACTTTATTATGAATTAGCTTTGTGCACAAAAATCTGTAAGGTTATTCTAAAGTCAGACTGAACTGGAGATATCCCATGAAGAATACCTCCTCCATTTACTACTGCTTTATTAAAACCAGGTGAAATAACATTCCACTTTCCAGTCTTTTCATCTTGCCAATTAAAGAATCCTCCTTTGTCATGGTCCCAATCTTTATTTAAGTATATAGTTATTGCTTTACTATAATTTCCATCTGGATGAGCACATATAAAAGAACCCCTTCCCCATATATTTATAAAAGCAGCAGTTTCCGTAATTCTTTTATCAGTTTTTAAATCTAAGATTCCATTTTGTATTAATATATCTTCTAGTTCTTTTTCCATTTTTTCTGGTGGCCTAACACATAAAACCAAGCCACTATTGACCACTAAACTTTTGTGCCATTTTAAGCTGGTCCAAATAGTTCTGGGCGGCTCTTGATAAGTACCCATGGCAACAGAAAGTCCGTAATCATAAAAACTTTGAGCTAGCTCATCTGGAATTACATCGTTGTATATGGCTATTCCTGGTGATAGTTCTTCTAGCATGGCAAGCTCGGAATTGGTGGATATCCACTTTGAGAGCAAACTATTACGAAACTAGAACCACAAAAACTCTGATTCATGGAGGTTATATATTGTGATGTACTTTCATTTCCATCTTCAATTTCTCTAACAGAACAGTACCATGTTGGAGTTGGTGTGGGATCTGGCGTTGGACTTGGTGAAGGACTTGGTGAAGGACTTGGTGTTGATGGCGCAACTACTTCAACTGGGAAAGATTCTCTAGATGCGGAGCCTGCTGAATTTGTTGCAGTTACCTTACATCTTAAAGTTCCATCTGGATATAAAGAAACATAATTTGATACAGGGCTATATGTTGACAGGGTTGAAGGATTTCCATTTCTATCATTTCCAAGGGGGGACCAGGTTGATTCATTATCGCTTTGTTCCCACTGATAAGTAAATGATGTTGGAGAGTTTGTCCATGTTCCGTTTGTGGTTGAATATTCAGTCACACCAGCTGTTCCAGTAGATGGCGTAACTGTTGGCACAGTTTGATTAACTGGTATTGAAACCAATGCATTCGTTGTAAGGCTATAATTTGCAGATGCAGTATTTCCAGTAGAAGATGTTACTGTTACTGTTCCAGTGTAAGTCGTTCCTGCGGTTAGTCCCGATTTTGAAATAAATGTTGCAGTGGGTGTTGCGGATGTGCTAAATGTTCCAGTTGAAGTATGGCTTGCTTGATTTGTTGAAGTCCAGTTAATTGTTCCTGAAGTTTGAGTAACGTTAGTATTTGCAGTCATTGATATTGTTGGAATTACTGGGGTAACATTAATAACATTTTGAATAGAAACGGTATCGCTTGTAGATATAGTCTGTAATGTTGGAGACACATTAGTATTTGTTGCTGTAACAAGAAATCTAAATGAGCCTGTTGATGTTGATGAAGATGATGGGAAATCTCCAATTACTGGAGTATATATTTTTGTATTTGATGATCCAACGGAAGGATTAGTTATTGTTCCTGTGGGATTTGTTCCGTTACCGTCTAACCATTGTGACCCATTATTATACTGAAATTTATATGTTAATGTTGTGGCGTTTGTCCATCTATAATTTCTTCCAGTAAGTGTAGCTGGCATAGACGCAGAGCTTCTTACTAATGTTACTTGTTGAGCTATTGATGGATCATTTATGCTTGAAATAAATCCAAACATACTTTTCCATACACCACCGCTTCTTATATAAGCTTTAGTTATATTCTTCCATACATCACCTGATCGAAGGTAGGCCTTATTAACATTTTTCCAAATGCCACCTGATCTTAATTTAATTGACATATAAACCTAAGAATTCTGATCCCAGACTAAAAGAACTGACCCATTTTCTGCAGACAGATAGTAGTCAGCCTTACTAGCCTCTGCAAAGTAAGCTTCAGATATAGTAAACATGTTTCTAAGGCCACCAGAGTTTGTGGCTTCGGATCCAGCAACTTGAGCAGATTTTCTCACTTGAACCTGTCTAGATGTTGCTCCATCTGAATACCCTAAAAATATTCTGCCATTACTTCCAGCGTTATCTGTTTCTATAATTTTTCTTGTTGTTCCAGATTCTGTTAGTACCAAAGTAGTCCCAGATGCATTTAAAGAAAAATCTCCTAGCTCAAGTGCGCCCGTTGTTCCCATATCTATTAATGCGTTTCCAGTTGCTGTTATTCCAGAAGAACCAATTTCCCATTTTGTAGCTGAAGATCCAAATGATCCGCCTGTGGCATTTACTGTTCCAGTAATAGTAAGCCCACCAGTTAGTGGTGCACGTAATAGTTGAGTTGTTCCATCGGAAGCATAAATCGTTAATCCTGGAAGAACAGATCCAACTGTTGAACTTGAAATTTCAACTCTAGCAGAACTTGCAGTGCCAGCTCTTATAAATGAAGTTGAAGTTATAACTCCAGCCTCTAAATTATCTGTAGATATTGTTCCAGCTGATAGCTTTGTAACATCAATCTCTCCAGCTTTAATTTTACTTGCTGTTATAGCATCAGCTGCAATTTTTTCTGAAGTAATAGCAAGGGCATCTATTTTTGCGCTGGTAATTGCTCCTGCAAAAATTTTAGGAGAAGTTATTGCGTCATCTGCTATCTTAGTTCCAGTTATTGCGCCTGTTGCAATTTTTGTTGCCGTTACAGAATCTGCAACTAATTTAGCGTTAGTAATAATTTCATCCGCTAAGTCTGCTGAGACTGCAGATTTAGCTCCCAAGCTATTGTTAGCTACATTTTGCTGAAGTGTTCCAAGATCGCCGTTTATATTTATAGCTCTTGCATGTATATATACTGGTAGATTGTATCTGCAGTATGTTCCATCTACTGGTATAACTATTTTATTTATAACTTTATCGCCAGTTAGTACTCCAGCAGAAATAAATGTTCCAGATGTTGCAGTTGCTGAGTTTCCAACAAATATCTCAATTGCCCTAAATCCAGCAAACGTCCCGTTTGCATATGTTCCTGCCCAGGAAAGCTCTAATCCACCTAATATTCTTGTTACCGTAAACCCATTTGGATTTGTCGGCGCTTCAACTTTTGATGAATCCGTAACGGTTAATTCTACTTCGGTTGATGCATTAGATAATGCTCCTCTGGTTGTAACTGATCTAAGAAATGCTGTATATGTTCCAGCTGGAACAGGTATAGAAACTGATCCCTTTTCTTTTAAAAATGCTGTAGGGCCAATACCGAATGTGTTTGCATCATCTTCTATATATACATTTACTCTGTCTATGATAGACTCTATATTGTTATTGCTTGAATCTTTGCCGTCCCAATAGACTATTATTTTTCCATTGTCTACAGTAAATGTTTTAGGAGCTGTTAGCGATACTTTTGGAATTGCTATTCCAGACTCTCCTGGTGTTATTAATTTTTTAGAAGATGACCATTCGCTAAAAGTTTTATCTTTATATTTCCATCTAAATTGTATTGGGTAAGTTTCTGCTGGGCTAAGGTCTGTAACTGTTAGTAGAAAATAGTTTCCATCTTCTTTAATTTCTGAAGTGTCTTTAAGTAAATCTTTATATGCCATTTTAGAAACTCAAATCCAGCTTATACTCTATGTCTACCTGTCTTCCGTTTAATTTAATTAAAGGGGTGCTAAGTACAGATCTGCTTATTAAGCCATATATTGGATCAAATGTATCTTCGTCGTTTATTCTTATCCCGTCAAAAAGTACCTGCGCTACTCCGCTTGTAGGTGTTATTTGAATACCTATTTTTGTAATGTTATTTTTTTGTGGGCTGCCGACAATGTTTGAGAATAATGTATTCATTGATATTGTTGCAATCTTATCTCCAATTGAAGATCCAGATATTTGTCCATAATAATAATCTGTGTCGGTACTATAGAATTTAATTCTGAAAGATGAAAGGTTTAAATCAGATTGTCTGTATGCTACACTTAGCGCATCAACAGAGCTATATCCAGAGAGATCTAAAAGAGCATTTGTTTTATATTCATTAACGGCACCTGTATTTGATGTCATACCAACCAAGAAATCTCCGACTCTGGCATTTGATATTACTTCCTGTGAGGAAGATCCAAGGGTATCCTCCCAGTCTGCTGGATTAGAAAAATCAGATATAAATCTACTGTCATAATTATTTGTTCCAGTTTTTGTTAAAGGATATAAACCAACTTCTTTAACAATACCAGATATATCTTGAGGTAGGGTTGTTTTGAATACAGCAGAATAAGTAAATACAGGCTGTCCACTTCCGTCCACACCATTTTGCTGAATGTCTGTGCTGGAAAGAGTAACCTCTGTTCTGTAAAATTCAAATCCTAGGCGTGAATCATTTGCGGTTGCGGCAGTAGAATCTATGCCTATTGCTACTTCCTTTGATAGAGCATTTACATTGCCAGCTATAACATTTGTTAAATAGCGCTTTCCAAATTTAGTAAGGATGTTTTTTGATCGGCATACTTCTTTGCCGTCTTCATAAAAAATATATGTGCCTTTTATCATTTATTCTCCGCTGGGATTATTATATATCCTTGCGTCAACCCCCTGTACGTTAGACTTATCAGAACTTGAATTTCTAATTTTAATAACAGCTTTATATTTTGTAGCCTTAGTAACTGAGTCGTAATACTTTGTATAGGTTATACTTTCAATATCCGTCAAATCAACTTTATCTACGGACTCATAGCCTGAGCCACCTTTGCCGCCATCCTGCACATATTCTTCTCTAGACCTAAATGGTAGCGTTAAATAATTTTCAATGTCGGTTGCTTTTCCAATTAAAACTTCTCTAGGATTTAGCCACAATAGGTCAGGGCTATTTTTGGGAAGGACAATTGGAAATCCATGTGTTATTTGTTCCGACGGGATATTTTTTACCATTTTTTTATTATACCATTTGATCAACTATAATGATCTACATAGTATAGTTGTCTCCAATCCTTGGTCAAATGATTGTGTAATATTAGTTATAATAAACTTTTTTGCTGAAGATCCATCAAGGCCCTGGTAGGAATATTTAACTGTAATTATGTCTCCTATGGAAAGCAAAGGGTTTCCAAATACAGACATACTAATGATTTGACCTCTATTAATAAATTTAGACTTAATCCACTCAGCTATATTCTTTGCATCTTTTTGATTTTGAATCCACTTTGAAGTAAAAACTAATGGCTCTGTTGTAGTATATAGATCTGTGTCATCTGTATTATATTCTACTTGTCCTGCCGAGCTTAAAGTATTTCCAATTAAATAAAAACTATCGCCCTTGCTGGACTGTAATGGTATTGACGTAGAAGATGTATTTAATACATATGCTTCGGCAGAAAAATTAGATGTTTTACTACCAATAATTTTAGCAAACTTATTTGATCCGACTGACCATTTTATTGGAAAAGAAGGTCTAGCAGAAAACTTTGTCTTAACATACGCAATCTCTCTAACAACTTTACCAAATTCTTCTACGGAATCTTGGTTTTTAGCATAGTCATCTTCGGCAGAATTAAAATTATAAAATGTCTCTCCAAAGTTAGTTTCTAATAAATCATTTGAGAATTGACCAGCATAATAATTAACATTTGATTTAATTTGATTGTATTCTTTTTCAGTAATGCTTTTAGCATATACATAGTCAAAGAATGTCTTTCCTTGTTCGGAAAAAATTCCAGTGTTGTTTGAAACAACGTTTTTCCAGGCAGGTGCGCTTGTAATTATGTGTGTTCCAGATATCTTAAATCCATTTATATAAGCATCAATAAAAACTTTATAGTTTACATAATCAACCTTAACCTTTATGTCTATACAGTAAAACTTTCCGCCCAGAACTTTATCTAGTCTTGTTGCTGGATCTATTTGTGTGTCTGCTATTTTCTCTAATTTTGTTCCGTTTGCAAAGTATAGGTTGATTGTATTTCTGTCTCCAGTTGCGGCTGATCCAGTTGATTCTATCTTAAGATAATATCCGCCTTTTGCGGCATCGCTTAAAAGAAATCCAATACCTGATGATTGTCTAGGAGCTTCATTTAATGGCTCCATAAAAAGAGATGTTCCAAATATATAATATTTATTGCTAGATGTTGGGTATGTGCCTCCTGGGAATGATTCGCCTGCAAAAAATCCTGATGGTGTTGGAGTTGAATCAAATTTTCTAGTTGCTACTACAAACTTATTTATTGTAGGAGATGCGCTACCAAGCTGAAAGTATGATTTATTTGAAGAGACTTTGGTAGGATCTGTTGTCCTTGCAATATAAGAGCCATCTGCAGAAACAGTAGACATTGTAAAATAATATTGCTTAGATATATTTTGAACAGTGCCTACATTTACCTTCTGCAATGTTATATTATAAACTCCTCCAGCCATTAAACCAGAAAAAGTTTTAACTCCTTCCAATGGAATTATATCTACTATAATTTGGCTACCAACATTTTCATAGTATATATCTTTTCCGCTTACCTTAACCTTATTTTGCCTTTGAAAAATTACTCGATATTTTTCTGGTATCGTTGATGAGTCATATATAGATAGATCTACAGATGTATCAGATTTTTGAGAAACAGTTAAATATGTTTCTGGTTCACCTGGCCCTCCTCCGTCTATTAGATTTTGTACAAAAGCCATTAAAATGCAACCTCTCTTACTGTCCAATTTTTTGCCTTGGATTCTTCAAGTGTATAATGAGCTATTGCTTTTGTACCTAAAGCGCCTCTACCAACTAGCTTACCATAGTTATCTTTTTTAATCCTGTATCTACCATTAGGCTTAAAAAATGCCGTCTCCTGATATTTGCTAAAGTCTGCTGCACCAGGCTTTGAATCAGAACGATATTGATTTAAGTCAGAGGCAGAAGATATCCATACGTTATCAATAAAATCGTCATTCTGTTTTACATATTGATATCCTATTGCGTCATATTCTATTATTTCAGAATCAATTAAAACAAATCCGTTGTAGCTGTAGAAAGACTCTATCTTAGAATATGGATCAATTGTATCTAAATTTATTAAAAACTCTTCGCTTTCACCTGTTATTCCACCAGCCGTAATGTCCTCTCCCAAACCTCCTGCGCTGAGAGAATAGGCTGGGGAAGTCCACAGGGCACTACCTCCTCCAATATAAGTACTTGATAGGGGAGTCTGCCATAAAACTTTTACTGAATTTGAAGAAGGTATTTCATTTTTTGCAAATGAGATTATGTTAGGCAGTACGCCACCATCTTGCGATTGAGTAAATTGCCAATTAATTTCTCTTGATGTATCATAAATTGCGTTTCTAGTATAAATCTGAAGTACGCCATTCTTATCAAAGAAAGCATTTGTTTGACTATCCTTACATAATTCTTGTAGTGCTTCCCAAACCGTCTGTGTGTCTTCCGTCCACCAATGGTTTAAATTAGTTATAGAGTCATCTGTGCCGTCAACTTTTTTTATATTAAAATTGTATTTAGTAAATCCTACTGAATCAAGCAGTCTCATGATGACAGTAATAGAAGGGAAATCTTTGCAAAGTATATCTGGGCAGAATGTATCCATTAATTGTTTAGATCCATCTAATGCTGTTATCGTATAGTCGCCATGCTCTGAAATTTGATATGTATCTATATAAAATTCTCCCTGCAAATTTTTATCATAAGGGCTAGATGTTGTGTCAATAGCTCCTCCTGGATGATATATTTTAAAGGATGGAGTAAGTAGTGCATTTTTTACCAGATATAATTTGGTTGAATCAAAACTAGCGATTGTTCTTTCATAAATTTGAGGGATTAATGTTGATGCAAATTGGCTATAGTTTGCTAAAGACATTTCAAGCGTATTTGAATTTACTATACCTACTGGTAAAGCGCTTCCATCATCTGCAGATGAAGATTGATTAATAGACATTGATATTAGATCAGATGATATATCCTTCACCCACCTTGCAGATATTTCAATTACCCCTATATCGGCACTTGGTGTTATTCCTTGAGAAACCAAAGCATTAAGCTGCACAGATTTTATTTCTTGTGTGTTTGAATAGGATGTCGGTACATTTTTACTCCATGTTGTTCCATTATAATAAATAGCTACCTCACCATTCCATTCAGCACCAAAATCGGTAAGGGTCAGGGCAACATTTGGAACAACCTCGCCATTTGATTTTGTTATAGATACCCAAGCAGATATGGGTTTAGAATGATATTTTTCAAACTTAATAACTATCTTGTTTGCTAGGGCATACTTATTACCAACTGGAATTGAACCAGATTTTTTGCTAGCAGTCCATGATGTAGAGTCGTGTTTATATGTTACCTTTAGTGCAATATTTTTATTCTTTGCACCCACCCAATACTTATAAGCATTAGAGATTCCTGGGTAATATATTCTTGGTTTATCTGTCGGGTATGGAACAGCATTATACGCTTGTATAATATCTCCTCCCGTTCCAACAGAAAGGTTATCTCCAATTCCAGGAATAAAATATTTTATTCCGCAAGAAGACGGTCTCCTTGGCTGTACAACAGAATCTAATGGGAATAGTTTTTTAAATGCTATAGGGCCATCTGATTGATAGGAAACATCTGCTCCGTGTGGAAAAGTAGAGTAATTTTCATGAGTTATCTGTGCCCTATATGCAGCATCTGAAGTATATCCAGAATCTACCTCTACGTTTGATACAGATATACCAT
>Ga0114977_10003063_pt1 | contig 10727 bp, 8 predicted proteins | sample S_130805_MF_Meta_FD_87026 | JGI IMG/M metagenome (GOLD analysis project Ga0114977, IMG submission 87026) | Freshwater microbial communities from Lake Simoncouche, Canada to study carbon cycling - S_130805_MF_MetaG | ecosystem: Environmental > Aquatic > Freshwater > Lake | place: Lake...
GAACACCTGAAACCCAAGACCGTCTTTCTGCAGGCACAGATGCACGATCTCGCCCAGATCGCGCGCATCGATATAGCTCCAGGCGTTGCGCTTGCGGCTGGGCGGGTTGTCCAGGTAGCCGGGGAAGTCCGCGTAATCCTGCGGCTCGATCACATTGCCGATGCGCAGCGCGTAGATGTCTGCGCCATAGCGCATGGCAAAGGCGCGCGCCGTCTTTTCGTTGACGACCTTGGACAGACCGTAGCTATCCATCGGATCAGTGTCATAGTCTTCTTCCAGCGGAAAGCGGTGATAGTCCTTGTCGCCTTCGGCAAAGCAGACGCCGTAGGTCGTCTCGGACGAGGCGATGATCACCTTGCGCACGCCAAGCTTCATGGCGGCCTCGATCACGTTGTAGGTGCTGAGGACATTGGCCGCGAAGGTCTTGTTGTCAGGTTCCAGCAGAACACGCGGGATCGCCGCGAAATGCACGACGGCGTCCGGGGCGGATGGTGGCGCCCCCTTTTCATAGCCGCGAAAGCCGAAATGGGACGTCAGCGCATTGAAGGTCTGCCCGCTGTCGGTCAGGTCCGCGACGAGCGTAGTGACGCCAGGCAGGTCAAGCAGTTTCAGATCCACGTTCAGAACCGCATAGCCCTTGTGCAGCAGATGCGTCACGGCATGCCGCCCCGCCTTGCCCGATCCGCCAGTAAACACGATGCGCTTGGTCATGGTCGCCCCCGGGTAAAGAGCTGTGGTGGGCCACAGGCGGGGGGTGACGTCAAGGGATCACTTATGTTGTAACCGGATACGGCAAGATCAACCTGTCGGGTGAATCATCGGCCGGGCGTGCCGAAGCGCTGTTCGGGTGGCGCTTCCAGATGCCATGTCAGGTCCAACCCCAACTTGCAAACGCGAATAACACCGCAGGTCGCCTGCGCCAAGGAGGATTGTCGCCCATCGGGAAGAAGTCGCTCACCGACGCGACCCGAAGGACGGTCATGGAAAGTCCTGGTCCTGTTCGGCGGCCCGAGAAGGGTTGTTCGGGCGCTTCATCCGGATAGTCTGTTGGGTATAGCTGCCGAGTTGCTTCACAACCTCTGCCTCTTTCGGCGAAACTGGTCCGCATGTATACAGTGGATGGCGCTGTCATTTCCTTGGTGACCTGCGGAGCGGAGAGCTGTAACTTGTCACTTTCATCAAGCAGACAGCTCGTCGTAACGTTCACCGCAATCCCACCCCGATTTTCGAACCTTCCGCGGAAGCTGGCGTCGATCGCACGGCAGGACGTCAGGCCAGACCGCGTTGAGCTGCACTTGCCAAAGATTTATCGCCGCTTTCCGGGTGCGACGCCGTCCCTTCCCTCCCTTCCCGAGTGGGTGGACGTGATCTATTGTGACGATGATCTGGGTCCGGCCACGAAGGTGCTGCCTGCAGCTGCGCGCTGGCGGGGGACGGACACGGATCTTCTCTTGTGCGATGATGATCGCATCCAGGATCGGGGTTGGGTCTCACGGTTCGTCACTGCCCGGCGAGAACGCCCCCGGGACATCATCGCGGAACGTGGCTGGAACATCGATGAACAGCTTGGAACAGTCCGGTTGTCGCCGGACCGTCCGCGAGCGGTTCTCGACCCAAAGCGGGGACGCTCCGCAGCCTATCGCCTGAAGCGGATTCTGTCATTCGGTTTGATGCACCCAGCAAGGGCAGTCTATGCCTCTTCCGGCTATGCCGATGTCTTTGAGGGTTTCCTTGGCGCTCTTGTGCCGGCTGACAGCTTCCCTGACGAAGCCTGGACCATTCCAGACGTCGTGTGGACGGTCGATGACGTCTGGCTGTCGGGAATGGCCTATCGGAATGGTTACAAGGTCTGGGTCACCGCACAGCCAAGACCGGTTTTTGCGGATGGAGCCTTTGATCGGCTCGAGTCGCTGACGGCACATGTCGAACTTGGCATCGGACGAGACGGGGCCAACCGGCTTGCCGTAGAGCATCTGCGAGACCGCTTCGGGGCGTGGCCTTGAAATCCGGGCGGCCATCCTTGGCCACTCGGCTTGGACTGTTTTTGCTGGAACAAATGTTTGTTCGTCCGGACGGCGCAGTGCGGCCCATGGCGCTTGCCGTGGCGTTCCGCCGCTCGGACGGCGATCTTCGCCAACCGCTGCGCAAACTGTTGTTGCGAAAGAACGGGGCCACGCGACCGATCCTGCCGGTCAGGCTCGCGGGAGCGATCAAGGCCCCCTGGTGGAGTGCCTGGCTTCAGACCTACGATACACCACCGGAGGGATGGCCAGAGCCGCAAGGCTTGGAGCATCCTTCACCGGAAAAGGACGCAGTTGTTCTGCTTCAGATCGACGCTCAAACTGACCTCGCTTTCCTGGATCGCTTGCGGCGGCTTCTCGATTTTCAGACCGGCTTGAGCCCTACGGTCGTGCCGCGATTCACGGGCGAGGTGTCAGATACCCTTCGCCGACAGGTGCGTTCCTACTGGCCCGCCATCATGCCAGGCCCTGTCCCCGACCGGATTGTCCTCCTTGATCCGCGCACGCTTCCTCGCCTGCATGGGATGCGCCTTTTGCTTGATGCCTTGCATGATCATTCCACCGCCGTACTCGCCTTTGGCGATGACATGGCGATCGATCGGCACGGGCAATTGTCCGACCCTTGGTTCAAGCCCGTATTCGATCCGCTTCTGGCCGCCCAAAGCATGCTGTTGGGGCCGATGACAGCCCTGAGGCTTGATCGCTTGCGGAACGCGATCGCAGTCTGGGCCAGCCTTTGCGCGGACAACGCCGACCCAGGTGACGTGCGCGAGAAGATCGCCGCGGGATTGTCTCGGGACGACGTTGTGCATTGCCCACATGTTGTTGCCTTTCGGTTCGAACGCCCTGTCCTGCCCCGAAAGCGGATCGAACCGCCGGTTCCCGATCCCTTGCCGCATGTGAGCATCATCATTCCGACCCGTGATGGCTGGGACCTGTTGGAGCCCTGTCTGGCATCGCTGAGCCATACGGATTGGCCCAGGGAAAAGCTGGAGGTTATCGTGGTGGACAACGGGTCATCAGACCCGGTCTGCCTTGCCGGACTGGAGCGCGCAGAGACTGCGGGGTACCTGCGTGTAATTCGCGATCCACGCCCTTTCAACTTTGCAGCGCTTAACAATCGGGCCGCATCTCAGGCCCAAGGGGATCTGCTGGTCTTCCTGAACAATGATACCTTGGCACGTCGCCCGGATTGGCTTCGTGTTCTCACAGCATTTGCATGGCTTCCCAATGCAGGTGCGGTCGGGCCCAAGCTTCTCTACGGAGACGGCAGCGTCCAGCATGCTGGTGTGGTCTTCGGGTTAAATGGCCGCGCCGTCCACGTTCATGTGGGGTTGTCAATGGATGCAGGCGGCTATCAGGGGCTTGCCACTATGGCCCGAGAGGTTTCCGGCGTTACAGGGGCATGCCTCGCAATACGCAAGGGCAACTTTGACTCAATTGGTGGCTTCGACGAGAGCTTTCCGGTGGCATACAACGATATGGTTCTCTGCGCTGCCCTTATGAAGAAAGGCTTTCGCAACATCTATGTACCAGACGCCTTGTTTTTTCATCTGGAAAGCAAAACACGCGGCAGTCTGGACGACCCTCAGAAACAACTGCGCGAGGCCAACGAAGCCGCCCGTGCGCGTGCCCTGCATCCCGATCTGTTCACTGCCGATCCCAACTACTCGCCCAATCTGTCGCTTGATGCGCCATATGTTCCGGCCGTTCCGCCGCGCAGACGCGCGCCTTGGTATACCGGTTCAGACCAGCCTCCACCCGCTGCCTAGGGGGTCGCTTGTTGGAAAGAGCGCTTAGATGTTTGATCCCGGACTCTGATGGTGCAATCTTGTCCAGCGAATGGAGGGATGCGCTATGGGCCAATTTTTACACGGGATCGGCCTTGGACCAGTGGCGGCTCGATCCCTCACCACTTCCCGGTCCGTGGCTTGAGCTTTCGTGACAAAAAATCTTTGGCGACTGCGTTCGCCCGCTCACTCAGACCAATGGCGTTCACGGGCTCACCTCACGATCCTGGCATGCAAGTCTTGGACCGTGTCTTTGACCACCCCGGCGGTGGCCGCAGCCTTACCACCACACTCAAAGATGCCCGCGGCACCTTCCAGCACTGCCTTCTTCCATTGATGGATCATCGTCGGATGGACCTCATAAGCGGTCGCCACTTCCGGCACCGTGAACGCGCCCTTCAGCGCCACCCGCGCCTTGAACGCCGCGTCATGGTTCCTGCGTTCGACATGGTCTGATCCCCTCGTCTTGGGGATCAGCAGACCTCAGATCGCAGCTTCCGTCACTGTCCGATTTTCGGGGGGCAGCTCAGGCACCAGCGTATCGAGGTCGTCGAAAGCGAAGGTTACCATTGAGCCAGACCTATCTTGCTCATGTGTTTCAAATGAAGCCCTCCAGCACGATTTTACCGTTCACTGTGCCGCTTTCCAGATGCTGATGGGCTAGTATCAAGTTTGCTGCCGATATCGGGGCGATGAGTTTGCGTAACGTTGTCCTGACTCGTCCTGCGTCAACCAGGTTTGCGACGTTTTCAAGCAGTTCGTGCTGCCTAATCATGTCGGGTGTCTGCAGGCTCGGGCGGGTGAACATGAATTCCCAGTGCAGCGACACGGATTTCTGTTTGAGAAGGCGGATGTCGATCAGTCCGGGATCGTCGATTAGCGCAATACGCCCCTGCGGGGCGACGATCTCTGCGAGCGAGCGGAAATGCTGGTCGGTCCTTGTCAGGGACGCGACATAGGTGACCGGCGCTGCGCCGAGCCTGTCGATCTGCGCGGCAAGGTCGCCGGAATGGTCGATCACGTGGTGCGCGCCGAGGCTGCGGCACCATTCGACGCTTTCCGGTCGCGATGCGGTGGCGATCACCGTCAGCGCGGTCAGGTGCCGCGCGAGTTGGATCAGGATCGAGCCAACGCCTCCAGCGGCGCCGGTGATGAGGATCGACGCACCCGCTCCACCTTGCGCGGGAAGTGCCAAACGGTCGAAAAGCAGTTCCCATGCTGTAATGGCCGTCAGTGGCAATGCGGCGGCTTCGGCAAAGGTCAGGCTCGCAGGCTTGCGTCCGACGATGCGTTCGTCGACCAAATGGTATTCCGCGTTGGTTCCGGGACGGTTTATGTCGCCCGCATAGAAAACAGTATCGCTCGGACGGAACAAGGTGCAGTCGGGACCGACCGAATGGACGGTGCCAGAGGCATCATAGCCAAGAACCTTTACCTCACCGACAGCAGGCTCGGTGCGCAGTCGCACCTTGTAATCGACGGGGTTGACCGAAACCGCTGCAACCTTGACCAGAAGGTCCCGCCCCTTGGCACGAGGTATTGGCAGGTCCAGGTCGATCAGAGCTTCTGGATCGCTTGACGGGCGGGATGTGCGGTATCCGATGGCTTTCACGGAGAGGTCCTGTCGGGTTTGAAACTTACTGCGTCGATCTGGGCCACAAGTGCGGGAATGTCGCGCATGCTGTGCGCAATGGCATCGGGAGCAAGATCGGCAAGCGGGCGCTTGGCATAACCCCAGGCGACGGCGATGACAGGAATCCTTGCTGCCTTTGCGGCCATGATGTCGGGCTCGCTGTCGCCCACCATGATGGCACGCCCCCCTGCGGGCAGGCAGCGCAACAGATGCTGGGGATCGGGTTTGGCAACGCCGAAGGTATCGGGGCCGGCGACAAGATCGAAAAACGCCAGAAGTCCGTGATCGAACAGCAGGCGACGGGCACTGGGTTCGAGCTTGTTTGTGCAGACCACCAGCCGCCAGCCCGATGCTGCGAGGTCACCGAGTGTCTGGACCGTGTGCGGATATGGCAGGCTGCGGCGCGACAGGTTCGGAGTGTAATGGGCGAGAAACCGTTGCACCGCCGTGGCGAGCGCAAGAGATTCCATCGCTTCTCCCTTTTCGGTCAATGCTTTGCAGACAAGGTCGGATATGCCATGCCCGATGAGGCGGCGTGTGTTGTGAAGCCCTGCGGTAGCATGGCCCCGTTCGACCAGCAGAGCATCAAGCGCGTCGGCGAGATCGGGAGCGCTGTCGACGAGGGTGCCATCAAGGTCGAACAGCACCGTCCCACGTTCAGGCATGGATCGCTCCGTCGCGGGCGGCCAGAACCGCCTCATGAAGGGCCTCTGACAGAGTCGGGTGGGGAAAGACCACGCCTGCAAGCTGCGTCGAGGTCGCGCCGAGCGTGACGGCGATGGTCAGACCGTGGATCAGTTCGCTGGCATCGGGCCCGATGATCTGCGCGCCGACAAGGCGGTCGGTTGCCGTGTCGAAGACGCATTTCACAAGACCATCGGGCGCGCCGATCACCAGCGCCTTGCCGTTGCCGCGCAGCGAGAAGCGACCCGTGCGGGTCGACAGTCCTGCTGCGGCGGCGGCGTCGGCAGTAAGGCCAACCGAAGCAATTTGCGGGTTGGCGTAGATGCAGGCGGGGATCGGTGCCGTGCTGAGCGCAGGTGTGCGACCGGCGATGGCATCGACGCAGGCAACGCCGTCATGCTCGGCCTTGTGTGCGAGCATCGGTGGACCGGCGACATCGCCGATGGCATATAGACCCTGAACGCTGGTGCGCCCCGCCGTATCGGTGCGGACGGCCCCGCCTGCCGTTTCTACCCCCAGGTCTTGCAGACCGTCGATGTTCGGAACCACCCCTGCCGCGCTAAGCAGCCGGTCCGCCTGAATCACCATCCCGTCCGAAAGGTGCAGGGCCACGGAGTCATCGGTGCGGTCCAGGCGGGTAATCGTAACTGCGGCATAGATGATAATGCCGCGCTTCTGCAGTGCCTTGGCCATCAGTCCTGCAATCTCGGCATCTTCGGCGGGCAGGATGCGCGGGGCCTGTTCGACAAGCGTCACCGTGGTGCCCATCGCGGCATAGATCGAGGCGAACTCGACGCCAATCGCACCCGCCCCGACGATCACTAACCGGGCCGGAACGGCAGGGGGGCGCAAAGCATGATAATAGGTCCAGACCAAATGGCCGTCAGGTTCGAGCCCCGGCAGGATGCGCGGGCGTGCTCCGGTTGCAAGGATCACGTGAGGGGCTTGATACAGGCCTTCTGTCAAGGCGCCACGGGGCGCAGGGGTCGCGGATGCTGAGACGTCGACCTCGCCCGGGGCAGTCAACTTTGCATGACCCCAAATCAGATCGACACCATTTTTCTTGAGCAGAAAGGCCACGCCCTGTGCCAGTTGTCCGCTGACTTCGGTCGCGCGGGCAATCAAGCGGTCTGGGTCGATCGCGGGCGACAGGGCGACCAGACCGAAGCGTTCGGCGTGGCTGGCGCCGTCCAGGATATCGGTGCCCTTCAGCATCACTTTGGTTGGAATACAGCCCCAGTTGAGGCAGATGCCGCCCAGATGGGTGCTTTCGACTAACCCAACGCTCAACCCGAGTTGCCTTGCGCGAATGGCCGCGACATAGCCGCCGGGCCCGGCGCCGACGATCAGAAGGTCATAGGGGGCGGGCAAGGATCAGCCCGCCGCGCGCAGGGTGCGGTCGATCAGCCTGACCACCAGGTCCGTCGCCTCGATCTGCGGCAGGTGGCCGACGCCAGGCAAGCGGTGGAGAGCGACCTGTGGTGGTGTGCTGGTGGCCACATCGAGCGCGGACAGGATCGCGTCGTCGCGACCGACGATCACAGTGCAGGGGCCGTGATAGGCCGCAAGCGCTGCTGCGGTCGAGAAGAGTTGCGTGCTGCCTTCGAACAGGGCATTGGCCACCGCGCGCTGGGCGGGCACAAGCCCTTGATCGTCCCGTGCGGACAGCGTTGCCCGCACCAGAACTGGGGCGAGTTTCGCCGGATCGTGCACGAGGCGACGCATCCATGCCGCAAGGGCCGCTTCGGATTGCGCGGCCAGGAAGCCGTCAACAAAAGCGCCGTCGATGGTTGGGCCGAGCCCCGCCGGCGACAGCAGCGACAGCGAGCGAACGTCCAGATCACCCCGCGCCGTCAGTGCCATCGCCACGGCGGCCCCGACCGAATGGCCAACCAGATGCACCGGAGTGCCGTGCAGGCGCAGCGTCTCTCCGACAGCGGCGACGATGTCTTCGAACCTGCCGACCGGATGCGCCTTCGACGCGCCATGCCCAGGCAGGTCGAGCGCCATGACAGGAAGGTTCGTGGACATGCGGCCGACGAGCGGACGCCAAGCGGAAAGGTCTCCGCCGAAGCCATGGATGAGCACGACTGGCGTTCCCTGGCCCGATTGCAAGGTGCGCAGGGCGATACCCGAAGACCGGGGCGCAGCAGCGGCTGCATCGACATCACGGAGCACCACCGCGCCCTCCGGACCGGAGCCTGCCATGCGGGCAACGTCGAAACCCTTTTCCGCCGCAGCAACCCTTGCGGCCGGAGAGGCGCGCAACCCGGCGGCAGAAGCTGCAGCAGTTGGGGACGGGGCGGCGGGCGCGGAAGGAGCAACCGGTGCAGGAGGAGCCGCAACGGGTGCAGGAGAAGCAACGGGTACAGGGGAAGGGGCAGCCGGAACGGCGGCAGTGGGCGTTGCGACAGCAACGACCTCGTCCTCGTCGCCGAGGATCATCAGCGGTTCCAACACGGTAGCCCAGTCAAAGACCTTGTAGGGAAGGCTGATGACTGTACCTTCCACGAAAGCTTCGACCTCGAAACTGGCCTTTTCGCTTTCCACCAGGGCGACCAGATCACCCTTCTTGACGTGGTCGCCCAGTTTTACGTAGAGCTCGACGATCTTGGCCTCGGTCAGGTCTTGGCCGACCTGCGGGACCAGAATGGGCTGTGCCATGATACTCTCTTTCCTTCAGGCAGCGCGGGTCTGTGCGCTTTCCATCGCCCGGGCGACGAAATCGACAGTCTTGCGGGTGGCGGCAGCAAATTCGGTGGCGGTGGTGGCAAAGGCTCCGAACTGGCTGAATTCTTCTGGTGCCATGCCGTCAAAGTCGTAGGCCTGGCGGAAATAGGGCAACTGGCGCAGCTTGGCGATCAGGGCCGCGTCAGGTTCGCGGTCGATTGCCGAAGCATCGAAGGCTGGCAGGCGGTCCTCTGCCTGCATCAGTTGCGCGATGAAGCCCGGTGGACATGTATAGACGAAATCCCCGCCCGCCAGATCGGCGAGGTGGCGGCAGCGCGCGGTGGTTCCGTCATCTACGACGCGCATCGAGCATTGCAGCATCTTGGACGGATGCCCGCTTGCGCGACCATGATGGTAGGCCCTCTTCATCACCGCCATTTCGGCATCGATGATCTCGTCGGGCGAAAGGACGATCCCGCGCGCTTCGGCCTGCGCCTTCAGATCTCCGACATTGCCCAGGCGTGCAGACATATGGGTGATGACCGAGCGCCAGCGCGACATGTCAAGCCCCGCAGCCCACGCCCGATCAAGCCCGCGGGACACGGCCGCCATGCACGCCATGTATTGCGGCACCGTAAAGGAGGTGGTGTTGTTCGTGGAAATGCCGCGTGCGGTCAGTTCTTCGATAACGCGGTAGCCTTCGGCGGAACCCGGAATTTTGACCATCAGATTGGGTGACAGCGCCGCAAGTTCAAGCCCCTGCGCCAGCATGCGGTCGTAGTCGCTGACGAAGCGCGGATCGACCTGACCCGATACATGCCCGCGCCGCCCCTTCGATGCATGGTAGACAGGCAGGATCATCTCGGCACCGCAGCGGGCGGTTTCAAGATAGGTAAGCCAGTAGACACGCTCGACATCGGCTTGCGGGTTGCGGGAGGCGATCCGGTGGATTTCCTCGGTCCAGAAGGCGGGATCGTTCTGGATCGCCTGCAGCGACAGCGGCGGGTTGGTCGTTGCACCACCAAAGCCCATCTCACCCGCCAGGGCGAGTGCTGGATCAAACAGCCGCGCCAGTTGCGCCTGCCAATCGGCCCGTTTGGTCTCGGGGGCCCGAGCAAGCGTCGATTGCTTCCACGTTTCAAATACAAGCGGAGAGCTGTCCCACCACACCTCTGCGGCGGGGTTGGTGGCGACGAGCTTCTCGAGGACATGCACTACCATGGTCGCCGCCTCACTCGGCCGCCAATGCAACAGGTTTCAGATGCAGGGCGTGGCGGATCGCAGCCTTGATGCCAGGTTTCTGCGGCACGCTTGCCTGTTCCAACGCCAGGTTGAACGGGATCGGAACATCCAGACCGGCGACTATTCCGACCGGTGCATCCAGATGCCAGAACGCTTCTTCCATTATGATCGAGGAGATGTCCGAAGCCACGCCGCCACGCCGGTTTGCCTCCTGAACGATCACGCATCGGCGTGTCTTGGCGACCGACCTGAGGATCATTTCCCTGTCCAGCGGGACCAGCGTGCGCGGGTCGATGACCTCCACCGAGATGCCTTCGGCTGCAAGTTCTTCGGCGGCTTCCAGTGTCCGTGGGATCATGTTGGACCATGCAATGACGGTCACGTCACTTCCAGCCCGTTTGATGTCGCCCTTACCGAACTCGACGATATGCTCGCCATCTGGGACCATGCCCTTCGTCATGTACAGGTGCTTGTGTTCGAGGAACATGACGGGATCGTCCTGCCGCAGTGCGTACTTCAGCAGCCCTTTGGCATCGGCCGGGGACGAGGGCATGACGACACGAAGGCCGGGGATGTGGTAGAACAGCGCTTCGAGCGATTGGGAATGTTGTGCTGCAACCCCGCCACCAGCCCCGCCTTGCGTGCGCATGATGAAGGGCACACGCCCCTCTCCACCCGTCATGAGCC
>Ga0114977_10003064_pt1 | contig 10725 bp, 8 predicted proteins | sample S_130805_MF_Meta_FD_87026 | JGI IMG/M metagenome (GOLD analysis project Ga0114977, IMG submission 87026) | Freshwater microbial communities from Lake Simoncouche, Canada to study carbon cycling - S_130805_MF_MetaG | ecosystem: Environmental > Aquatic > Freshwater > Lake | place: Lake...
AGCAGTCGTCTAGTAATGAAAATGAAAATGAAAATGAAAATGAAAATGAAAATGAAAATGAAGAATCAGTAATAATTGATTATTATTGTAGTAAACATGCAAGAAAGTGTAAATTTAAAATACCACCTAGTGAACTTGATATTAAAAAAGTAAAAAGTAAAAAATTAGTGGATATTAAGAGCATTATTGAAAAGTATAATATAGGAAGTATTTTTGATAAATCTCTCGAGGCTCAAACGTCTCAAACATATAACGACCCTCAAGAACCCATAGTTATTACAAAGAGACAAAAAAATAACAAAGAGCAACTGATAGATATGATACAAAATGAACTAGATAATAACTATTTAGAAAATATAGAAAACATACGCGCTGACCAGATTGATTTGCTAACACTTGGTAGAAATATGATGACAGAGTTAGATAAGTTTATATCTCCTTATACATCTACATCTATATCTACATCTATATCTACGCCTGAAAATGTAAGAGATGCAACAGACTCGAGAGATTTAGGAAAAATGGGAGGGCTGGAAAAATATAAAATAGATATTGTAATTATAGAAAATCAGATTAGTACAATCGCAAGCAGAATGAAGACGCTTCAAGGTATGATAGCACAATATTTTATAATGAGAGGAACACCATGTATAGAATTTATTTCTGCAGCAAATAAATTAAAAATGTTTATGACTAAAAAGAAAACGACATATACTGAACGGAAAATAGAAAGTGTAGAAGTAACAAAGGACTTGTTAGAAAAGTTACCTCAGTTTGAAAAATATAGAGGATGTTTAGAGAAAAATAAAAAAAAAGATGACTTAGCTGACTGTTTTTTGCAAGGAATATACTATCTTACACTAAAAAAGATGATAGACATTGAATTATAATATATTTCATTCATTTAACTATAGATATTTAATTATAAACATTTAATTACGATTATTTAATTATAAACATTTAATTATAAATATTTATAATGCGCACAAACTTAAAATTAAAGTTCTAAATTATAAATAATATGGCTGACGAAATCATTGATCTTGGAAACTTATCAGAATTTGATAATAGTTTTATGGGAGGGAATAAAAGTGGAGGTGGGGGTAGAAGTAATTCAAAAAGCGTAAACTTTGGTGGAGGTTTAGAGCTTTTAATGAACGACAAGTTAAAATCCGGTAACAAAAATAGTGGAGGAGATGGAAATATTGACTTAGACGATTTGAATGAACTAGAGGATGAGTTAAATGAACTATCCGACTCTATAAATCCTAATAAAGTAACTAAAAATTTTAAGTCTGATTTTTTTAGTGGCCCCAATATAAAATTAAACAACTATGATAATAACGATGACCAGAGTGATGGTGGGTATTCGGAATCTAAGCATAATCTCGGGGGAATAAGTGGACCACCTATTGGTGGAAGTAATACAAGTGGTATTGGTGCATCAACTGCAAATACTGACCCTGATAAAAAAACATGGGATGGATTTGGTAAATTTAGTAATGTACCTATGAATCCCGATGCTCCTCTAGATGCGGCGCCGCAAATGTCAAAAGAAGAATTACTTCGCGAGAAATTTAAAATTCTTCAGAAACTAGAAGAACTAGAGACAAAGGGGGTTCGTCTTACGAAAAAATATACTATGGAATCTTCTCTTCTTGAAATGAAGGGGGAATATGAAACACATGTAGAAGAAAGAGAAAAGAAAAACAGTATTAAATTTCAACAAAAGTTGCTTATGACGGCGATTACAGGTATAGAGTTTTTAAATAACAAATTCGACCCATTTGATTTGAAGCTGGATGGTTGGTCGGAACAAATCAATGAAAACGTGGATGACTACGATGATATTTTTGCGGAGCTACATGAGAAGTACAAGTCAAAAGCAAAGATGGCGCCTGAATTGAAGTTGCTTTTTCAACTTGGCGGAAGCGCGATTATGCTTCATATGACAAATACTATGTTTAAGTCTGCTATGCCTGGTATGGATGACATTATGAGACAAAACCCTGAACTGATGAAACAGTTTACAAGTGCTGCTGTAAATACCATGTCACAGTCTTCACCGAATTTTGGTAATTTTATGGGAGATATTATGGGTGGTATGGGTGGAGGACAGCAGCAACCGCCCAGCAACTTTAATAACCAGAGACCTCCTCCTCCGCCTGTAGCAACCAAAGGTCCTAACTCGATTCCTCCTCCTAGAAGAGAAGGTGATATTTCAAACCGTCCTGATTTAAATTTTGGGAGAGGTAATATGAATGATGGTGTAAATCTGTCTGAAAATTATATAAATCCTTACGAGTCAAAGCCGGTGCGTGGTGCCCCTCCACCTCTTCCTCAAAATCCGCGACCTGAAATGAGAGGACCATCAGATATTAATAACATTTTATCAGGACTAAAGACTAAGAATGTAAATATCACACAGGCATCTACCGGTGGTGCAAGTGCAAGCGCAAACCAAGCTTCTGAGGATAAAGGAAGTACAATTAGTATCTCAGAGTTGAAAGACTTGCAAAATGAGAATATGCCGAATAAGACGAAACGCAAACCTAAGTCTGAACGCAACACTATAAGTTTAAATATCTAAGTATATTAGTTAATAAAAATCATTTCAATGACATAGTACAATTCTTATAATATAATATTTAGCACTATAGTAATATAAATAAAATATAGTATTATATTATAAATCTAAATGTCTGATTCCGTAAACTCTTTAAGCTTTAGCGATTCTAGTCCCGAAGAAAAACTTAGACTTGGTAAGACTATAGGCAAGGTCATTAGTGTTGCTGGTAAAGTTCTTCCTGTTGCATCACAGTTTGTTCCGGCTCTTGTTCCTATCAACGTCGCAGTACAAGCAGGAAAGCAAATTGCTCAAGTTCTTAAAAAATAATTAGGTAAATATTAAACTAATTAAAGCAAAGATTTTTAATAATAATTAAATTAATATTAAATTAATATTAAATTAATGTTAAATTAATATAAATAAAATATTTATTTATATTATAATATGAACTCCTCCAATTTTTCTAGCGATTCTGCCGAAGCGAAGTGTCTCCGTATTCCCTCATATTCGCAGATTAGACCACACCTTGTTCAACCTGCGAAAGATGCAATCAAAGTCATTAATAGTCTCGCTCCAGCAATCTCCGCCTTTCGTAAATAAAATTACGTGCCTGGAAAATCAAGTTACTTAAGTTGCCCAAGTTGCCCAAGTTGCTCAAGTTACTAAAAATAATTAGGTAAATATTAAAATAATTAAAGTAAGATTTTTATATAAACATTATATTACATTAATATTTATATAAATGATATCTATCATAGCTTTAGTCGATAATAAAAACAATCATAATACAGATAAAGCATTTGATGACTCGATTACTTCTATTATAAATCAAACTTATAAAGAATGGGAATTAAAAATTGTATTATACAATATAAACGAAAATGATGCATGCTTTATACAAAATTATAAAGATATCGACGAGAGAATAGATATTATAAAGTATTTTCAAAATGAAATAAATACACCATCAAAGGCTATGATAAAAGTAGCATCCGATGAATGTAAATACAACTATATTGCTGTTTTATTTATTAATGATGTATGGGTTACTAACAAATTAGAATTGACTGTAGACACGCTTTTAAAGTATCCTAGAATAGATGTATTGGGGAGCGAAAGTATATATCAGAATGAAAAATCAGGTATTCCTGAAGGGGAACTATACAAGATCAATATATTTAAAATAAATCCTTACGTGAACTCGAGTGTAGTTATTAAAAAAAATATTTTAAACTATTTAGAAGTAATAAGTGAAGACTTGGCTTTGGAAATTAATGCGATATTCAATGTATTATGGGTTCAGTTAGCAATTCAACAGTGTTTCTTATATAATATTAGCAATATAACCGTAAAGCATAATGATAATTCAACATTTTCACACTATAAAGAATACTACAATACTGTAGAGTTCAAAAGAGTATTAGACTATTATACTTCTAACTATATAAGAGTTAAATTTTTTAGCGACTATTGCGTATCGGGACACTGCAAACAGGAGTATGAGAGAGCGTGCCTTGTTCAAAATATAGAATACTACGGCAAAACTAAAAAAATATATTTTACGACAAGCGAAACGTATACACATGTGATTATATTGAACTGTCCTACGCCACCAAATTTACAAGTATCTGCTAGAAATGTTATAGGATTCGCTCAAGAACCACACGATACGCCGTTTTTAAAAATCTATCAAAATAATTTTATAGAGTATGCTATTAAAAATATAGGAAAGTATTTTATTGGTTCAGTTGATAAATTTCCAACACCCACATTTGCAGGATACCATGGTTTTTTATTTTATGAAACACCGAAAGCTTTGCCTTTTACGCCAAAAAAATCAAAACTAATGTCAATTATGGTATCACATAAAACATATACACCTGGTCACCAATATCGTCATGCAATTGTTCGTCATATTTTAAAATATAGATTGCCGATAGATATATGGGGTAATGGTGCGGATAATTATAAACTTGAATTCCCTAATAGTAAAAATATCATGGGTGGTTTTAAATCTATGGAAGAGATGTGTAAGGATTATTTATTTACGATTGCAATTGAGAATACAAGCCACGACCACTACTTTACTGAAAAAATAATAAACCCTTTTATAAACAACACGGTTCCAATATATTGGGGCTGTAAAAAGGTTGATGAATATTTTCCCAAACATACAATTCGACTTACCGGAAATATTAACAGAGATGTTATTATTATTCATACTGTATTAAGAAACCCGAATAAGTATATAAATGAATACAAAATAGACCAAGAAATGGTATTAAATAAAGTGAACCTTGTTAAAAATATTGAAAAAATGTTTATTGAGAATTCCTTAACTGAACAGGATAATCAGTTATAATACCGTCAACTCCATATTCAATATTTTGTTTTAATGCTATTATATCATTTATTGTCCATGGTAAAACTTCAAAACCATTTTCATGTAATTTTTTAACAATTTTTTTATCTATTAATTTATAATCGGGGGATATTATTTTAACACCTAAATTTTTTGAAGCATTGATCAAGGTATCGATATTTGGTAGCTCGTCTTCTATTAAGTATGATGTTTTTATGGTTGAATCGATTTCTTTAATATATTTTAATGCTCTTACGTCAAAAGATTGTATGATAACATCATTTGTTATATTATATTTATGAAGTAATTTTACTAGGGTACTGGAAAAATGATATACTTCATTATCGGCATCTAGAGACTTTTCAGTTTTTATTTCAATATTCATCAATATTTTTTTATGTTTGTAGTCTGTTTGAAGTAGATTAATCAACTCTATAAACGTAGGAATTTTCTCACCTGGGATAGTTTGTTGATTTGGGAATTTTATATTTTTTTTAGAACCACAGTCATATTCTTTTATTTCTTTTAACAATAGTGATTTTATAGGTTTACTAACGCCGTTACAAATTTTTGTATTTATATTTTTGTCATGGTAAATTATGATTTCATCATCTTTTGTAATTTGAAGGTCTAATTCTATAAAATCGATATTGTTTTCTATTGCATGTTTAAAAGCATAAAGTGTATTTTCGGGAAAATCACCGCGCGATCCACGATGACCATGTATTTGTATTTTTATTTTTTTATTTTTATTTTTATTAATTACATAGTAATCATACAGTCGTAATAATACGATTATACAAATAGTAGAATAAATTTTTATACGATTATATACCATAAAATTATCAATATTTCTGGATAAATGATACGATAAATCGTAAAATTTTTTTATTTTATTTTTACATAAGTTATTTTCAACGGTTGTTAAAAAACATGTATTACTTGTAGATGTCCATGAAAATATAGAAACAATTAGTATAATTAACATAACCCATAAAATAGAAATAGGTGCTAAAAATCCATAAAATATAAAATATATACACAAATGGTGCAAAGAACGAATTATTTCTCCTAGTAAAGAATTACACGATTTATCATTAACTATTTGAACTATATAAGATAATGTAAATACAACCCCGCCAATTAAAAAAAATAATATTCTATAACCTTTTGTATTGGATAAGTCATTAAATTTTGATATATAGTTAAGCATATAGTAAAACGAGTTATATATAATAACTCAATATTATATATAATAACATATAAAATCCGAATTACATCTGCTATGTCTGTGATGTTAGAAAAGATGCAAATGATAACCAAATAACATATGGTATAAAACTGTACCCTGCAACATTATTAATAGGGAAAAATAGTATTGTAATAACTAGCGCGAAAATGGCTAAAAGTATTAGGGTTACCGTAGCAAAAAGTTTATCAGGGTAATAGATAAAATAGGGCCACCAAGCCATTACTAGTAGAACCTGAATAGCATATAAAAACAAATAAAATTGCTTAGTACTCATATTAATATTGCTACTATTCCATATAAGATAAGAAGAATACCCTAGCAATAAATATAATATTGGCCATACAACACCAAATAACCATGAAGGAGGATTTAAGTAAGATTTTACTTTTGGAATTCTTTTACGAGATACAAAGTATCCTGAACCTAACCCTAAGATGACTGGAGCAGTTAATAAAATGTAAGATATAATGCTGTTGTTGTTTTTAGACATTTTACTTTTACTTTTACTTTATGTTAACACTATAGTATATAAAAATATTATATATTTTATAAAAATATTATATACTTTATAAAAATATTATATACTTTATAAAAATATATAATTTATATAATTTATATCGTAAATGAGTTATAAATAATTTATAATATTATTTAGATAAAATAACACTAATAATAAATAAATAAATATGGCTAGCAATGATAATAATATATTACTAATAGAAACTATTCAGCAAAAATCTAATAATAATCCAATGACAGATGATATAAATAACTATGATTTTAAAACAGTTTGTATTAAAGAACGTGTTTTTTTAAAAAGAGAAAAATCTTGTAATATATTTTTATTACAGTTTAACTTAGAGAATAAAAATAAAAATTTACACGATATCATAAACATTAATATGTATACTCTACTTTATAATTTAAATAAAGATAACTTTGAAAAAATAGAAATAAAAAAATGGATTTCATCAAATGAAGTAGAAGTTCTTTTTTTGTTTAAACCTTTTGGAAAAGATTTAGGTATTAAACCAAAGTATATGTACATAAAAACTGTAGCAGATTTTAAAAATGAAAAACATATATATACAAGCTTTGATATTGACTATCCTAATATGAGCGAGTTAAGTAAATATGAAAGGATTAAAAATACTATATCTACTATGGTTATAAATTTTGAGTCAGATTCGAAAATAAACGTATGCTACATGTTCAAATTTGAACTATTTCACTCACTACCAATATACATGGAAAATATTTTAGGTCTTACTATGAAAAAAATGTTTTTAAGTTTAAAAAATTTCATAGAAATGGTATAATAATTATAAATATATAAAGATTACAATACATAATACTATTATAACATATTATTATGTATCAAAGAATAAAACAATCTATTTATCCCGAATATACAGAAGATTCTGAACAGTTAGAAGATGTAAAAGTTGATAACTATACGAGTACTCCTGATGAAGGTGAACACGAAGACGCAACTAAAAAAATTAGTATTTCAAATAAAATATCAAATATTTTTAGTTATGTTTTTAAAACTGTTCCACTATACTTAGTATCAGGTGTATCTAAGTCGTGGTTTATAACATGCTGTTTTAGTATATATACAAGACATTACTTGATATACAAACTATCAAAAAAAACACCCGTAGATTATAACAATATGGTAAAAAATATAGCTTCAAAAATGTCAGAGAAAAATATATTTTTTACGAAAATATTCCAAGCTTTTGCAAATAATAATAACTTAGTTGATAAAGATTTATTTCACCACTTTATTGCATATACCGATAGTGTCAAGTACGATGCAAATGAAGTCGACTATAATGGATTATATGACCTTATAAATATCGCCAGAAAAAATGGCGATGAACTTTTAATTGAAAGTGAAATTCCAATTAAGTCTGGTAATATTGCGCTAGTATATAATGGAAAGTTAAACGGAAAAAATGTTATTATTAAATATCGTCGTACTAATATTGTAGAAAAGTTTAATAAGTCAATAAAAGAATTAGAGTTGCTAGTAAATATATCTAAAAAAATACCATACCTACGCGACTTAAATATAAATGACCTATTTGAAGAAAATCGCGAAATAATGACAAACCAATTAAACTTTTTAAATGAAGTAAAACATATTAACATATTTTATGAAAAATTCAAAGATGTACAAAATATTTGTATACCAAACGTATATTCTTACTTTACTCATGAAAACCCATGTGCTATTGTAATGAGCAAATTAGAAGGTACTCGAATAGAAAATATTTTACACGAAGATAAACATGAATATTCAAAAATACTATCACGGTTTAACTTAAAATGCGTTTTTTATGACGCAATATATCATGCAGATTTACACTCAGGTAATGTTATTTTTATGAAAGAAAATATTACATGTAAAGATGATAATGATAATGGAATAGTACAAACTGTATTAAAAATTGGTATAATAGACTTTGGAATTATAGGAACAATGACAAGAGAAGAACAAGACGTATTTTTCACATTTTTTAAAATTCTTGTTAGTAAAAATCATATAGACTTATCAAAATTTATTACCGAAAGTCTATCTGAAAAAATAGATAACTCCAAATCTACTATTTCTGAAGGACATAAAAATATACTAATTAATCAAATTTCTACGATATGCAATGATGTATTAAGTAATGATACGAAGTTTTTTGGCGGCGAAGAAATATATGAGATAAATAAAATATTAAAAACACAGAATTTACAGTTTTCAAAATTTTTTTGTAGGGTTGAGCTAGCAATCGCAATTTCAGAGAATGTATGTAACTCTCTAGCAACAAATTCATCATATATTGAACAAATGATGGTAGCATTCAAAGACATTTTTGGTAATGAAATAGATGATTTATTGTAGTCTATGCAAGCATTGCTAATAATATTATATTATATTATGTTATATTATATTATTGTATCATTATATATAAAAATATAACTACTGTTATGAATGTTAATATAATTAAAACTATTATTTTTTTCATTATAGCTATTTATATTATCATTTATATTAATAAATATTATATTGAAACATACAACACTATTCAAAAAAGTACTAAAAAAAATTTAACTGCACATCCTGAATATATTTATATATATGTTCCACTCTTATTTTTTATTGCCTCAAAAGCGATACTATTTGGACATTCAGATGGTTTCTTTGAATTATATATTCAAAAAATGGAAAATAGTGTAAATGATCACGAGGACGCATACTCTAAAACAGGTTATTTTACGGGATTCATATCAGTTATAGCAATTTATATATTTTCTCTACTAAATACTTCATCGGGGTCAGCCTTAGGCGATGAAGGTGTAGTTATTTACTTTTCTATATGTTTAATTATGTATTTTTATTTCAAATTTAAAGACATTATAGGGTTAAAAAATGTGTATACTGAAACATTAATTAATTTAGGGTATGCAATAGGTCTTATGTTAGTATTTGGTTCAATGATATCTACATTATTTTTTATACTTGAAACCATGGTAATTAATAAAAATGTAAACTTCCTTTCAATATTTGGTGTAATAGTATGCGCAATTCCGTTTATTTACTACTTAGTAGGTGAAAAAGAAGTTCTGATAAAAATAGATAAACTTTCATTCGATATTAAAAATATTGGATATGTTGCTTTATTTTCATTATTAATCGGAATAATATCATTCATAATTCTTAAGACTATGGTAGTTTTATTTAACTATGTTATAAGATCAAAATTTAATAACTTGTATACTATAATATTTGGTTTTATTATTGCTTTTATTATTAAAACAATAGGATTTCTCACATTACATGAAGGTCATAGCGGATTGAATGAATCATTTCAAGCTGTATTTAATCAACAAAAAATAAAAAAACTAGAAAGTGAAAAAAATTATGATGAACTTGAAAAATTGAAAAAATTAGAAAAGGAAGGAAAATTTACTACAATAAATAAACTTGATTTTAATATGACTATTGGTAGAATAATAAACTGTATTATCTCTATCGGTTCGGGGTTAACAGGCGATCTTATGATTCCTTTCCTGACGTTTGGGTGTGGATTCGGTTCAATACTACATAAATACACACCAATTATTGAACAAAATCTCATGTACTTAGGTATGACTGCATTCTTAAGTCCATTTTTAGGTGCTCCGATATCATCTGCACTACTAGTTCAAACAATATCTAATCAAACATACGAATCATTGCCTTACTCTTTGTGTGCTTCATTCATTTCTTACTTTACTTATACATTCTTAGAAAACAAATTTTTTTTAATTTAAAAGTCGCTTTACTCATGCGTTACTGATATACAAGTTACTGATATACAAGTTACTGATATACAAGTTACTGATATACAAGTTACTATTTATTATTAGTATTTTCTAATAATAAATCACGCTGTTACACACAAATATTTGTGTTTTATTACATATGTTTTATGGTCTTTTTGTTACCTTTTTTATATTCTTTTTTTTTTATATGTTTTTTAGTCATTTTACGTTTTTTAGTAC
>Ga0114977_10003067_pt1 | contig 10720 bp, 10 predicted proteins | sample S_130805_MF_Meta_FD_87026 | JGI IMG/M metagenome (GOLD analysis project Ga0114977, IMG submission 87026) | Freshwater microbial communities from Lake Simoncouche, Canada to study carbon cycling - S_130805_MF_MetaG | ecosystem: Environmental > Aquatic > Freshwater > Lake | place: Lake...
CAAGTACTGCCGGTACTGGTGGTAGTGGCGGAGGTGGAACAGGTGGAATTGGAACCGTAACTGCAACATCAGGAACTGCAAATTTTGGAGGAGGAGGGGGTGGTTCTGGATTTTATAATTCAGACACTGTGAATGGTATATCAGGTGCGGGTGGTAGTGGAGTAGTCATAGTAAGATTTCTTAATAATAATTCTTTCACGGGTAATGCTATGATGTTTGGTAATAGTGGTATAGGTGCTAATCCGACAGCTATTCCTACTAAAAAAATAAATTATGGTAGTGGTGGTGATGGTAATGGTGGTCTTGGTGCAAATGGTGCAGTTATGGTTCAAATTCAAAACTAAAAATTAATATTCGAATATTATTTCTGGTTGCGCTGCTTTAGTAGCAGGAGTTGTTGTTGCGGAAGTTGTTGTGGGAGTTGTTGTTACGGGACCTCCTATATTATAGTTAGGGTACTTTTCTTTATACTCTTTATATAAATCATGGTTTAATTTTCCTCTATCATTTTGTTCATCAGTAATTTTTTGTTGTCTTTGTGCTCTATAATTTCGTTGGAATTCTGGTGAAAATTCGGTATCATCATGAAATATTAATCCATGTAACTGATCCCAAGTATCATATGTATGTGCCCCTAGCAATCCTGATTCTACACTTGGTAAACTTGTTTTTTCATCAGGATCGACAAATCCATCTATTGACGCTTCAGGAATATGACAATGATTCTCATCGTTTAATCTTTTAAAATCTTTTTTATAAAATTTTTTTCCAGTAGTTCCATCTATATATGTAGGTAATAAAATTAATTTATTATTATGGTTATCATAAATTATATCTCTTTTTTGGTCGTTTAAATGATGTATTAATTTACTGCAATATTCATGTGTGTTAGGGCCGCGAGGGCCGCCAGGACCACTAATTTCTCCAGTTGCATGTCTTCCATCAACACTCTGTTGTACAAGTTCAGGATTATAATCCCCATAAATACCACCTTTCATTGTGAATTTATTTGTAAGTTCTTTTTCAAATTGTTTATGTAATTTTAATAATGTTTTATCATTTTTATAATAATCTTTTAGATTAAAGTTCGGACTTGATACAATTTTAAAAAAAAAATCAAATTGTTTTTTCATTTGTCTTAATCTACAAATAATAAATAAAAGATTTATTTGTCATTTATAAATAAAATGACTAAAAAAATCGAAATAATTGCAACGTTATCGAAAAATTTTGTTATAGGAAATAATAATCAATTGATATGGAATATTCCGGAAGATTTGCAACATTTCAAAGATATTACAAAGGGACATATAGTTGTAATGGGCAAGAATACTTATATTTCTATTCCAAATTATTCAGATATAATGTATTCAACCAATGAGAAGTGTAATTATCAATTTATTACTTACAATTATCATGAAGTAGCAGTTGATGTAGGAGCAGCGGCAGGAACCGAAGGAACCGCAGGAACATCAAGAACGTTATTAAACACAGAACAAACTTCATTATCATCACAATAAATAATCGTACCACCAAATGTGATATATTTATTTTTCAGGTCATAAAGGGAAGCGAGAGTATGGAACATTTTATTATTTATATAATAAATAACCTTATATATAAATTATCCAAGATTTATTTGCTTGTTTGTCGTAAATTATTTCAGCAACTTCGTCAGTAGTTTCTTGGATTAAATCGATGTGAGAAACTAATACAATTGTATTGAAGTAGGATAAGAGATTTTTAAGGAAAGAAGGGACGATGCTAATATTCTGATAATCAAACATATTAAATCCTTCATCGATAAATAATATATTACTCAAGGGTTCGTTTTGATTTACGAATAAGGACATTCGAAGAGCGAATGAAATAACGAATCGCTGAAATCCAGAAGCCTGATGAATGCTAATGATTTTATTTGTACTATTACTATCATTTGAAATCAACCAATTGATATGAACGACATCTTTAACCACATTAATTAAATAATCTAATTGGAATGGTTTGGTATTCGTGTGGCACAAGGATTTAATAATAGTATTAACTTTAATGCAAAGATTATTTAATACATATTTGTCATAAGTTTCAATGCGGAATGCTTGGAAGTTGTTGATGATAACATCAAGAATGCCAATAATTTTATTAGTCGCTATGAGTATATCATTGAGTTTTGTTTTTCTATCCTTATTTTTCTTATTATAATCATTAATTGCTTCGTATTTAATTAGGAAATCATCAAGGCTTTTAATTTCCTCATCGACTAATAACTTTTCTTTCATCAAAGGTTGAATTTCATTATAAATGATATGATATTCATGAGCCGCGCATATTTGGCAAATCTCCCATTTCTCATATAATTTTTTAAGATTTTTGTAGTTATCAATGCGCTGTTTGATGTTAGTTATTTCATGAATTTTAATTATTTTTTGCTTATGATATAAATCATAAGTATAAATATTAAAATAATTGAGATTATTTCTATGGAAGTTGATAATACTCTCTAATAAACTAATATTATGTTGTATTTGAATCTTCTCATTTGTAGAATCAGTAAGAATTTTATTAACATAATAATAATACCAAGATTCAAGGGTTGCAATGTAATCTAAAGTCTTCTTAACTTTATTCAATCTCCATTCTTTTTTAATATAACCCTCTTTTGTTATGCTTTCATTGATGGCACTAATGTTTTCTTCGGCTTTTTTAATCAACTCATTAAGTTCTTTCATTCTCAATACCCACTTACGACTGCAGCAAATAGTACATCCAGGATTATAATTGTATTCTTCATTATTATTATAATTATCTAATTCTTTTTTGTATATTAATATCTCATCATTTAATTCTTTAATTTCCGTTAATTTAGCATAATAAGGCACAAGTTGATTTTCGAGATCATTTGCTTCTCTCTGCTCTCCTTGTTTATTATATTTTTGTATTTTCTTTGCGATTCCTTCGATGGTTCTATACTTCACTGGTTTATCTAATTTTTTAATATTATTAAGTTTGTTGAGGTTTGATAAAATAATGGCATAACCATTAATCTTAGTATCACAAATTGCAACTTGTTTATTAAATACCTCTAATTTCTTTAAATCAGCATCTAATTCTATTAATACTTTTTGATATTCCTCATAAGTTAATATTTTATAGAAAGTGTAAGTTTTATTTTCCTTTTCGTGTGTTTTTATGTAATCATTCATATCGTCAGTTGTCGCAAATATTTCTAAAATCTTCTTTGTTATTTCTTCGATTGTGGTATTAGGTTTCTCAATACGAATTAATTGCAAATCTTCATATTCATTGAAATCATTATCAGAATAGTTCTTTAGTTCTTTTTCTTCTTGGATTAAGAAAGATAATTCACAGGGTTTTTTGTGTATTTCTTCAATCCCAACATTAAGATTAAGATTAATGTGATATAAGGACTTTAAATGATTTATATCAGCATCTTTTAGTATTATTTTTAATTCATTAAGTCTATTATAGTTATCATACTTACTATTTAATTCTCTTCTTCTTTCTTTTAATAATTCTAATGTTTGTTTCTTTTTATTTATGATTTCATCAGATATAACATCAGATGTAAGCAAAGTTTCATAAACCTCTTTTTTATTTTCAATGGTTCGTTTAAAATCTTTGTATCGCAATAACGCAATCTTAAATAAATTATATAACTTACAAATGTATTCGATATTGCAGAATTTATCGACTACGTCAGTAGTTTCCTTGAAAGATAATTTAAGGATATCATAATCAATATTCTGTGTTATCATACCTGACGAGAGGAAGTTTTCGAGTGTTCCGAATAATCTAATAATCTCTTCTTTACAAGCCGTATTTTTCTTATGAATTTGATTGGATTTATAAATGCAGTAATTAGTATTATTAATGAGATTAGTTCCTTCTTTAGTTGAGAAGTCTCTTGTAATTCTATAAATAATACCTTCGGTTTCAATTTCAATAATAGTCGAAGCGGTTTTCTTATTATGATTGATAATACCAGCAGACAATGAATTTTGCTTTGATGATGTTATAGAACCCCAAATTGCCAATGTTAAGATATCATAAATAGCACTTTTACCAGTCCCATTCATACCTCTAATGAGAATTGACTTAGAATAAAGATTTGCGAAGTTGATGGATGATTTATTTTCATAGCAATATAAACCTTCCCATTCTAGGTATTTAATAGTAAATCGTGATTTCATAATCTTATTTTCTTGACTATTAATGCAATCATTAATGGCACTGGTCAAATCCTTATTTTTTTTATGACATTCGTCGTGCAATTCATCAGGAAATTCTCCTACATTAAATAGCAACTGTTCTTTGTTTTGAATGATACTTGAGAATAATTTATAATCTTCTTCTTTAAGAATTTTATTAAAATAATCAAGGATGTTATTGTCGTTAATAGTTAAGTTGATTCTTTCAGGTTGGTTGGTGGTGATGTTGCTAGGATTAGTAGTAATAACCTTAAAAATAATATTATGAAATTTTAATAATGTACTTAGATTATTATAATTAATTTTAGAGAATAATTTGATTTCAAGATTTTTAGGGAATAGGCTTAAATCATAATCTTCGAGTCTGTTGAATTTACCATCTCTGCGCATTTGCAATATACCATAATCATCTTCTTTTATATTAATCATTCCTTTGCTGTTAGGTACATTAACTTCTGTTATTTTTTTATTATATAAATCCCAGATTAAATATCCGTGTTCAATAAGGTCTTCGCCGAAATTTTGTTGAATTAAACTACCTGAATAACCATATACCAATGAATTTTTATAGGTATTATATTGTCTTTTATGAATATCGCCCAAGATTGCATAATCAAAGTCTTTAATCCATTCTAATGGATATGTACTATGGTCTTTAAGTTCAGTTCCATTAAATAATTTAGAATTCGTAAAAGTTCCATGAAATAAGGCAACGTGATATCTAATATTATTATCGTTGTGTTTCTTAAATTTAGGGAGTTCTGCAGATATTCCAGATTTTTTAAAGTTATCTAGGGTATCATCAATACTAATATAAGAAAATCCAATATCATCTATTTTAAACGTAGTTGATGCATTTAATATAATTAGATTATCAATCTCGAATGAGGTGGAGAATACCAATGAAGGTTGATTATTATGATTCTGGTTTTTATCATGATTGCCGTGAAAAACAATAACTTTGCATATTTTCGTTAAAGACTTAATGAAATCCTTGTATAACAATAAACCATAATTGCTAATTATATTCTTATTATGAAAGATATCACCACTAATGATAATAACACAATCCTCAAAATTCATTTGTTTATTTGTGATTGATTTGATAGTATTATTAAATACATTAAGGTATTCATCATATCTTGAACTTTCCTTATCACCAGTTCTAATATGCAAATCTGATATATGAAATATAAATTTTAGAGGCATAATGATTAATGATAATAAAAAAATCATTTTTATTTTTATTTCAAATTAGATATCTAACACTTAAAGACCCTTTTTTATCTCGCAAATATTCATATAATGATGCTATAAAATCTTCTTCGGTTTTTATATCATCTATTGAAGAACTTGTTGATGTATTTATAGAAATATCCATACTTTTTCCATATTTGCGCCATCGCATATATACATGTGCTGATTTAAATTTAATTTTTTGAACAATTGATATGTCTTTTATGATATTATCAATAATTTTTGTATCCATTATTTATAATATATAATATGGATAAAAATAAAAGTCATTTTTTTATTTTTGGTTGTTGGAATAGAGATAATTGCTATGAAACAGAAAATTTTGATTATCGTCTTGCTGTAAGCTATTTAATAAGTTCAAATCAACCCATATATCATTTCGGGATAATTGCAGGTGATAATGTATATCCTCATAAATCAAATAAGAAGAAGAATTATTATTGGCACACATTAAAATTTGGATTTGATGTGATATTAGAATTATTAAAAAACAGAACAATAACTAAAAAAATATATGGAACAATAGGTAATCATGATGTTGATAATGATAAGATTTTAAAATATCAAATCACACATTCTAATATTATAATGCCTAATAATATGTATATACAGTCAATATCAAATAATTTAAGACTTATATTTATCGATACAAATTTATATCAAAAAAATAATAATTATCCGACGGAAAGCCAACAAAACTTAAAAAATAATTTTTATAACGTTATTGATAAAAAACAAGCAGAAGACAAATTAGATAAATATTTACAAGATCCTTTTGAAGGATGGACTATAGTAATTGGACATGAACCTATATGTTCTTTCAAGAAAAAAGGGGATAAAATTAAAGAAGATACCTTAGAAGGATTTCAACCAATGCTTGATAAACTTGCTTCAATACCTAATTGTGTATATATGTGCGCAGATACTCATTCATTTCAAGCGTGGAATATAACAACTAGAAATGGAGACAAACTTCCTATGATTGTTGCAGGAACAGGTGGTGCAGAACCAGATGAAACAACAGCAATCAAAGATAATTTTAAGTGCAACGATAATAAATTTGAATTGATTGAATCAAGATATCCATATGGATATTGTGATGTTGAATGTACTTTAACTAAAATGATAATAAAATATATGCCATTGGATACTTGCACTGGCGATAAAGGAAATGATAGTATTATAACGTTAGAATATAAAAGAAATAAAGAAATAAAAGTATTAAATATTAAAAAAATAACAAAAAGTTGTTCAGCAAGAAAAATAAGACCTGAATTTTGTAATTTAGAAAATGAAGTTATTAATGGAGGGAAGAGAAAAATGAAAAAATGAAAAATTAAAACCTTCAATAATTATATAAACACAAATAATAGAGATTAATTATGGATATGAATTATAGAATTTGTGAGTCATATAAGAACTTAAGCGAAATAGATGATGCGTTGGGTAAGAAAATAAAAGAGTTATATAAGAAGAATATATGGAATCTCGAAGAATTTGTAAAGGAGTTAAAAGATTATAATTTAGAGATAAATAAAAGTCAAATAATCTCTTGGAATAATGGAATACAATATTTAGATTATAAATCATATGATGATGTTGAATTCAATAAGATTTCATTGGAATCATTTATGAAAGGTGAATATAAAGAAACATTCACATTAGATAAGAAGGGAAGTAAAATAGAAACAGAAGAGAAATATGCGAAGAGAATAATCTTCTATACAAAAACATTACCTAATTTTAAGAAATACTTGAATGCTGATAACATAGAATGGGTTGCTAGAGAAAATCGGCAATTATTTTATGATATTTTAAAATACCATAATGATAATAATGCTGCATTAGCGACAATTGCAGGGGATATTAAAGCATTCATAAGAGTCATAACATTACTATTAGGGAATACCAATGAATTAAAGTATAAATATTCAGTTCTTCAAACTGATTTAAAGGAGGTATTGAATCTAAAGGAGAGTAATAATGAAGTCGATACAGCAAATGAATTAAATACATTCGTACCTTATGAGAAATTGCTAGATATATGTAAAAAACTTGAGAATGAATATGATAAGGAACTTGCTAAATATCCTTGTGATGGCAAGAAGCATCCAGATAAATTATTTAATATTCATCAATTGTTATTAGCAGTTTCTTTGTTCGTCTATGATTATCCTAGCAGAGATGAGAAGTATACATTAGATTTTATTGAGGAAGATACGACAGAGGAAGGTAATTATATTAATGTTAAAGCGCCTACTTGTAAGATTATTCATAACAATCAAAAGAAAAAACACGAAGCAATCTCATATTCTTTAAATAGTAAGCCAATTAAGGACTTGAATGAAAAGTTGTGTAAATTACTTAAATATTCATATAAAACTTATCCAAGAAAGGCAGTTTTCATAAATAAAGATGGATGGAGTAATCAGAATCTAAAGAAGGTTAATGCTGCTACTGTAAGTGGTTGGGTTAGTGATATTATTCCAAATAAAAATCTAGGAATAAATGGGTTTCGTTCTGCATTCGTTTCCTATTATTTTAATAAATTTAATAATAATTCTAAGACAATATTAAAGACAAGAATGAGAACAAGTATTCAAGAAATAGAAAAGAACTATTTAAAGCAATATACTTATGTTGAAGAACCAGAACCTGAGAAACCAAAAGAAATAAAATCATTGAATGAAAGAAGAATTGATAACTTTCATAATTGGTATAGTAAAGAGGAAAATAAAATAAAACATTTAGAGAAGGTTAAAGAACATTCTAAAAAACCGGAGGTTTATTTGAAGAGAACTTTGAGGGAATTAAATAGTGGTAAATTAGATTTCACAAAAATGAAGGAATCAACAAAGGAGAAATATGGGATTGAATTTAAGAACGGTACTTATTATTCCACTAAAAAAACTTAAAATGCCAAAATAGGAATATGGCTTTATTTTTTTTGGTTTTTTTATTTACGGGTTCTCATTTTTGAATAATTGGTTGTGAATAGTGAATTATTTAGACGATTTTGGTCGAGAGATTGTTCGAATTCGATATCATAATCGAACCATACATCATCTTCAAGAACATCATCGCGAGTTCTTTTATTCGTAGTGCAAGTTATCACTGTATCCATGATTGAGAATAATCTATTTCTTTAATAGATTATCATTTTTTTATTTTTAATCTTAAGATAAATGCAAATTTATTTATGTTATTTTTCAAGATTTAATAATTGATTTCAAAAACAAAAAATAAAGGATTATATAGAGAAAATGAATAATATTCAGTATTTTGTTGCAATTATGCAAAAACAAAACCCGTCTGAACTTAAAACTTCTTACTTTAGCAAAAAAAACTTATGGAATGCTTGTTAAAGCAGAAGATAAATATAAAAAGGCTCAAGTTAAATTTATTCAATTATGGAATGCACATGAAAGAAAAAAATTATATGATTATTGCATTAGAACATATTGTCGTTTAAGAAATAAATTTTTAGATAAAAATGATAAATTTATTGCTATTATGAAGCAATATGCAATTAGAATATTAGGATATACTAAAATAAATCTTAATAAAAAAGGAAAATTCGAGGAATATTATAATCCACTAGGGTTAGCAGATTTACCACCAGGTGGTCCAGTCGCAGACAGAAAACCTAAAAAGGAACGTAAAGGTCCAAAATAATATCTGTACTTCCATAATTTTTTCTTATTTTTTTTAACGAATGAATGATATTTTTCATTCCAGATATCACACCATTTATCTTTCTTATAATTACTCATATGTAATATATAATTGGACGATGATATATAAGGTCTTCTCATAGTTTTTCCACCAGATACAAAAAATACCATATCATATACATTTTGATGCATAACCCATTCGTATGAATCGCAAGAAAATTCCATAAACCATCTAAAGCCTTCTTTAGGAGATATTTGTGATAGATTCATATAATTTCCAATAACCATCAATCTTCTTATGTGATGCAAATAGCCTGAATTGAATGCATCTTTGATTGCATCATCTACTGGAAGAATTTTAGTAGTTCCATTGTACCATTCATTTGTTAATTTTTTATTATTATTGAAGTAATTGGTTTTCGTAAAATCAAAATACAAATAACAATAATATTGATATTCGCGCCAAAATAATTGTCGTATGAAGCCTTCGAGACTATTGATAGGAATCTTTTTACTGTACTTTAATACTTCTTTAATTACATCTATCGGATTTAATAAACCGATATTTAATAATGAAGATAGTAAGGAGTGATATAAATATTGGTCTGTACTATCAATATAATCTTGATAAGTACCAAAATTTTTAAATTTGAATTTAATAAAATGGTTTAACCATTTTTTAGCGTCGATATGAGTAATAGGAAAAATAAAATTATCAAGATTGCCACAGTTGTTATTGAAATGCTTTTTTATATATGATTTTTCTATTTCATTTGGTGTTTTATGTGAATCATTATATGGTTGTTTAATTACTTCTTTCTTTATTATTTTCTCACGATTCATATGGTCTTGCGATTTAACGTTCGGTATAATATTAAGTTTCTTTTTAGCCCACATATAGAATGCGTTAAAGAAGAAATTTTTAGTTTTCGAACGATATTCTTGTATTAATTGTGAATTTAACATAATATTAGGAGAATCTATTATAATACATTTGGGTGGTAGATTTAATATTTCAGGTTTATTCAAGGGGTTAAATAAGATATATTCAAACGATTGATTTAATTCTTCATTAAAATGAATATATTTAACATCATAATTGTTATGAAGTAAATAATCATAATAATATTTCATAGAAGAATGATGAAGCAATAATTTCTTTTTATTATAATTATAATCTAAAAAATAATGAGGACATTCCCATATTATAATTTTGTATTTTTTATCAATATATTTTTTATCAAATAATTGATTTGGTAATATAAGTAAATACATATCTTTAATAATAGATTATAAATATAAAGTAAATGCCTACTTTTTTATTTGAAGATAAATGTTTCATACATGTTCCAAAAACTTGTGGATGTACTATTACGACATTATTTAATTACAATAGTACATTATTAATAAAATAAAAGAATTTATAAAATAGTTAATAAAATAAATAAAATAAAATGAGAAATGTACTCAAAGTGCTTAAAACAATAAATAATTGGTTGAAGGTAAAAGAGTGGTACCATATTGGTAAAATAAATACGGATTAAAAGTATTAGATAAATG
>Ga0114977_10003068_pt1 | contig 10720 bp, 8 predicted proteins | sample S_130805_MF_Meta_FD_87026 | JGI IMG/M metagenome (GOLD analysis project Ga0114977, IMG submission 87026) | Freshwater microbial communities from Lake Simoncouche, Canada to study carbon cycling - S_130805_MF_MetaG | ecosystem: Environmental > Aquatic > Freshwater > Lake | place: Lake...
ATAATGACAAATACATAAAACGAAAAAAAATACAAAAAAACAATAAGCCTAATTATAAAAAAAAAATTAAATTTAGTTAAAATTCATATTTTGATATTTAAAAATAAAATCAAAAAACTATTTTATATAACCATTTTATTAAATTGTTTTATTTATAAAATAAATGGTCAAACATGCAATTTTGTGTCAAGTTATTTTGGTGGAACACAACAGGATGAAATTAAAAGCGTGTGTGTTGATGCGAATAAAAATAGTTACATTTTAGGCAACACCTATAGCACTGACTTGCCAATTACAATTGGTAAAATTAACGATACTCATTCGGGAGATTATGATGCGTTTTTGTGTAAGTTTGACAGTTGTGGAATTTTAAAATGGTGCACTTATTTTGGCACCTCTTCTTATGATAGCGGAGAAAAAATGACAATATCAAACGATGGAAATATTGTTTTTTGCGGCTACACCTCAGGTGTAACTAGCCATACTACTGCAGGTTGTTTTCAAACTGTTAATGGAGGCGGATACGATTGTTTTATAACCAAAATAAATCCAAACGGCAACATTATTTGGAGCACATATTATGGAAAAAACGGAGGTGATTTTGCATTCGAAATTAAAGTAGATAATTTTAATAATGTGATTATTGGAGGAACAACAACAAGTAATAATTTATACACAACACCAGCATCCTTTCAACAACTTAAGCAAGCAAACACAGATGCTTTTATTGCACGATTTGATAAAAACGGTCAATTAAAATGGTGTACCTATTATGGAGGTAATAGTTCAGAAGATATTCATGCATTATCTATTGACCAAAATTATAATATAATAGGAATAGGAGGAAGTTATAGCACAAATCTAAATACGAGTTTAGGCGCACATCAAACGATAAATGATGGTTTATTAGATGGTTATATAATTAAACTGGATTCAAATTGCACGAGAGTTTTCTCAAGTTATTTAGGCGGCAGTGGTATTGATGATTTATGGGGAAACGCAATTGATGTAATAGGCAACATTTATATTAGTGGTCACACCACATCAACTGACTTCGATTTAACTTTAGGTGCCTACCAAACAACAAATAATGGCAACTACGATTTATTTGTTTCAAAATTCTCACCATTAGGTAACTTAATAATTTCAACCTTATTAGGAGGTAGCCAAAATGAAGTTAATACTAGAATGATTTTGTCTTCGCCAACAGAAATAACATTACTCGGGAAATCAGATAGTAATGATTTTCCGATGATTGGAAGTCCAATTCAACCAACAAAAGGAGTAAGTTACGACGCAATTATTTCTAAATTGACAACAATTAATCTTGTTCCAAATTGGACAAGTTTTTATGGCGGAAATGGAGATGAGGACACTTGGGATTGCGTATCAATAAATAATTCAAATTTTATTTTTGTGGGGGGAAGTAATAGTACTAATTACCCAACATCATTAGCAGCTTATCAATCAACATTAAATATGAGTATTGATGGGATGTTTACAAAACTAAATATTGGCAATTTAATTCCTACATCAAATAATAATTTAATAAATTCAGAAAACGATATTTTAATATTTCCAAATCCAACAAAAGACAAAATTAAAATTAATTCTAAGTTAGACTTCACTTTTAGTTGCTATAATTTATTAGGTGAAAATGTAACAAATAAAGTTACTTATGATGATGGAAATTATATAAACACTTCACTTTTAAATAATGGCGTTTACTTTTTAATTATCATTACAAAACACGAAACTTACACCTATAAAATTATTAAGGAAGAATAATTTATTATTTCGAATTGCTAGATTGTACACCACTATTTTTTTTATATTCCCCAGAAAAAATAAGTTTAAAAGGATAAATCATTTGTTTGAGAAAGGTAGTTGGCATTTTTTTTTGGTCAGGTATACCAATTTTAGGGAGTATTCCTTTTGGTAAATAAAAAAAACCAAAAAGTAGATCCCAAATATTTAAAATACTTGCATAATTTACACCGTAACGCCTTGGAATATTAATTGCATGATGCCAAGAATGTGTTTCAGGCGTATTAAAAATATAATTTAAAAAGCCCCATTTAACTTTAATGTTAGTGTGAGTAAAAAAGCCCCAAACATTTTGGACCGTAATTTGGAACAAAAAATAATCCATAGCAGAATATCCAATCATTGCAAAAGGTATATAAATAATCGGTTTGAAAATAAACATTTCAGCAAAATGAAAATGCCTTGTTGAACCAGCACCTAAAGTATCCTGAGCGTGATGGATTTTATGAAATGACCATAAAAAATTTGAGCGATGTAATAAATAATGAGCACAAAATTCACAAAAATCTTGTATCACAAACATAATAAAAACTTGAAGAAATGGATTCCATTGTTTGATGTCATAAATTATTAATGAATGTATATTGAATAAATTTAAAATTTTAAGAAAACAAAATTCGGTAACAGCACAAATACCAAATAATCCAATAATATAAATTAAAACATCATTAAAAAAAACATAAAATGTATCTAACCAAAAACCTTTTCTGCTCAGCAAACCATGCTCTCTTTGTTTAGGCAAAATAACTTCTAACAAAAAACAAAAAGCATACGCTAAAAAAACACAATAATAAACATTAGTAAATGATGGATGTTTGAATTGAAAAACAGTATAATTATAAATCTGTTTTGTGTTTTGCGAAAACACATCAATTATTTGAGGAAAGATAGCCACTATTAAAGTAAAGTAAATAAATGTTTTGTAGTAATCCAAATTTAATTAAATTAGTATTTAATTAATTATGAATAAACTTAAAGCATATTTCAATAAAGAGCGACTAATAATATTTATGTCAGTTTTATTGTTTTATGGAAATATTTTAAAAAACGATTATTCATTAGATGACAGCATTGTAACAGAAAAAGATAACATTACCTCAAAAGGATTTAGAGCAATTCCAAAACTTTTAAAATCATATTATTTGGAAAGAGCAGATAATATGAAATTTGAATACAGGCCCATTGTAAAAATTTCATTTGCCATAGAGCATCAATTCTTTGGTGTAAACGTTATTATTTCGCACTTTTTTAACCTATTACTTTATATCATAGGATTGTATGTTTTATTTTCAGTGTTAAAATTATTATTCAATAATTATTCTCCTCACATTGCCTTCTATAGCGTTTTATTATTTGCAATAATGCCCATACACTCAGAAGTTGTTGCTAGTTTAAAAAACAGAGACATTTTAATCTGTTTTATTTTATGCATGCTTAGTTTTAAATACTATTTAATATTTCTTATTAATGATCAAAAAAAATGGAAGTTTTTACTTTTTAGCGCCATTAGTTTCTACATCGCTTTTCTAACCAAATTTGATGTTTTACCTTTTATAGCAATTATTCCAATATTAGCTTACATAAAAAAATCAGCCAAAATAAAACATGTTATTTTATTCTTTGGATTAGCAGCACTTACAGCGGTTTTATTTAAACTAACAAAATATACTCTTCTTGAAAAAGATGTTACAAAAAGGGTTTTTAATTATTTTGAAAACCCTTTATTTTTTGAAAAAGGAATGTCATATAAATTAATAGCACTATGTAACTCATTAGGATTTTACATTCAACAAAGTATTTTTCCAATAAAACAATGCTCTTATTACGGAATAGAAACAATTTCAGTATCAAAATTACAATTTCAAGGAATTATCGGCATTATTTCAATTCCACTATTATCTATTGGGATAATAAAAACGTTTTTAAAGAAAGATTTTGTGATTTTTTCAGGCTTATTTATTTTTTGTGCTTCTGTTTCAATATACTTAAACTTTGTAATTCCTGTGGTTGGAATTGTTGCAGATAGGTTCGCGTTCTTCAATTCCATAGGCATTGCAATTCTATTTATTGGGTTATATGAAAAATATAAACATAAAATGAATATCTCTGAAATGAATATGAAAATTTTTGGTGGAGTTATTTTTATATTTTTTGCTGTAATTACAATCAACAGAAATTGTGACTGGAAAAACCTAAATACCTTAACAACTGCAGATGTCAATAAATTCGATAAAAATGTATTTCTTAATTACAAGCAAGGTTTAAATTTGGCTACAGAATCATTAGATAAAAATAATAAATTAACTAACGTTGAAAGAAAAAATAAATTAATTGAAGCTCGTAAATATTTAGAAAAATCAATTACTTTATATTCTAATTATCCATCTAGTTTAAGCTACTTAAGTTATATTTTAATTTATTATTTTAATGAGTTCGGTGTTGCAATTCCATATTTAAATAAAGCAATTTCGTTAAAACCAACTACAGAACTTTTTTTCTATAAAGCTATTTGCATGAGAGAAACCAAACAAAAAGATAGTAGCGAATTCTTTTTAAAAAAATGTTTAGTATTAGATGTAAATTATTTAAATGCTTACAATTTATTAATGTATGATTATAATGAATCAGGCCAATTCGAAAAAACTATTGCATTATGTAATAATGCTATAAATGCAGGTGTAAACGCAATAGAAATATATAACACTTTAGGGAAAACTTATTGGCAAATGAAAAATAATGTTGAAGCCGTAAAATATTATAAAAAAGCACTTGAAATAAATCCATCAAACGAAGAAGCTCTTGCAATGGTAAAAAAGCTTCAGTAACTTATTTACTCTGGTTTTATTTACATCCTGCTTCTCTGTAATCACTTTTAGCACTTGGATTATCCAATACTTGAAAAGACATTCTTGGTTCACCAAATAATTGACAGTAACGTTCAGGATTTTTTTCTTTAGCTTTATGCAATGCGTCACAAAAAGTTCTGCTATAAAACTTTTCAGGCAAATGAGATGCTATCGAAATATAACTAAACAATAAACCCTCATCAACATTCTCAACTTTTAAAAATGGCTCTAAAATAGTTGATGAAAATTTATAGTCTTTACCCCGTGTGAAAGCATAAGCCAACTTTAATGAGTTTTGCCAACTTGCATCTTTAAAATCATAAAAACTTTTAATTTTTGTAATACAGCCTTCAATTAACGGTTCACTGTTTTCTAGAGTATCTAGTGATTCCATGATTTTAAATTGCCACTCAATATTTAAACCATCAATTAACTTTTTCTGAATTTTAGTTTTATACAACGCGTCAATATCTTGTTGCATTTTTGCCTGCTGCTCCTTTGTTCCTAATGCTGTATCTAATGTAATAGAACTATACATTCTATTAAAACGAACAATGTCATTTGTTGGATCTAACTTTTCTAATTGTTTTAACTGCTCATAATCTTCAAAATCAACCAAACTACTGTTGGCTAAATAATTGTAATAAATTTTATTATTTAAAAAATTAGTGAACTTTGCATCATTAGGGATTTTTAAACTATCCATAATATCATCAGTATACTTCTTTTCAACTTTTTTATTAAAAGCATATTCCATTATTTTATATGCTTGCTGTGTTTTATTAGCTTTAATAGCTCTGTTAAATGAAACTGCAGTAAACTTTTGCTCTTTACTACCGGAAATATCATAGGTTACATCCATTACAATTTGTGCAAAACGCTCCTTAGCCAATACTGGCTCAAGTTCTTTTAACATCTTATTGTCTGCATTTAGCTTCTTTGTTGCCTTTTCTTTCCCTAATTTAACTAGCTCAGCATATTTACCATCTTCTAATTCGAGTTCAAATAAATTCCACGAATCTTTAGTTTCGATAATTGGCGTTATTTTATTATTCTGCATGCTTTGCAAAACAGCTGTTACACTTTCTGCACGTTTCCTTTGCAACTTTGCATTTGCAACAGCATCTCCTTCAATGGATGAATATGCGTATATATACAAACCATCAATGATAAAATCAGGTTCATTCATTGCTTTAATAAACGGTTGAACATCTTCCGTTTTAAATTCAGATTTATTTTTTTCGAAAGGGATTGTGAAATTTAATATTGAACTTTCTGAACGAGGCTCAAATGGAGGATTTAAACCAACTGTTGAATCTGCTGGAATTAAACCAATTGGCGTATTACTTTCCTGATCTCCCTTTTCAAGATAACTACGCATAATAGTTTTGCAAACATGTCCATCTTGAATTACAATTAAATTTAATTCATATGGGCCTTTAATTTTAGAATTAAGTTTACCCATTTCAACTTTTAAACTATTGATTTTAATTTTCTTTTTTGCTTTTGGATCTACTTTAATTAAGTTTTTAGCAAATAAATTATCTTTTGTTATTACTTTTTGCATTATGCCTTTGTTCTGCAAATTATTATCTAATATATTATAATCTGCTTTTTCATATTGTGCTCTCTGAACAACATCAACAGCCAATCCATCTTTCGGCTTTTTCAGTATCCTTTTTAAATCTTTGAGATTGGCATATTCCAAATAAATTTTTCCATTTTCTACAATTAATCCTTTTTGTAAAATATCATAATTTTTCCATTTATCGCAAGTTTTACAAGACTTAGCATCTGCAGTTAATAGCTTTTTTGATTTTTTATTAAACGGAACATCTAATTCTTTTTTCTTTTTTGCTCCTGCATTAAAACTATCATAGCCACCAAATGTTGCAGTTGCATAAACTTTTTTCTTATCCTTATCCAACATACAACTAATTCCAATCATCATATATTGAGCTTTTAATAAAACTTCTTTATCTTTCTTGTTATTTTCCCATCTTGTATAAATTACTTTTGCTACTTGATCAGTTTTGTAATTATCCCTTCCTTTTATTACTGCCGCATTCATGGCTAATTCTTCGCCTTTATTAGTTCCACCAGCTTTAATTAAATTCTTTTTAACTTTTAAAGGATCCACTTTTACTTGTTCAGAAGCAGTCATCTTTTTTACGTCAATTTCTGCCGCATTTATTAAAATTTGATTGACTTCGAAAGTATCTAAACCATTTTTTACCCTAAATTTATTTAATTCAGTTACTAATAATCTTGGTAACTCATCAAGATTGAAATTTTCTTGACCTTGACCAATGTAAGCAGTAAAGCAAAAAAAGAAAAATAGAGCAAAATTCTTCATAAGATTTAGTTTAGGATATTAACAAATATTGTAAAAAACCATTAAAAAATTAACATTTGAGTATTCACAAACTATTAACAAATTAGCTTACGCTAAAGCTAAATACCAAAATCAGTATAAAACACACTAAAAACAATAAATAAATTTATGATTATTGAACGTAGCTCAACTTAAGCATATTAGTTCTGCCTTTTTCTTTCATTGGCATACTTGCTAAATTTATTACCAAATCATCCGCTTTTACAAAACCACCATCTTTAATATATTCTTTTAAATCATTAATGGTGTCGTCTGTGCTTTCATATTTATCGTAATAAAAACCTCGAACTCCCCATACTAAACTTAATGCATTTAACAAGGTTTGATTATCTGTAAATATATAAATGTTTGCTTTTGGCCTATGACTACTCAATTTAAAAGCAGTATAACCACTATGTGTCATTGATACTATTGCCGTTACACCAGCTTGTTTTGCCATTACACTTGCGTTATAGCAAATACTGTCGGTAACATAAGTTACTGTTTTTAATTCTGGCTCATGCTCTTTGTAATAAATACGATCGTCGTTTTCAATTTCTGTGATAATTCGACGCATATATTCAATTACTTTAACAGGATATCGTCCTACTGAAGTTTCTGCACTCAACATAACTGCATCTGCTCCATCTAAAACTGCATTTGCTACATCATTAACCTCAGCTCTTGTTGGTGTATAACTTGTAATCATACTTTCCATCATTTGTGTAGCAATAATAACAGGCTTAGAAGCAATTAAGCATTTACTTACAATCATTTTTTGTAATAAAGGCACTTGCTCCATAGGCATTTCAACTCCTAAATCGCCACGCGCAACCATTACTCCATCCGTTACTTCAATAATTTTATCAATTTCTTTTATCGCTTCTGGTTTTTCAATTTTGGCAATAACACGTGCATGTTTGTTTTTTGAACGGATAATATCTTTCAATTCAATAATATCGGTTACGCTTCTTACAAATGATAAACCAACCCATTCAAAATTATTTTCTAAGGCAAAATCTAAATCACGTAAATCTTTTAAAGTTAAGCATGGTAAAGAAATTTTTGTATTCGGTAAATTAACTCCTTTTTTAGAAGATAAAATTCCACCAGCAATTATTAATGCACGAACTTCATCCTTACGATTTGTATCAATTACTTTTAAAGTTATTTTGCCATCATCAATTAAAACCAATTCACCAGCTGCCACATCTTGCGGAAACTGAGGATAGGTTATAAATATTCTTTCTGCTGTTCCTTCGCACTCTTTCGTTGTAATTACAATTTCTTCACCGTTTACTAAATCAACAGCATTATCTTTAACTTTACCAATTCGTAATTTAGGCCCTTGTAAATCACCCAAAATACCAACATTCCTATTTAGTTTTTTATTTAAAATTCTAACATTATCAACTACATGCTTAATTGGCTCATAATCACCGTGCGAAAAATTAATTCGACAAATATCTAAGCCTGCATTAAATAATTCTTCTAGTACGACAATATTTTCTGTAGACGGCCCCATTGTGGCAACAATCTTAGTTTTGTTATAATTAAATTTCATAGTAGTTTTAATAATACGACGAATGTAATAAATTAGATTTAAAAATGATATTATTAATTTGTTAGGATTTTAATAAATTTGTAGCATTATAATACATTATGCCAAACAAACTTCAAAAATTTGCCGAATTAAATTCGTTTGAAAATACGTTCGCTTTCCATCATGATATTTTAGAAGATGGATTTCCTAGAAAAGGAAAATGGCATTCAGAAGTATTTAAAAATAATAACCCAATTGTTGTTGAACTTGGTTGTGGTCGTGGAGAATACACTATTGGATTATCATCAAACAATACTTCAAAAAATTATATTGGTGTTGATGTAAAAGGCAATAGAATTTGGACAGGTGCGAAATTCGCCTTAGAAAACAAAATGGACCATGTGGCGTTTTTACGAACTCGAATCGATTTTATTGATTATTGCTTTGAGGAAAATGAAGTTTCTGAAATTTGGATAACCTTTCCTGACCCTCAACCAAAAAAAAATCAAGCACGTAAACGATTAACAAATCCTGATTATTTTTTAAAGAGGTATAAGCGTATTTTAAAACCTGGCGGAATTATTCATTTAAAAACTGATAACACCTTTTTTTATGAATACACAATGGAAGTAATTCAAGAAAAAAAACTTGAATTAATTTTCGCTACAAACGACTTATACAAAAACTGCCCTTCCGACAGAGAAGAACTAACTAAAATAAAAACCTATTACGAAGGCTTATTTACAGCTAAAGGAGAAGATATTAAATACTGTTGTTTTAAATTGGATTAATAAATTATGGCTACAAAAAAATTACCCCATAAAAAACACTTTTTTTCTAGGCTTTTTAAAAGCGTGGTTTTAGGAAGTTTGTTTCTCGTTTTTTCATTAACAATTGGTATTATTGGTTACCATTATTTTTTTAATATCCCTTGGTTAGATAGTTTAGTTAATGCAAGTATGATATTAACTGGAATGGGACCAGTTGACAGAGCTGAAACTGACGGGGCAAAATTATTTTCATCCTTTTATGCAATTTATAGCGGTGTTGCTTTTTTAACAAGTGTAGCCATTATATTAAGCCCAATTGTTCATCGTTTTTTACATCAATTCCGACTTGACATCGAAGAATAATATTTCTTCATTAAAACAATATATTTATAACTTCGCACTTATGTTATCACTCTTTATTAATTGGAATCCAAGCCCTGATATTTTTACAATACCAGGCATCGATTGGCCAGTACGCTGGTATGGCCTATCATGGGCAATGGCGTTTATTGGTTGTCATTTTTTTATGAACCGTATTTTTAGAACTGAAGGTAGAACCGAAAAACAATTAGATACGCTAACACTCTATATTGTTATTGGAACTATTTTAGGTGCCCGCGTTGGACATTGTTTGTTTTATGGTTGGGATTATTATTCAGTAAACCCTGTTGATATTTTAAAAGTATGGGAAGGTGGTTTAGCAAGTCACGGTGGTGCTATTGGAATTATTGTTGCAATGATTTTGTATTGCTTAAAAACCAAAGAAAGTTGGATTTGGTTATTTGACAGGTTAGTAGTTGTTGTGCCATTCGCTTCCTTTATGATACGTTTTGGAAATTTAATGAATTCGGAAATTGTTGGCGAACCAACGCAAGTGCCTTGGGCTTTTATTTTCCCTACTGTTGATTTATTGCCTCGTCATCCAACACAAATTTATGAAGCACTCTATTATGTAATATTATTTTTAGTGATGTATTGGTTATGGAAAAATAAACGCGACCAATTTGGTAAAGGTTTTATGTTTGGCTTATTTTGTGTATTAATGTTTACTTTCCGTTTTTTAATGGAATTTTTAAAGGAAAATCAAGAAAGTTTTGAAGCTTCTTTACCGATCAATATGGGACAAATACTTAGTATACCATTTGTATTAATCGGAATTTTTATGATGTGGAAATCCTTTCAGACAAAAAAGATTGCATAAAATAATTTAATTTAAACGAAACATAATATTTAAACTGGGATATATAATAAATTGTTGTTTTAAAGTATAGATATCAAAATAATGGTAACTGTAGTATTTAAAAATGTAGTCATCTTCTCGGTAGGAATCATCTTGAAAAATTAGCGGTAAAAAATAGTG
>Ga0114977_10003069_pt1 | contig 10720 bp, 12 predicted proteins | sample S_130805_MF_Meta_FD_87026 | JGI IMG/M metagenome (GOLD analysis project Ga0114977, IMG submission 87026) | Freshwater microbial communities from Lake Simoncouche, Canada to study carbon cycling - S_130805_MF_MetaG | ecosystem: Environmental > Aquatic > Freshwater > Lake | place: Lake...
CGCCCACGTGCAACAGATGTGGCAACCCTTCCCTATCCAGGCTTTGCAACAGATTTGTTGCCATTTATTATCGCGATGAACGCAGTTGCTGATGGGCATTCCATGGTTACCGAAAATGTCTTTGAATCACGCTTTATGTTTGTAAATGAACTAGCGCGCCTTGGTGCAAAAGTAACTGTTGATGGCCATCACGCCTCAATCGATGGAATCCCGCAGCTCTCTGGTGCTCCAGTTGAAGCAACCGATATTCGCGCTGGCGCTGGCTTGGTATTAGCCGCCCTTGTCTCCGAAGGTGAAACAACGGTCGATGGTGCATTCCATATCGATCGCGGCTATCCAAACTTTGCCGAAGATCTATGCGCACTCGGCGCCAACGTCACAAGAGAGTAATCAGACAAAAATTTCAGCGTAAGAAACTGTGTATTTGCTTTTCATGTTTCTGAAGCTGAAACTTTTATTTAGTTAACACTTTCAGTCAAGATTGATACGCGATTATTAGAGACAGATAAGAATCCGCCCTGCACGCTGAATTCTTTCGTTGTGCCATCTTCGCCTTTGATGCTGACGGCACCGTCGACTAGAACGCCAAAGAGCGGTGTGTGACCTGGGAGAATTCCCAGATCACCATCTGTTGTGCGAGCAGAAACCATCACTGCTTGCCCAGACCACACCTGCTGTGTTGGCGATACTAGTTCGACGTTAAGTGCCATTTTGATTCCTTTACTTAGCTCTTCGCTAGCTCTGCGGCTCTACGCTCAACATCGTCGAGGCCACCGCACATAAAGAATGCTTGCTCTGGAACATGGTCATACTTGCCATCGGCAAGTGCTTCAAAGGCTGAAATAGTTTCAGTCAATGGAACGAATGAACCTTCGAGGCCGGTAAAGACCTTGGCAACGAATGTGTTCTGTGACAAGAAGCGCTGGATGCGACGGGCGCGTCCAACGAGTACGCGGTCATCTTCTGACAATTCATCGATACCGAGAATTGCAATGATGTCCTGTAGGTCCTTATAGCGCTGCAAGATCTGCTTGATGCGGTTGGCAACACGGAAGTGATGCTCACCAATATAGCGTGGATCCAAGATGCGTGATGTTGAGTCAAGTGGATCCACAGCTGGGTAGATACCAAGCTCTGAAATCGGACGAGACAACACTGTTGTTGCATCTAAGTGCGCGAAAGTAGTGTGTGGTGCTGGGTCGGTAATGTCATCTGCAGGAACGTAAATTGCCTGCATAGATGTAATTGAGTGGCCACGTGTTGAAGTAATACGCTCTTGCAATTGACCCATTTCATCTGCCAAAGTTGGCTGGTATCCCACAGCAGATGGCATACGGCCAAGCAGCGTTGATACTTCAGAACCGGCCTGTGTAAAGCGGAAGATATTGTCGATGAAGAGCAATACATCCTGCTTCTGCACATCGCGGAAATATTCCGCCATGGTTAGCGCTGAAAGTGCAACGCGAAGACGCGTGCCAGGTGGCTCATCCATCTGACCGAAGACCAAGGCTGTTTTATTGATAACGCCGGTCTCGGTCATTTCCAGGAACAAGTCGTTACCTTCGCGAGTACGTTCTCCAACGCCGGCGAATACAGATACACCACCGAAGTTTTCGGCTACGCGATAAATCATTTCTTGAATAAGCACAGTCTTACCAACACCTGCACCACCGAAGAGGCCGATCTTTCCGCCCTTTACATATGGTGTTAACAGATCGATAACTTTGATACCAGTCTCGAACATCTCAGTCTTTGACTCGAGTTGATCAAATGCTGGCGCATCACGGTGGATCGGCCAGCGCTCTTTGATATCAAGGGATGATGTTGGAACATCGAGTGATTCACCAAGGGTGTTAAATACGTGGCCCTTTGTCACATCACCGACAGGTACTGAGATTGCAGCACCTGTATCTGTTACTTCTGCGCCACGGACCATTCCGTCTGTTGGCTGCATAGAAATTGCGCGCACAAGGTTGTCACCAATGTGTTGTGCAACTTCAAGGGTCAGGGTACGAGTAGTACCACTCATGGTGGTCTCTACATGGAGCGCGTTAAAGATCGATGGCATTGAATCCGCGGGGAATTCAATATCCACGACCGGTCCAATTACTCGGGCAACGCGGCCTTTACCTGTTGATGACATCATTCACTCCCTGCACTAGCTGAGGCTAACGCGTCTGCGCCGCCCACAATTTCACTGATTTCCTGGGTAATTTCGGCTTGACGAGCCGCGTTCGCAAGTCGGGTTAACGACTTGATTAAATCATCAGCGTTGTCAGTTGCTGACTTCATAGCGCGACGTCGTGCAGCATGCTCGGAAGCAGCTGATTGCAACATCGCGTTGAAGATTCGGGCTTCGATAAAGCGAGGAAGAAGGGCATTTAGCACATCTCCCGCATTTGGTTCGAATTCATACATTGGCAGCAAGCCAGTTGCAACTGGAGAATCACTTTCTACAACTTCTAGCGGCAACATTCGCTTGGCCATTGCATTTTGAGTCAACATAGATTTGAACTCGGTAAAGACAATATGTATCTCATCAACGCCAGCTGCATCTTGGGATGAATCGGCTAAAAATGCAGTAATTAATGAGTCGGCAACTTCTTTAGCGTTCGCATATGTTGGGTTATCGGAGAATCCAGTCCAAGATCCGGCAATATCGCGATTACGAAACTTGTAATAGTTAACTGCCTTGCGCCCGACTAGGTAGCTAGTAGTTTGCAAACCACGTTCCCGGATCATCGCAGCGAGTTGTTCGCCTTCTTTAATCGCGTTATTTGAATACGCACCAGCCATACCGCGGTCGGCTGAGATTATTAAAATCGCAGCGCGTTTTGGATTCTCATGTGGTGTGGTCAAAGGATGGTTTGTTGAAGAATATGTAGCAACTGCGGTTACAGCACGGGTCAACTCATTTGCATATGGAGTCGAAGCAGCAACACGTTGTTGCGCTTTGACGATACGAGAGGCAGAGATTAACTCCATCGCTTTCGTAATTTTTTTAGTCGCCTTAACGGATCTCATCCGCCTGCGATATATGCGTAGTTGAGCGCCCATGAGTTACTTCTTCACCGCCGGTGGGACGTGCTTGGTGATTGCTTCAGAGCCTTCTGATTCGAGAGCTTCTGCAGCAGCATCGTTGACGGCAGCTACAACTGATGAGGTAAAGCGCTGCTTAAATGCGGCAACTGCTTCTTCCATCTTGGACACTGTGTCATCTTCGAGCAGTTTGGTCTCTGAGATAACTGTAAAGATCTCTTTACGTTCGCGGCCAATGAAATCTAGAAGTTCAGATTCAAAGCGACGAATGTCGGCAACTGCAACATCATCTAAGGCACCTGATGTACCGGCCCAGATTGAAACAATCTGACGCTCGAGTGAATAAGGTGAGTACTGACCCTGCTTTAGCAGTTCAACCATACGTGCACCGCGCTCGAGTTGAGCCTTTGATGCCGCATCAAGGTCGGAACCAAAGGCAGCAAATGCTTCGAGTTCACGGAACTGAGCAAGGTCAAGACGCAAACGTCCGGCAATCTTCTTCATCGCCTTTGTCTGTGCTGAACCACCCACGCGAGAAACCGAGACGCCTACGTTAATCGCTGGACGCACGCCAGCGTTAAAGAGATCTGTTTCCAAGAAGCACTGACCATCGGTAATCGAAATTACGTTAGTAGGAATAAATGCAGAAACGTCATTTCCCTTAGTTTCAATGATTGGCAGACCAGTCATTGAACCGCCACCGAGTTCATCGGAGAGCTTTGCGCAACGTTCTAGCAAACGTGAGTGCAAGTAGAAAACATCGCCTGGGTATGCTTCGCGACCTGGTGGACGGCGAAGTAGAAGTGAGACTGAACGGTAAGCCTCTGCTTGCTTGGAGAGATCATCGAAGACGATTAGTACGTGCTCGCCGTTGTACATCCAATGCTGACCAATTGCAGAACCGGTATATGGAGCCAAGTATTTAAAGCCTGCTGGATCTGATGCAGGGGAAGCCACGATTGTTGTGTACTCCATTGCGCCAGCTTCTTCGAGCGCGCCTCTAACAGATGCGATCGTTGAACCTTTCTGGCCAATAGCAACATAAATACATTTAACTTGCTTCTTTGGATCTCCAGTCAACCAGTTTTCGCGCTGGTTAATAATGGTATCTACTGCAACTGCAGTCTTACCTGTCTGGCGGTCACCAATGATCAACTGACGCTGTCCGCGACCGATCGCTGTCATCGCATCAATTGCTTTGATTCCTGTTGCAAGCGGTTCCTTAACTGGTTGGCGCTGAACTACAGAGGGAGCCTGTAATTCAAGGGCACGACGCGCATCTGCTTTGATCTCGCCTTTGCCATCAATTGGACGACCGAGTGGATCAACAACGCGACCTAAGAAGCCATTGCCGACTGGAACCGAAAGAATTTCACCAGTACCGCGCACTGATGTTCCTTCTTCAATTCCAGCGTAACTACCGAGAATAACCACACCGATTTCGCGCACATCAAGGTTAAGTGCCAGACCGAGCGTCCCGTTCTCGAACTGTAAAAGTTCGTTGGCCATTGTTGATGGGAGTCCTTCAACGCGAGCAATACCGTCGCCTGCTTGGCTTACGGTACCTACCTCATCACGTGAAGCAGTTCCTGGATCGTATGACTTAACAAATTTCGCTAAGGCATCTCTGATCTCTTCGGGCCGGATTGTAAGTTCCGCCATTTTTTTCTCCCTTATCCTTTTATCTCTTGTAAATCTTCTATTTCGGTAAAACTAAGCGTTCTTTCCAGCAAGCAGACGGTCTGCTTGGGATATACGTGTAAGTAAAGTTCCATCAATTAACTCATCTGCGACTCGAATAGACATTCCGCCTACGACTTCTTGCTTAACGCTGGCATTGACTTTGATTTCACGACCAAATGTTTTGGTAAGTGACTTGGCAAGTCTGCTGATTTGTTCGGCGCTAAGAGCAGTTGCAGAAACTACGTGGGCGATCTGACGATCTTTGATTTGCGCGATTGCAGCAGCAAAATCGTTAAGGCCTGCTTCTACATTCCGGCCACGTGGATGATCTACAAGATAAGAGGTCAGATCAAGCGTTGCTTGAGTTACCTTCCCTGACAGGAGAGAGGTGAGTAATTCACTCTTAGGTGCAGATACGACGTTACGTACCGCAAAAAATGCTCTTAATTCTGGGCTCTTTGCAATAGTTTCAGAGACTGCAAAAATTTCAGATTCTAGATCAGCTAAAGATCCGCTCTTTTCTGCACTTGCTACCAAGGCTTGGACGCCTAGGAATTCCAGCACATTTCCAAAATCTCTTGGTGATGACCAGCGCAAACCAGCCATCTTAGAAAATATCTCTAGAGCTTGTGCAGACCCAAGGCCCTTAAAAATATCCTTGCCTAAAGTGGACTTTGCTGACTCATCACGAGCGTAATCAGTCAGTGCACGTCGCACCGCGCTGGAGGAATCTAAGACCTTAACCATTGCGAAAAGGTCAGCCGAAATCTTCGCCGCAGTAGCAGCATCTACTGCGGAGATTAATTTCTCCAAAGCAGAACGCGTTACGGCAAGAGATTGACGGCTTGCGCCCTTTAACAATAGTGACATGGTTACTTAGCCTTCTCCATATCTTCCAGGAATCGTTCGACTACTCGAGATTGGCGGGCTTGATCATCTAAAGCTTCTCCAACAATCTTGGATGCAAGATCTGTAGCAATTGCACCAACCTGAGTGATGAGAGCGTTATATGCCTGTTGGCGTTCGGCATCGATAGATGCGCGGGCCACCGCAGTAATACGTGAGGCTTCCTCTTGAGCGCTGGTACGCATCTGCTCAAGAATTGCTGCGCCTTCAACACGTGCTTCATCGCGCAATTTTGCTGCTTCTCCACGAGCATCAGCTAGTTGTGCTTGATACATTGTTAAAGCTTGGGAAGCTTCGCGCTGTGCAATTTCTGCACGCTCTAAGCCACCTTGAATTGCCTCGGTGCGATCTTTATACGCCTTCTCAAATTTTGGTACCGCGCGTGTGCGAAGTAAGAAGAAAAGAATTCCGAATGCGATAAAGCCAACAATGATTTCCGCAGGCTTTGGGACAACCGGGCTTGCGCCTTCTCCCGCAGCAAGAAATTCAAATCGACTAATCATCTTTAACTCCTAGTTTCTTAAACTGTTCTTACTTCAAGACGAATGCGAGAACGAGACCAAAGAGAGCCAAGGCTTCAGCGAGGGCGAATCCAAGGAATGCGATTGGCTGCAGAATGCTACGAGCCTCTGGTTGGCGTGCAACGCCGTTGATGTAAGCAGCGAAAATTAATCCGGTTGCAGTACCTGGACCGATAGTCGAAAGACCAAAGCCCACGATTGCGAGAGTACCTGTCATTTCTCTTTCCTTTCAAATCTTGACCAAACGGGCGTTTGGTCAAACCTATTTAGTGCTCGTCTGCGAGCGCTCCTGCGATATATAAAGCGGTCAAAAGCGTAAATATGTAAGCCTGCAGGCACTGGATACCGAGTTCGAAGAAGCTCAGACCGATTGCAAGTCCAAAGGAGAAGATGCTTAAGAATTTGAGCAAAATACCGCTCATTAGCAAGTACTCGCCACCTAAAGTGAAGACCAGAAGAAGTAAGTGGCCGGCAAACATATTTGCGAATAAACGCATAGAAAGAGTTAGCGGGCGTGTAACTAAGTAAGTCAAGAGTTCTACGGGAGTAAGAATCAAGTAGACCGGCTTTGGAATGCCTGGCATGAAGCAAATATCTTTTAGGTACTTTCCTAGCCCATGCTTTTTAATCGCAACATAGTGGTAGCAAATATATGAAAATATCGTCACGCCAACTGGAAATCCAATATGAGACATCGTTGGAAATTGCAGAAGTGGAATCACGCCAAAGACGTTATTGACCAAGATAAAGACAAAGAGTGAGAAGAGAAAAGGCACAAAGCGCATGAATTCGGCGCCAATGACATCTCGGCCAAGCTCGTTGCGGATGAATGTGTAGACAGATTCGCCGGCATACTGGAGCTTTGAAGGAACGATGGCTGCCTTGCGAGAAGAGGCGATAAAAAATGATGCGGCGATGATTACTGAGAGAAAAACCATCAAAACTGGCTTGGTAAATAAAATGCTATTGCCAAAAATCGGCGGGAAATCAAAATCTGCACTACTTGGGGGGATAAAACCGTTGCCGGCTTCCCGCAACAAAGTGTGCATCAATTACTCCTTTAAGAATCAGGGGTTTGTGACCCTTGGGGGTAGGGCACCTGGCATAACCTATAGCCTCAGCCACGCAATCTGCAAAACGGGCAAATTTACTGGATTTACTGCTTGATAAAACGTAGCCAAATTAGCCAAAAGCTAGAACCTATACCCATGACCAATCCCACAATTAATAGGTATCCAGTTCCAAGAAAATGATCGGCGATAGCGCCGGCTGCGCCCCAGAAAACTAAACCTGAGATTAGATAGGCAATTATCGACCAGAAAGCTGCTTCATCGTTTACTGCCATATTCATTCCCTTTTATTCATATTATTATTCATATTATTAAGAAACTTCTCCAGGCAATGGTAGGTGCAGTCTTAGTTTTAGGAAAGCCCGTATCTCCCCCGCCAGCCAGGCAAATGTGATCAGAATCGCAACTATTCCAAAGGTTGTTCTATCTAACCTATCTGCTGGAACTGCATTTACGACAACCAGCAAGAATGCGCCCAATATAACTAGCTTTGCAAAATAGGAGACCAAAACCAACGCCATGGTTGTAAGTGGATCTAATTTTCGCGAATACTTTGAGATTGCTAAATGTATGCAGAAGAAAATTAATACGACAAATTCAGCGAGTATCCCTCCCAATAGAGCCGATGTGCCACGCCAAATTACAAAGCCGGCAGTTGCTAAAACGCCAATAATTGAAGCAGGTGCAATCGCACCTTTCCATAATTCAAATTCTGGGGATGAGCTCATACTTTTACTTTACCCTTACTACTAACTAAATATGAAGTCGCAGCAAGGGTTAGAGCGACTACTCCTGCAATCCAGAGCGGAGCAAAAGCCGATACCGTCACCGGAAATGCGATAGTGGCAGTCCACAGATACATAATTGCCGCGGTGCGTATCTGTGAATTTCCAGCCCGCATAATTCGATGATGCATATGTTCTTTATCCGATGAAAATGGTGATTTACCAGCGCGGATGCGCCGATATATCGCCGATATTAAATCTGCTAAAGGAATTGCAAGAACTGCAAAGGGCAGCAGCAAAGGAAGGAGTGCGGGGCCTAACTTCTCTTCAGTAATAGCATTTGGATCTACCTGCCCAGTAAGGGTTATTGCCGATGCTGCCAACATCAAACCTAAGAACATGGAACCGGAATCACCCATAAATATTCGGGCAGGGTGTGAATTATGAGGCAAGAAACCTAAACAGACCCCGATTGTTACCGCAGTAATTAGCGATGGTGCACCGGCACGATTGAAGCCATAAACAACTGCTAATAAGTAAGCAAAGGCGAAGAAGGCGGCCCCTGAAATCGCAACAATTCCTGCGGCCAGACCATCTAAACCATCGATAAAGTTCACAGCATTGATCGTTATGAGCACAACTAAAACGGTAAGTAACTGTCCAACGCTAGGTGGCAACATCGTTACGCCATTTATTGGAAGCCACAAAATTTGAATTCCAAATAATAACAAGATGCCAGCTGCTAAGGCTTGCCCAGCTAACTTGGTTATCGCATCTAACTCGTACTTATCATCTGCCATTCCAAGCAGAACTAAGAACGTGCCAGCTAAGAATATTCCTTGCGCATCGTGACCAAAAGATTTTCCAACAAGGGAAAGATTACTGGCAATTAAAAAAGTAGCAGACATCGCCAGCCACATCGCCAGCCCACCCCAGCGTGGAGTTGGAATAACATGAATATCGCGTTTGCGGATCTGAGCTACGACACCGAAATGCAACGCCCATTTACGCACCATAGGCGTGATGATGTAACAGAGCGCTGCTGCTAGTAGCAGAGTTACTAAGTACTCGCGCATTCAGATTCTTCCTAGGTGCTGACTTATGCTGTGTAAATTGGGAAGCGCTCAGTAAGTGCATGGACCTCAGATTTAATCGCGAAGTGTGCCGCTGCATCATCGGTTTTAATGGCGCGCGCAATAAGGGATGCGATGGTTTTCATCTCGACGACGCCCATCCCTTGTGTGGTTGTGGCTGGAGTTCCAACGCGGATTCCGCTGGTAATTCCTGGCTTTTCTGGGTCGTAAGGAATTGAGTTCTTATTCATCACGATGCCCGCTTGGCCACAGCGCTCATCGGCAACTTTTCCAGTGACACCAGTGCTGCGAATATCCATCAGCGCTAAATGAGTCTGGGTTCCGCCAGAAACAGCGCGCATACCTTCTGTCTCTAACGCTGCAGCTAGCGCCTGCGCATTAATAATTACATCCTTGGCATACTTTTGATAAGCAGGTGTTGCACATTCAGCAAGAGCTACTGCCTTGCCCGCGACAGCCGACATGATTGGTCCACCTTGTATGCCAGGAAAGACTGCCTTATCAATTGCTGCAGCATGTTCGGCCTTGGCCAAGATCATGCCGCCACGTGGACCACGAAGAACTTTGTGAGTTGTAAACGAGACAACATCTGCATAGGGAACGGGTGATGGAATTGCTTTACCAGCAACAAGGCCGATGAAGTGAGCCGCATCAACCCACATAATCGCACCGACCTCATCGCAGATGGCGCGAACCTTTTCAAAATCAATTAGCGATGGGTATGCAGTTGCGCCCGAACAGATCATCTTCGGCTTGGTGCGCAGAGCAGTATCACGTAGCTCGTCATAATCAATTAGTTCATTATCTTGACGAACCCCATATGACTCGACGTTAAACCATTTACCCGAAAAGTTAACTTTCGAGCCATGAGTTAAGTGGCCACCATGTGGCAAGGACATGGCAAGAACTGTGTCCCCTGGTTTGGTAAAGGCTAAATAAATCGCAACGTTTGCACTTGCGCCAGAGTGTGGCTGCACATTTGCATGTTCTGCGCCAAATAGAGATTTGGCGCGATCGATGGCGATGATTTCGGCTTTATCTACTTCTTCGCATCCACCGTAATAACGCTTTCCAGGATAGCCCTCGGCATATTTATTGGAAAGTGTTGACCCTAGAGTTGCAAGAACTGCGCGCGAGGTAAAGTTTTCAGATGCGATCAACTGCAAATTGGTTTGCTGTCGCTTTAACTCCGAAAGCAATACCGCTGCGATATCGGGGTCTTGCTTGCTAAGTAGTGCAAAATCAGGGCCGTAGAAAGTATCTGAACTCATGCGTGCAAGCCTAAGCCTTACTCGTGAGAAATGTCGGGTACGAGCGCTGTGATTTCGCTCAGTGAGATCGCGCCTTGGCGCGTGATGCGAGATCGGAATCCGGTCAGATCTATGACTGTACTTGCGCCGCCAGCAGGCAGCGCCCCAGCCGTAAAGATGGCGGCGACTTCAGAATCTAAGAAGGAAATATCTGACGAATCCGTTATCGCAGCTTTCCCGGCAAGTGCTGCGCTAGCGATTGCAACTGGGCCAGATTTCTTCAATACTTCTAAGATAAATTCGGAATTCGGAATTCGCACACTAATTTGATCAAGGGTATTTCCATCACCTAGATCCCAATTAAGACCTGCTTGTGGTTTGAGATTTAAAGATAGAAGCCCAGGCCAAAAGTTCTCCATCAACGTACGCGCA
>Ga0114977_10003070_pt1 | contig 10720 bp, 4 predicted proteins | sample S_130805_MF_Meta_FD_87026 | JGI IMG/M metagenome (GOLD analysis project Ga0114977, IMG submission 87026) | Freshwater microbial communities from Lake Simoncouche, Canada to study carbon cycling - S_130805_MF_MetaG | ecosystem: Environmental > Aquatic > Freshwater > Lake | place: Lake...
AGTTTACCGAAGGTTACTAATACTAGTTTACCGAAGGTTACTAATACTAGTTTACCGAAGGTTACTAATACTAGTTTACCGAAGGTTACTAATACTAATACTAGTTTACCAAAGGATACTGTTCATAATAGTATAACAGCATATAAAGACAATGATAAAATAGAAAAAGAAGCCTATCGAATCATCATTCGAGTAAAATAAAAAAATAAAACATTAGTTTTCATTAACGATGAGTTTTAATTGGATCGTCTATAAAAAATTCCATCAACACTTACAATATACGAAAGTAGAAGATTATTATCAAGATTTTTTACTATATGATATTTCAGGAGGTAAAAAATATACTATATTTGATTTATATCCAGATTTTAATCACCAAGTATATAGAAATAATTATCCCCAACTAGCTAAATATGGAGACTTTGAATTAGAAAAACATTGGTTAGAAATTGGCTCGATACATGGATTATCTTATTGCAACTTATTATCGGATATCAATGAAAAGTGTTTGACTATTGTAGAATATGACCAATTTGAAGTAGACGACCTCAATACCAAAGAGATTTTGATTATACTTACAAATGATTATGAATTAAATGAAAAGGATCAAACATACTATCGCTCTATTTTAGATTCTACTCTAGAATCCATTGCAACAATCGTTTCTAAAGAGGAATCGGAGCAGTATATTAATTACAAAAACGTGCAATATATTTTATATTTGTCATTAGGAGACATCATTACACAGGCATATATTATAAAAAATATACAACATATGAAAGAAAATGATATATGTGTCATGAAACCAAACTCGTTTTATTACATGGGTCAACATCAGGTCTATGATGTGATAATTGATGATTATATGATGTATTTGAAAAGTGGTACGATTTGTAAAAATAAAGTAAATCAAGATATTGAATTTATAAATAATATACAGCACGAACTTTTTGTAAAATACGTAAAACAAGAAAGTGATATTTTAAATGATCCAAAATATAAAATTGCAGTAAGCGATCATATTATGGCAAAACGTCTTTGTCGAGAAATCGATTCAGATCGTATGATTGATATTATTCGAGGTGTTTCTCCAAAAAAAGCATATATTACAATATTAGATAAAAGTTGTTTAAATATAGATTATATGTTACGATTACAACTTCATTTAACAAGATTATTAGTGCATGATTTTGAAATTATTGATTATGTAAATATTGGCTCTTATCAATTGGCTCTTTATGAAACCATTTTAATAGATGGGAACTTATTTAATAAAAAAAGTACAAAAATATCGGTAGAAATGATGATTGATTTATTAGCACCTTTATCAATATGTAAACGAAATATCATGTTGACACATGATTTACATGATTGGAGTTTTGGATTTGCAGAAAAACCGGAAAAGTATGAATACATTCATAATGTAGTTTATCCCTGTTTAACGATGACAGAGCAAAAGAAACAGTTAAAAAAAATGTGTGTACGGTTGAATATTCGTTCTATGATTTCTATTTATGACTGTCCAGAATATAATTTCATAAAAGATAATTTTCGTGATACGATTTCATGTTTTTATACTCTTCATCATTTTATCAGTACACCTATTTATCATATACCAAAAATAATGAATAAAGATATTGATATCCTGTTTTATGGAGTGAATGATTCTACTTATTATTTATTTAGAAATCGGTTGCTTCATATCGCACAAAAACGAGGGACTGTGACTAATATTATTCGAAAATATGAATTTGATGCAAATATTTGTGAAGAAGGATTAGCTCGTTATATTTCAAGAAGTTGGATGACTATTTCTTGTGTATCTAATTTTAGTTATGCAGTTAGAAAATATAATGAAATTAGTGAATCTGGTGGTGTAGTTATTGGAAATAGAAATAATCAAATCGACCATATTCTTAAAGATGGTATGATTCGTATTCAGGAAGATATGTCGGATGATGAGATTATAACAATTATGGATAAATATTTACGTATGAAAGTAAAACTAGTGTATTTAGGATTTAAGGCACGCAAACATGTTTCTGCATTTAATGATAATCATTATGTATTTGGTCTAAATAACATTATTGAACATGGTATGGATGTGATCTATCCAGAGCAACCGATATCTTATCAAAAATTAAAAAAAATAATGAATAAAAGAGTATCAAATGGATATTTATCTTTTGATCCAGAAAACAGTGAAATCTTAATTGAAATATCTAATAAAACATTTGCAAAAGAAATAGAGTTTGGGTGTAGAATTAATGCTGAATATTATAGAAGTGTAGTGATCAATGGTATCTACTACATTTATATAGAACAAACGGATAACCCAATAGATGTGAAACTAATTGGTCTAGATCATATTGACGCTGTTAAGATTCATTACTTTCAATGATCCGTTCTCATTTTATTTCTCTCTGCAATCGATGCTTCTAATACTGAATGAGGAGTGTTCATTTTTTTCATATATTCTAAAAGTGCATTAGAATCCTTTGGAAAACAGGCTCCTCCATAACTGATGTTTCCGTCTGGACCAGGAATCACGGTATGCATCGGATGAATCCAATTATTGGATAACATTAAATTACGAACAACATTATAATCTGTACCATTCTTTTGACATAGTTCATATAGTTCTGTAAAGAATTGTACTTTTACCGAATAAAATGTATTGCAAAATATTTTCATAGATTCAGATTCCAAGCAAGAACAAGTTGAAATACGTGCAGATGGGTAATAGGTTGTATAAAAATGAACTGCCTTTTCAAAAATGTTATTTGATTCACTTGTTGGTTTACCTAATACAACATGAGATTGGTTATGAAAATCTTCATTTGCAGTTCGAGCAGTTAAAAATTCAGGATTATGGAGATATCGTAACATAGGAAATTGTTTTGATAGTTGATCTGTGGTTTGTGGTTCTACGGTACTTTTCAAGATAACAGTTCCTTTATATCGATGAGTTGTTAGTGCTTCGCTACATTCAATAATAGCAGATTTATCATATTGATTGGTGGAAGGATCAAATAAGGTAGGTAAACAAAGAAAGAGTAGATCAGAATCGAGACATTTCTCTAGTGATCCGATACCCCCTTGTTTATATTTATCATAGAGAAATAGATTATCATCGATAACAAATCCTTTCTGTACTACACTATTTTGAATGGCAGAGCCAACAAATCCAAGACCAATAATTGATAGTTTCATTCTATAAAAAAATAATATTAAAAAAACTGTCTTTATACGAAAAAAAAGGGAAAAATAAATAACGATTAGACTAAGTAGAATGAATTTCATATGGGAAATTTATCGAGAGATTAATCATGATTTAATTAAGGTAGGATTAAAAACCAAACAAGACTATGAAACACATTTTAAAACACATGGTATACCAGAGAAGCGGAAGTATAGTATATATGAAGTATATCCGGATTTTCATCCGATACAATATCGAAATAATTACCCAGATCTAAATAAGTTAAGTGGTTTTGAACTAGAAAAACATTGGATGATATTTGGTCGTCATCAAAAACTTAGTTACCTGCCACTTCAGCCACAGATACCACCTAAATTAGAAGTTGTGCCTAAGGTAGATATTATAAAACCCAAATTAGAAGTTATTAGAAGAAAACAAATTATAGAGATAACACCTAGAAATCAAACTACAACCATGAAAACAGGTTCTATTTTTAATCAATTGGATTTACATCAAATTTATATTAGTAATGATTTGATGCATTTAGATAGAATTTGTAAGTTATATAATGTACCAATAGGAAGAACTGTTTCTAAAAAAATACTTTTATTTGGTTTATATAATATTCATGACTATGAAGTATTAATGAATCATTCTTCTGATGTGTATATTATGTGGGGTGGTACAGATGAGATAACTCTTCCATCTAATATTCATACATTTATCCTATCTTCACCTCATGTTTATCATATTGCAATTTCTAAAGATATTGAGCAACGATTACAACAAAGAGGCTATGGACGAATAAGCTATATAGAGTTAGATTTAACTAATAAAGAAATTTTTGTTCCTGTTGAAAAAAGAGGAAATAAGATATTTATATACAATGGATACAATGCGGGTCAAGAAGAAAAATATGGAAAAGCAATTTATGAACAAGTCATGGATCTTTTACCTCAATATGAATATATCCTTAGTAATCAACTAGGGGGTATTCCAAATGAAAAAATGATACATGTATACCGTGAGTGTTTTATAGGTTTACGATTAACGGAACATGATGGAAATGCTAATATGGTTGGGGAATTAAAAGCAATGAAAATACCAGTAGTACATAATATAAGTGAGTATGGTTTAAAATGGAAAACGGTAGAACATGTTATTTCGCATATTTTAGAATATAGAACAAATGAGGGAACGTGTCTAGATTTTTTTCATGATTCAATTGATACTAAAAAGCTACCAATAATTTATCGCAATATTGATGAATTTGGAGAACAAATTAAAAAATATACAAATATATTGTTTATTTGCAGTGATTATCCTGGTTATGGTGGAGCAGCTACCAATTGTAATTCCTTACAACAATTTTTTAAAAAAGATCATCGTGTGTATGCTATTTATTACAATTTTGATGGAGAGATTCATCGAAAGACAGAGAGCAATCCGGAATATTGTATTGTAGATGAGAGTAAAATCGATTCGTTGTTAAAAACTTTGCATTTTCAACCTGATCTCATTATTTTAAAATGTTTTGTTAATAAGATTAATATAAAATCTGTTTTCTCTTGTCCCGTGTATTATCTTGTTCCAGGTATTTATATCAATCAACTTGATCGACATGTAGATCAATTAGTCAAAAAAGAAGATCATCAAAGATTTATTAATCAAAGTGTATTAAAACAAATTCAGAACAGTGATATGGTATTTTGTAATAGTAATCATACTAGGCTTATACTTAAAAAAATATATGGTATACAAACTAGTTTATTTTATTCAAGCTTTATTAATTATTATGGAAAAGAAAGACAACCAGAACCTGCTGCTGAAGATCGTTGTTATGAGTATGCATTAATTTGTTCTAGTTTTCTTCGACCGATTAAAAATATAAATACCTCGATTCATACGCTTAAAGATAAAAAAAATGTAATTTTAATAGGAAAAGGAAGTAGCCGATGGATTGATTATGGTTTTACTTGTTTAGAATCCGTACCGTCTTCTCAAATGGAAAATTATTATAAGCAAATAAAGCATGTAGTTCAGGATAGTTTTTATGAATCTTGTAGTAATGTGAAAATCGAAGCATGGTATAATGGTTGTAATATTATTCGATCGAAAGATATTCAAGCGATTGATAAAAATGAACAAGATTCGTTGTTAAGACGAAAAGAGATACATATTATAGAGGAATATGAACAAGCAAAATATAATACAATTTGCCAGACGATTGATTTTTTTAATAAATTAAATGTGAAACTATATTATCTTCTATTATCTGATCAAACACAACTGATTCATGATGACGAACAGCAAATACGAATTCAAGATCGTACAAAACAATATCAAATCGATCATCTGAAAAAAGAATGGTTGAATCATCATTTAGAACAGGTTTTTTATTCCCAATCTATTTCTAATGATGTAAAAGAATTAACAAATCTTTTTAAGAATGCAGATATATATGTATTGGAACAATTTCAAATTTTAGTAGATACAAAATTAACTGTATTTATAAACTTTAAATGCAGCGACATTCCATATGGCGGTGGAAACCAATTTAGTATGAATATAGTAAACTTTTTAAAAAAGTTCTCAAATATTCGTGTAGTATATGAATTAAAAGGTAAGATTGATATCTACTTAATTGTCGATATAAGAAAAGGTCCTTTTAAAAAATACTCGTTTGATCAAATATATGAGTACAAAAAAGTTAATGGTGGAACCATTATCTATCGTGTGAATGATTGTGATATTACAAGAGAAAAGTCTACATTAGAAAACATGATTTTAGAATATAGTAGCAAGATTGATTATTTTGTATTTAATAGTAGTTTTATAAAAGAGTATTATATTGATAAGTATCATAAATTAACCAATCATCCTTCTCGGGTTATTTATAATATGGCGAATGGTTCTCACTTTTATCCAAAATCATTAAATGTTAATCCTAAATTACGAATTGTGACCCATCATTGGTCAGATAATATCAATAAAGGGTATGATTTTTATTACAAATTAGATCAATATTGTCGTTCTAGAAAAGATATCGAGTTTGTGATATTTGGAAGAAAATTTGCGGATGGATTTGTAGATCCACCAACGGTACATGGTCCTTATAAGGGAGAGGAATTAGGAGATAGACTAAGGGAGTGTGATATCTATATTACCGCATCAAAATATGATAGTTGTCCAATGCATTTATTAGAAGCACTAGGATGTGGACTTCCTGTAGTTTATTTGGATCATCCTGGAGGCGTAAAAGATATTTGTGAAATGACACGAGAACAGGTAGGTGAACCATTTAACACAATAGAAGAGTGTATTGAAAAAATAGAGAAGATTAAAAATCAATATGAATGGTATTATAATCATATTGTAAATAATATTTCAAGGTATCAGTCGGAAAGTTGTTATGCTGAATATACTAAACTGTTTTTAGAAAAAAAGAATTAAATTAATAATGTTCTATTCGATGGATGATATCTTTTATCCATCGTTTTGAAATCTCTTTGGAATGAAATGTAATGTAGTTTCCATTTGAATCATATAACATAGATATTTTTTTACGAATCATCTCTGCTTTTATTCGGTATAATACTGATTGTAGATAGGGATGAGGCTTTAGAGATGGTGCATGTAAAATCATTTCATAATTATATAAATCTGGAAATGTATAATTTGATTTTGTATCAAAACAAGGAATGGATGTCTCAACAGAATTAATCCACAATAATCTTTTTGGAGAAAAAATGTGTTGAAGATTTCTATCCATGGAACGAACAGAATCATATTGATCTGAGATAAAGTCATGTGAATTAATCGATAATTTATTCCATTGTTCAATAGATATTTGATATGCTTTTTGTAATGTCGATACAACGTTACCAATATTTTGTTTCGTATGAAGTAAATTATGTTCCATTACATCCCAGTTATCGATTTGATTTCGATATGGATCATAACCAATAAAATCAAATCGAAAACCATTATAACCATCTGTAATTAATTCATTGCATCCTACAATATTACTAGTAATAACAGGAATACCAATCTGTAATGCTTCTAAAATAGCAAATGGACAGCCTTCTGTGGAAGAGGGTAAAATTAAATAATCGGATTGAGAAAGGTGCCATAAGACAGAATGATAATCTTGTCTGCCTACAAAGGTAACATGTTTTGTAATCGGTAAATCAAACTTACCATCTCCTACAATAACCAATTCACATTTATACTTTTTAGTAAATTCTGTAAAGGATTCTAGTAATAATTCTATATTTTTTTCTTTTGAAATACGACCAATGTATACTATTCGATTTTTAAATTGTGTTCGGCTAGGAACTCTCTCCATTGGTGAACTATAATTGGTATATTTCACAACAGGACATTGAATATGATGTTCGTATAACAAGGATTGATGTTCTGTATTTACAGTACATACTTTGTATAAGTTTTTAGAGACAGATAAAATTTTAGCATTTACTGGATCCATACTATTATGTGAAATAAAGATTGTTTTACTAATGCATTTATCTATTCCATCTAATAATTCATCTAGTTTATTAATAATTACATAAGAATACGATGTTGTTTGAAGATGTCTTTCAATATCCGCTATGGTTGCAAAATAAATAAGATCTCTTTTATCAAGTAGAGATATAACATCGGTTGTTCCAATACATCCAACAGAAACATCATAACCGGCTAATAATAGTTCTTTATACAATTGAACTGATGTTTTTTGTGAACCACCATATCGATTAATAGTTTTCCCCAATATCAAAATACGAGGAAGTATAAACCTATCTCGATTTGCAGTAATAAACTTTTCTATTTGTTTTTTATCAATAGGGTGGTCATGTTCCGCCGACCAAACTTGTAGGTATCGATTAAATTTATCAGGATGAAAGCGACTGATAGAAGCACATCGTATTCCAGATATAAATTCAATGATGATATCATAATAAAAATTTATATAGTTATTCATATACTCAAGCATTTGATACTGCTTATATTTTGCATAGTAATAATGTAACAAATGATCTTCTTCGCGTTCTAATGGAACAGAATGTTGTCCAATAATTCGCCCTGCATGATATTCCATTTGATTAAAGCATTCTACAAATGTAACAGTTATGTCTTGTGTTGGTCGAATTAATAAAACTAGTTCATGAATATGATTAGGTGCTTTTGATAAAAAGGAAACAGCACGAAAAGGGTAATTTAAAAAGTGTTTTAATGCATAGTGTTCTTTCATTAGTGTAAAACCTGTTCTAGCAAGAAGATAATATTGATTAGCTTTGAGTAGAATTTTTTTATTAAAGAGATCACGAAGAAGAAATAATTTGATTTCAATAGAATTTGTAATTGGTATAATTGCTATCTCTTTACAGATATGGGAAAGTGCTATATAATTATGAATATGAAATACATCTGATTTATTCTCTAATGGAAATCTTTTTGCTAATAGCCCCCCTTCAAGTGAATGAACTGTATTTCCAATTAGAATACTAGAATCTGAAGCAGAACCTGCTTTACCATATTTTATTTTACCTAATTTAGAACTAAAAACTGGATCAACCCAATACGTAGACCAATTTGTTTGGCGATAGATATTCATAGGTAATAATAATTTCTGACCAAAATCAGATTGATACGTTAGATAAAATATTGGATGTGTTGGGACATAATAATTAAATCCTTTTAAAGAATGTATATCTATAATTGAATCATCAATGATCAAAATATTGATCATACCATTTGGTACATATAAATCAACAGACCTTAGAGAATAATAAATATTGGTAGATTTTTTTAAAGCGGGAATTTGTTTCACGGGGGTATAATTCATAGAAACAAAGAATGATAAAAACGGATCATTGTCATGTTTATATACATAAAACATATTCCGATTAACCTATGGAATATATTTTTATTACTATTCAACCCAATTCTAATGAATTTCATAAAATACACTTTGTACAAATGTTTTCATATAAGACTCAATCGTATACTCCATTGATTTTTGATAAGCATACGGCACATTTGGCTTTGCCAATTGATATGTTGTCCAATTCTTCATATCAAAAATAGATTCTTTTGGCAAAATTAATTCAGTTATTCCCACATCCGTAGAGATAAGAGGTGTTTTAGTTAACCCACATTCCATAATAGCTCGTGGACCACCTTCTACACGAGAGGATACAATATATAAATCTAGACAATTATATAGTTCATTGAGTTCATTTGGTTCTACTAGTTCTAAATATGTATATGGTATTTTAGATATAACAAGTTCGTTAATGACATAGTTTCGTCTCCATCCAGTTAATAGTACATGAAGTTGAGGATTTCTTTTATACATGTCTCGTACGATATTAATAAACAGATCAGGACCTTTACATAGTTTAGGTATTGTATCATCTTTTCCCTCTGTATCCTTTTGAAAACTACCAATAATGTATCCATCCGTAGGGATATTATATTTTTTTTTCAAATCTGTTTTATGAGTAATATGAGTAAACTGATCAGAAGCGATCCAAAAATTATGGGTAAGAATACATTTGTTAGTTAGTTTAACCAATTCAATATATGTTTTTGGACAGATGGTATGATAACGATTTGTAATCTTTTCAATGTACTCATAGTAATTTTTATTTTCTTCATATTTGTTCCAATCAATGTGATGAATCGTACTAATAACAAATCGATTTTTTAGAAATTGTTCTGGTATTTTACGATGAGACCATGGTGCAAGTAACCAAATGATATCTGCTTTATCTGCTCGATTAACAATTTGTAATCCGGAATGAGCAATAAATTGTTCTTTCAGTACATCACAAATCCATTTAGTTTTAATCGAAGTTAGTTCGTCTCCAATCAAAAATACACGAGGTTTTGTTTTTCTTAGATTTGTTAACTGTTCTAGTAATGCGGTTGCATATCTTTCTTGCTTGTATCCTTGACTCCATGCATATCCTCTTTTTCGAATATGTTCTAATGTTTCAGGATGTTCTAGATAAGAAACAATGCGATCTCGAATTTCTAAAGCGGTCATTTGATCATCAATCACAATCATTTTATCCCTTAGTTCATCCTGATCTTGATTCGGTAAATCACATGCTAATACAGAGCCACACATAGGAATCTCTACCATTTTTCCCAAACGATATTTATATTTAGAGGTACAAGTAATACAGATACGAGAACGATTGATGGCTTGTGCAAAATCTTTCAAGTATACATCTGTAAAGGAGTCTGAATGTAGATAACCGGGATGTTTGTATTCTTTGCATACATATTTTTTAGGCATTAACGATAAAACTTCTCTTAGCTTTATTCTTAGGGGATAATGTTTGCCGATAGAACCACATAGAAGAAGATCAATCGTTTTAGGGAGATGTGCATCAAAAAAAACTTCTGATTTGGCACAATGTGGAATATGTACTAGTTTTGTATAGACTTCAATCCCTTTATATAAATCTTTTTGATATCGTGTCATATCATTTTCATGATGACAAA
>Ga0114977_10003075_pt1 | contig 10715 bp, 12 predicted proteins | sample S_130805_MF_Meta_FD_87026 | JGI IMG/M metagenome (GOLD analysis project Ga0114977, IMG submission 87026) | Freshwater microbial communities from Lake Simoncouche, Canada to study carbon cycling - S_130805_MF_MetaG | ecosystem: Environmental > Aquatic > Freshwater > Lake | place: Lake...
GCGGAACGCAATCGCCAAAAAAGTGCGTGATTTTGGGGTTTCTTGACATGGCAGACTTGCGCCCAGACCGAAAATCAAATCGTCAAGCTGAGCTGAGCGCGTTCGAGCACGCCTCCTCGTCCGGCAAGGCCACCAAGCCGACCGAGACTGACGAGATGGACACGGCACTGTCCGGTGTGGCCAAAGACTCGGCCGCGCGCAAGGCTTTCCGCGGTACAAAGCTCGACGCCCGAGCCCAGATCCGAACCGCTACCGCGATCGCCGGCACGCTGCTCATGCGGCTCGACGCCGCGTTCCAGGCATACACCGACGCATGCGAGGCGGCCGTGTCGGCGCGCACCCGAGCCGAGAAGAAGAACCGCGCCGCAGTGGCCGAGTCCCTACGCCAGCAGCTCGCTGAGCTGCGCCGAACGATCAACGTCATGGCCCCGCTGAATGCCTCGCTCCTCAAAGCCGGCAAGCTCGTCCACGACGCCGACCTTGACCGCCTTCTCAAGCAGGTGAACATCACCGGCACGTCGCACTTCGACAAGATGTGCGAAGGCGAGGCCGACCCGTGATAATCCCGCCCTACGCCATGCACGGCGGCAAGCCAGCCGGGCCCCATGAAGCGCAGCGGGCCTTCCATCGGCTCGGCTCTGCCGGCGCCACGAACCGCTACTACCTCGGCGGGCTCGGCGCGGGCAAGACGCACGCCGGCGCGGCCGAGCTCATGCGCCGTGTCCTGTCCAACGCGGAGTGGATGCAGGCCAACGGCTTCGCTGGTGGCGCTCGCTACCTCATCGGGGCCCCCACTGACGCGCTGGTCGAGGGTGGCGCGTGGGAGGCGGTGACGAAGTGGCTCGACGAGTTCGAGGCGCTCAACGCCTTCAGCCTGGTCGACCGCATGTGGACCAGTCCGCCGCGCCGCATCCGTCTCATCACGGGCGACCTGCTGACGTTCGCCACGCTCAAGGGCGCCAAGGTCGCCGCCGTCAACGCGGCGGGCGCTTGGTTCGACGAGTGCGAGCTGGCCGATGACCCGATGGCCGGTTTCCGCGGGCTGCGCCAACGTCTGCGCGACAACCGCCTGCCGCAAGATCGTCGCTTCCTCATCCTGACCTCGACGCCCTGGGGCGGGCACGTGATCCACCAGCACTTCGAGGATCGCATCGCGAAGGGCGACACGTCGTTCGGTCTGGTCCACGCGTCGTCGCATCTCAACCCGGGCCTACCGTCGGACTACATCGACAGCATCACCTCGGCGATGTCCGCCCGGGAGGTCAAGGAACTGGTCGAGGGCAAGCCACAGCCGGCCGACGGCGCCGTGTTCGGACTCGAGTTCGACAAGGACCGGAGCATCGACCACGCGTGGAAGTGGAACGGGCCGCGCCCCGACTGCCAATACTACGTGGCGATCGACTGGGGCGGGCACTACCACGCACTCTTCATCGAGCACGACCCGATCGACCCGAACACCGGCCGAGAGTGCAAGCTCGGTGGGACGGACACCGTGTTCGACGAGGTCGTGATCGACAAGGTCCAGACTGAGGCGTTTCTGGACCAGGTCATGCGCAAGCTGGACGAGTACCGCCTGACGAAGAAGATCAAGGCTGCCTACGCCGACTACAACCCGACCGAGTCCGTGGAGATCGCGAACGGCGTGCGGTACTTCGACAAGCGCTGTTACGCCGACCGCATCAACGACAGCCGCGACAAGGAGGAGGGCATTTCCACGGTCCGGTGGCGCCTGAACGACAAGGACGGCAACCGCCGGCTCCGCTTCGCTGCCTCGCTCAAGCGGAGCACGAGCAACCGCGGCGTGCTCATCTCGATGCAGAACTACGCCCGCACGCCCGTGTCCGTCGATGGTATCCGCGTGTTCACGAGTGGGGTCAAGCAAGAGTCCATCTACAGCCACGCCCCCGACGCGCTCCGGGCCTACTGCTGGCCGCGCTACCGCCACCTCCGCATCCACGACGCACGGCGGCGCTAGCCTAGACTGGGCATGACGCCAGCCACCGATGCTCTTGTTCGCCTCGCTCTCGCCGAATCCCAACAGGCGCTCCACGTCCAGCGGTGCGACCAGTGGCGCGGGCTGCACGAGCTGCTTCAGGAGAGGCACCGCGAGCAAACCTGGAAGTCGGCGCGGTTCACGCACCCGGAGGCGGCGAAGACGTGGATCGAGGGCAACGGGGCCGGCTTCCTCTACTTCCCGGTCGTGCGCATGTACGCCGAGCGTCTCTCGGTCGCGTTCGACCAATCGCCCGCCACCTACCTCCGCCGCACCGGCACGACCGAACGCCTCCCCGAGACAGACCCTCAGGTGCAGCAGTGGCGCCAAGACGTCCGCGACATCAAGTTCTCGCAGACCATGCAGCAGGTCGAAGAGATGGCGACCGCCCTCGGTCAAGCGTCGGTCTCGCCGACGTGGGTGGGCGACCGCATCCGGTGGCGCGTCTATGCGCCCTACGAGCTCGCGGTGGTCCGCGGCGTCAACGACCCTGACTCGTTCGAGGCCGCACAGGCGATCGCCATTCAGATCCGCACCGTCGTCGGCGGGCTCGAGCGGTCCGACTGGCTGGTGTGGACCTACGACGGCAAGACGTGGGGCAGCGCGCTATACGACCACGGCGGAAACCTGAAGGGCTCGCCGCTGTTCCAGGGCGGGATCAACGGCTACGGCCGTCATCCGGTGGTCAACTGGCAGTGGAGACAGCCCCCGGGCGGTGAGGTGTTCGTCGAGCCCGATGAGGCGCTGTTGCAGCTCGCCCGCAAGGTCAACGTGCACATGACGGACATGAGCCATGGCATGACCTACCAGGTGCACCCACAGCCGGTCGTCTGGGGCAACCCCGAGGGCATCCAAGACGGCGCGGTAGTGACCGGGCCGGACGTGATGGTCAAGTTCACCGGACGCCGCGAGTCGGGCGACTTCGAGTTTCGCACCCCGACGCTCAACATCAGCGAGCTACGGGCGACTATCAACTACTGGCTGACCACGTTCGCGGTGACGCGCGGTCTACCGCCCGATGTGTTCCAACCCGATTCAAGCACGCGAAACCTTGGCGCCAAGATCCAAGAAACGGCCGAGCTCGACCGCATCCGCAAGCGTCGCTACCCCGTCATCATGGACGCCATGCGCGAGACGTTCGACGTGCACAAGGCAGTCGGAAACTACTGGGCCCGCAACGGAGCCAAGCGCATCGAGTACGGGCCGGACATCGAGCTTGAGGTAGAGCTTCAGCCGATCGCCCGCGTCGAGGACCGGCAGGCCAAGGCACAGGCCGACGAGATGGCCATCGCCCGCGGCGAGACATCCACGCCGGCCATCATCCAGCAGGGGACCGGTGTCACCCGCGAGGAGGCGATCGCCGTCGTGGCACGCAACCTCGCCGATGAGCAGGCGGCCAAGGACGCCGCTAGCGTCGCCGGTCCGGTTACACCGGTTACACCGGTTACACCGCCTGTTCCATGAGCCGCAACGTCAAGTGGAACAAGAAGCTGGGTATGGACTGGCCGAACAAGAACAAGGCGCTGGTGGCCGTTGGCAATCTTGCGGCCGACTTCCTCGAGACGCGAATCAACGACCACGGCGTAGACGCCGACGGGCACGCGTTACCCGAAGTTTCGGATCGGGCGTGGATGAAGGGCGGCAAGACCATCATGCCGAGTTACCAGGAGGCGAAAGCCAAGAAGGGCGGGCACCCGTGGAAGGGCTCTAGCTTCACTGGAGCTATGTGGAAAAGCCTCACCATCAAGCAGGCCGGCAGCGCTGCAAAGCCATCGCTGAAGCTCTACTTCGCCGGCTCGACTCGCAGCAGCAACAAGAAGGTGTGGGCTGGACCTGACCTAAAGGCGAAGCTGGTAGACAAGGGCAAGCGGTTCCGAAACCGAGACAAGGCCCGGCTTCTCCAGTACGCCAATCGAGCCAGCGGCATGGGCTACGAGCCATCGGGTAAGCGCCAGTTCGAGCTCATGGCCTTCGGCGCCGGAGAGAAGGCGATGCTAGCCGCGCTCTGGCTCAAGCACTGCCGCCTGCTCAAGCCTGCCTAGACTGGTCAATGAGCGACCAGCTACCGACCTCGACTCTCGCCGACGCCACACCGCCGGCATCACCCGCGCCCGCCGCCCCCGTGGCAGTGCCCGCGACTCCCGCCGCCGCTTCGCCGTCGGTGCCAGACACAACCGCGCAACTCCGCCAAGCGCTCGTACGGGCGCAGGTCGCAAGCGTGCTCGGCCCCGTCGCTGCGCCCTGGGTCATGGAAGCAGCGCTCAACGCAGCGTCCCCGGATCTGCTCGATGACTTCTCGGGACTGACGCCCAAGAGCAAAGAGCGCCTCACCGCGTTCAAGTCACAGAACGCGTTTGCGTTCGCGCAGCCGCAGGCCGCGCAACCGACTCAGGCCGCACAGCCCGCCGCAGGAGCACCCGTGACCTCGACGCCGCCCGCCCCCGCCGAACCGCTCCCTGCAACCCCGAGCTCAGCCACCGGCGCCACGGCCGGCCTGTCTACGGACCAGCTGCGGCGCCTCGGCCAGATCCACGTGAACCCGGCCGACATCACCAAGCACAACGACTGGCCGCGCGTGAAGGCGTTCTGGGGGGTCGCGTAATGGCAACTGCAACGAAGACGCCCGCCCCGGCGCGCTCCAACCCTCAGGCCGAGCGCATCGCCGCCGCACTCCGCGAGCGTGGTCACGACATCACGCTCGGCAAGCCCCCAACCATCGACGCCATCAAGGCCGACGGTCGTGAGGTTCGCTGGGTCGGGCAGGACTACGACCCGAGCAAGCACGTCTACTGTCGAGCGAGTGAGGCGAACATGCCCGCGCTCGAGCGGCTCGTCGCCCGTGGCTACGTCCCGGCCGGCGGAGACGTCCGCCTCGATGGCTGCTACGGCGGCCCCGGTGATGTGGTCATGGTCGCCGACCGTGACGCCGTCGAAGACCTCGCCGCTCGTCGGTACGAGGAGCGTCGTGTTCGCCGCGGAGAGTCCGAGGACACGAGCCATTCCGGCGCTACTCGCCGGTCCACCCGCACGCATTTGGGCGCTGCTGTCGCCCACGACCAGGAGTAACGAGAGATGGCAAACTACGACAATCCAAACGGGTTCCGCCCGGCCATCAGCTCGATGCGCCGGGTCAAGGTAACTGTCGGCGCAACCGCGGTGAATGAGGGCGACGTGCTCGGCATGGCTGCCGGCGTGGTCGCGCTCTATTCGACCACCACGCACCCCACCGGCCCCTACGGCGTCGCTGCCGAAGACGGTTTGGCGGCTGCCGAGATCGACGTGTACGTCATCGAGTCGGGTGCGGTGTTCCTCGCTCAGTTCGATGGCACCTACTCGGCGACCTCGCACGACAACGAGCGCTTCGACTTGTCGGGCGCTACCGGCGCGCAGCTCATCGGCACCGCGCAGACGACCGGTTTGCTCCGCGTCATCGGCCACGCCCCGGAGACGGGCTCTCTCGACACGGGTGCCAATGCCCGCGTTCGCTGCGAGTTCATGTACTCGGCGTCACGCCCGGTCACGTCGGCGCGCTCGTCCAGCGTTCCCGCCGCGGCTGGTGACCAGATCACCAACGTCTCGGTGGCAACCGCCTTCGCGACTACGAAGACGATCGACGTCTCCGAGCTCCGCGTGGGTGATCGCCTTCAGTACCGCGCCTGTGTCAAGGCCGTGAGCACGAACAGCACGGACACGCTGGCCACCACGCTGAAAATCGGCACGGTCACGGTCGCCGCAAGCACCGCGGTCGACGTGGCCAACAACGACGTCGTTGCCTACGTGGGCGCAGTCGAAATCAAGGCCACGGGCGCCTCGGGCTATATCCAGGGTTTCGCGCTCATCACCACCAAGTATGGATCGACCCTCGCGACCGGGCCCTACATCGTCGGACCGTCGCAGGCGATCGACCTCTCGGCCGACCTCACCGCGACCGTCAACGCAACGTGGTCCGTGGCGTCCGCGAGCAACCAGGCCGACCTCGTCGAGTTCAGCATCCGCCGCATCCCGGTCGGACTCTAAGGAGCATGTGCCATGTCTGACGTCTACGGCGTAACGCGGTCCTCGGACCTTCACGGGCTGAACATCGAGCGGGTGGCGTACCTCGCCGGCGCGATGGACGTCGCCCTCCAACTCCCGTTCCTCTACGCGAGCCCCACCAAGTCGCTCCAGGTGACCTTCTACCCGATCGAGGCTCCCGGACCCCATCGGCGCAAGACGGTCGAGGGCGGCGCTCCGAACCCGAAGAAGCTCAAGAAGGGCATCGAGGCCACCTTCAATAAGGTGACGCTCGAAGGCTCGCTAGCGCTCTCTCGGCTCTCTCAGATCGGAATGGACCCGTCCATCACCGAGCTCGAGCTGCTCCGTGCGCTCGGCGCTTCGGCCGGCTGGGGTATCCACATCGAGGCCATCGACTACCTCGTCAACGACGCGTTCACGGTCAACGCGGCTGACGGCGTGCCGTTCTTCTCGGCGTCGCACCCGAGCGAGATCGGTCTCCAGAGCAACCGCCTGGAGTCGAGCTTCGATGCGGCGGCGCTCAAGAGCGGGCTCGTCATGCTCGCCAAGACGCGCGGTCACGACGGCCAGTACGTCGGCCAGGGCGGCGGATATGTGCTCACCCCGAGCGACCTCGGTCCCTCGGCGTGGGAAATCGCGCAGCCGACCACCACCACGCCGGCTCTCGGCGCTGGTGCCGTGTCCGGTCCGTCGTACGTGGGTTCGCGCGGCCTGTCCGTCGTCGAGTCCCCGTGCATCGAGGACACGGATGCCTGGGTGCTCATCGGCCGAAACGCTCGCCTCGAAGCCTGCGTGGCCGACCCGTCGAGCCCGAAGATCGAGAACATCGTGGGCACGCGTGACCGCATCGCGTCCGACGAAATGACCTTTGTGCTCGGCTCGCGCAACTGGCGCGGGTTCATCGGCGCCGGTCCGGCGTAACATGAACGCTGAGATCCGTCTCGACGCGGGCGGGACTCTCGCGTTCATCCCTCCGATTCAGAGCCGACCGACGGCGGTGACCTGCACACTGGTCACCCCGTCGGCGGTTACCCTCGGGACCCCCACAGTCACCATTGACCCGGTCAACACGACCACGAGCGCCTCCGCAGTTGCGGGGGACTTGTCGATCACGCTGACCGCCATCACGGGCGTCACCGCTCGCCGGCACTACGTCCTCGCAACGTCGAAGGGCGAGCTCGCGCAAGTGCGGCTCAAGTCCGTGACGAGCTCGTCGAAGGTCGTGACGCTCTTCTCGCCGCTTCGCTTCGATGTCGCAAGCGGCTCGACGTTCGTCGGTGTGAGCCTGTCCGCCCCGGTGAGCGCGGCGAATGCAGCGACCCTCGGCGAAGGCTACGAGGCGCGCTGGGCAATCACGACCAGCGGGGGCACGCACACCGAGGTGACCCGCTGGGACGTCGTTCGGTCGGTCTGGCCGGCCGACCTCGTGACCACAGCCGACCTCGAGCGATTCGCCGGGCCGCTGCTGTCCGCGGAGATACAGGGCGCGGATACGTACGGTCTGGCATTCCTCGACGAGATCGAGAACGCCGAGGAGAACGTGCGAACGGACATCCTTGAGCAAGGCCGCCGCCCGTCGCTGTTCCGGTCGTTCGCTAGCTTCAAGACGCCCATCATGGAACGCGTGCTCCTCGACATGGCCTACATGGGCCGCGCCGTTCCTGCCATCGACCAGCAGGACCCGGCCGGCTACCGCCAGATGCGGGAGCAGCGGTATGCCCGCGCGCTGGCCCAAGCGCTCGCCACCACGAAAGACTACGACCTCGACGAGTCCGGCACCGCCGACGCTGCCGAGATGGCCGCGCGTAATCAGGTGTTGAGGCTCCGCCGATGAGCCGCATCGCTGCCGTCGCCGCACGCATCGAGGACATCATCTCCGCCATCATCCCTGAGACGCGCACGCTAGCCGGCGCTGCTCGGTTCGTCCGCTCGGATCGCCCGCTGCTCGCCGACGCCGCCCCGCGCTCGTTCTACCTCGACACCACGGGCGACATGACATGGACGGGCGAGCTCGCGCAGGACCGCGATGGCGCGATCCTCGACGAGACGTTTGAGCTGACGCTTGCCTACCGCGGCAGCACCAATCAGCGGGCCGTGCGTGACGTCATCCGGCAAGACGCGCTCCGCATTCAATACGAGCTGCTCGATCCGGCCAACTGGGCTGACGGTCAGAACCAGTGGCGGTGCCAACGTCGACAGTTCGGCGCCGTCAACGCGACCCGAGACGGCGAAGGCGACGGAGCCCAGATCCTTGTGTCGATGCTCATCACCCTGACCTACCGGCCTTTCTAGCGGGCCGCCTAGACTGACCAGAGGTAGACCATGTCAGATCCCAAGCTCTCCGCGATTGGCTCTTTTAGCGTCGGTGGCGAAACCACGTTCGGCACGGCCGCCGCGTTCATGGACCACATGCGCGTCGCGTCCATCGACATCAGCGGGCTTGAGCGCGTCACGCTCACCAACGACTTCACGCGTCAAGGCGACTACGAGACGGCGCGGCTGCTCGGCGGCTCGAAGGGGTCGATCACGACGAAGCACCGGCTCCACGGATTTTCGTCGTCACTCCCGGTTGAGCCGGTCATGTCACCCGATGTCACGGCCGACGCTGCGACGGCGTTCGATCAGCTTGTGTCGATCCTCGGGTCGGCGTTCGGCCAAATCTACTCGGGCGGGTTCGCTGAAGAGTCGAGCGTCGACATCACGACGGCACAGACGATCATCACGGGCGACGCGATCGCGTTCAAGGCGGGGCAGGCAATCTGCTGGCCGACGGGCACCACGCGCCGTGCCTATGAGGTTGGCTGGGCGACGAACATCAACACCACGCCGACCCCCGACGAAGTGGCTCTGCTCCAGCAGCAGAGACACACCGTCGAAGCGAGCATGCTCCTCTACGGCGGACACACGGCATTCGTCCGCGACCTGACCCCGTTTCACGATAGCACCTGCAAGAGCTGGACGCTCCAATGGCTCGGCGGCGCATCGACCGACAACTACACGATGTACGGCTGCCAGCCGACCGCCGCGAAGATCACGATGACGGTCAACCAGGTCCCGATGCTCGAGCTCACCTGGGGCGTCGCTCACTGGTCGGTGCCGGGTGTCGGCTCCGGTCCGCCCGACGTGCAGTCGTGGAGCTTCCCCGAGCCCGAGGTTTGCCTTGACTGGCAGATAGCGATCGGCAGCTCTTCCCCAGTCTACCCCGTGACGAAGGAAGTCGTCTTCGACCTTGGGCTGACCCGCATCCCGCTCGAAGGCGGTCACTCGGCGTCGGGCGTCGAAGGGTGGATGGCCACGCAACGCCGTCCGAAGCTGACGATCTCTGTGCTCTGGGACAGCGCCTACCACACGGCCTTCAGCGCTCAGACGGCGATGCCCGTGACAGTGCAGGTCGGCTCGCAGCCGGGCCGCATCATCGCCCTGTGCATTCCCGCGGCGCGTCTCGTCTCGCTGCCGAAGCGTGGGGACCGTGACGGCGCGACCGTCATGGACCTCGAGCTCGAAGCGCACTACTACGACGGCGACGGCGGCGCCGACGCGCTTGCCACGTATCCGCGCGACTCGCTGGCTCGGGTGGCGTTCCTGTGAGCATCCGGCTTCTCGTCCGCACCTCCGAGCGCGTCCGCGTCGTGTCCCCGTGGGATCCGGCGCTGGACGCCGACACGAAGACCGCGCTGCTCGCCGATGACCTCGATGCTCTCAACGGTCGCACCATCGACGGCGCAACATGGTTCGAGGTTCGGGGGCTCTCGGCCGGTGAGATCCGCCGCCTCCGTCCGCTCCTCCCGCCGCCGCCCGACAACGTCCGCGCATGGCTGTCGGCCATCAACGCCGGTGACGAGCCGCCCGCCGATGCACGCCTAGATCGTGACTTCGCGGCATGGCAGGCGGAGGTCGGGTTCGTCTACCTCCGCGCGGCGCTCATGGCCGCGGACGTCGAAGGCTGGCCCACGGAGCGAGAGAACTACCTCGGACTGTCGCTGCTCCCTGAGTGGGCTACCGACGGCCTGCCGCACGACACGGGCCGGTGGCTCGGCTCGCTGGCCTACCGTCTCTCTATGCTCGCCCCGGAGAAGAAGCGCCCTTTTGGCTAGCGGCTCGCCGCGCCGAGTGGAACTACGGCGGGCGCGACAAGAACAACCAGCGGCGCGAATGGCTGACCTGTCCCGAGGTCTGCTCTCAGACTGAGGCCGCGCACGACCCTTACGGATGTCACTCCGAGCTCGAGGACGGTCGCCGCCTAGAGCAGACCCACGGCCGGTTTCCGTTCCCGATGCCCACCTGTCCCTTCCGCGTGATGCGCGCCGCTGCCGAAGATCTCGGCGAAGTCTTCCGCCTCGTCCGCGACCATGACGCGGGCGTGATCGTCGACTTCCCCGACGGCTTCACGTCCGGCGCCTCCGAGGCCGTCTACTACGTGCTTGAGCACCGCGACGAGGCGCGCGTCGCGGCCATGCGCCTAGACTGAGGCATGGCGAGACAAGACGAAGCCGAAGCGACAATCCGAATCCTCGGCGAAGACCTCGTCACCGACAAGGCGAAGACCGCTGAAAAGAGCGTCGAGAAGATCGGCCAGAAGGCGGCGGAGGCCAAAGGCCCGTTCGCGGCGCTCAAGGGCGAGATGGAAGCGATCGGCAAGACGACCGCGTTCATTGCCGTCAACCAGGGCCTTCAGCTTGCCGGCCAGGCCATGGCGGCGCTGTCGGCC
>Ga0114977_10003076_pt1 | contig 10713 bp, 7 predicted proteins | sample S_130805_MF_Meta_FD_87026 | JGI IMG/M metagenome (GOLD analysis project Ga0114977, IMG submission 87026) | Freshwater microbial communities from Lake Simoncouche, Canada to study carbon cycling - S_130805_MF_MetaG | ecosystem: Environmental > Aquatic > Freshwater > Lake | place: Lake...
CGCCCCCCCCTCCGCCGCCTCCGCGGCCGACGACGGAGCCACCGGTGCAAGTACCTCGGCCGACGCCCGTCGGGTGATCGAGGAAGCGCTCACCCGGTCGGCTGCCGACCGCCGCGCCGACCTCCCCTCCCCGACACCGGCCACCAAGTCGGCCAGCGACTCGGGCCTCCCCCGTGACCTGATCGTGGCCAGGCTCTCGGCCGAGGTTGCCGCCAGGCAACTCGAGGCCCGTCGCGCCGCTGCCCGGTCCCCGGCCGAGGCCCTCGAACTGCTCGACAGTGCCGCCGCCGAGGTGGCCGCCGCCGACATCCCCACCGAGACCCGAACCCAGCTCACGAAGCGGATCGATCGGGCACGGCGCGAGATCGAGGAGCAGACAGGCAAGCGCGCCTCGGACATCGCCCTGGCGAAGAAGAACGCCGAGGTGGAGTCGACGATCCAGCGTGAACGTGCCAAGCGGGTCGAGGTCGACCAGCGTCTGGCGCTGCTCGTCGACGAGTACAACGTCATGATCGACGAGCGCCGCTACGCCGAGGCCGAGGCGCTGGCCAAGAAGGCCGCCCAACTCGCCCCCGACAACGCCGTCGTCCGCCAGCTGCTCTCGCAGAGCCGGATGATCCGCCGGCTCGACACGCAGAAGTCGATCACCGACGCCAAGGAGGATGGCTTCATCGCGGCGATGACCGACGTCGACAAGTCGAGCACACCGTTCGTCGGACCGATCGAATTCCCGGCCACGAAGGACTGGGAGGATCTGACGAAGAACCGCACCCGGCTCGACACCGACGGGCGCGGACGCGCTTCCCCGGCCGAGGCGGCGATCCACAAGAAGCTCTCCGCGCAGGTCGTCGCGGTGCACCGCGGCGAGCCGTTGGCCGTCGTGCTCGACTCGTTGGCCCGCCAGGCCGACGTCCCGATCCACCTCGACATGGTCGGCCTCGAGAGCGAATCGGTGCGGAGCGACACGCCGGTGACGATCTCGCTGGAACAGAAGATCACCCTCAAGAGCGCCCTCAAGTTGCTGCTCGAACCGCTCCACCTCGACTACTGCGTCAAGGACGAGGTCCTGAAGATCACGAGCCCGCGACTGATGAAGGGCCAGGTCTTCAGCGTCTCCTACCAGGTCGCCGACCTCGTCATCCCGATCCCCAATTTCACCTCCGACGACACCGGCCTCGACGGCGCCATCAACGGCGGCTACTCGCGGCTCTCGACGCTCTCGAATCTCTCGGTGCAGACTGGTCCGGCGCCCGGGGCGGTGGCGAGGCGCGGGTCGGACGCGGGGCTCGATGGCACGACACTGGCCCAGATCCCGGGTGCCCTAGGCAATGGACCGCAGGTGGGGAGTTCGCCATCGCTCCCCCTGCTCAGCGGGGGACCGTCGCTCGGTGGTGCCCAGGCCGACTTCCAGTCGCTCATCGATCTGATCCAGAACACCGTCGCCCCGCAGACCTGGAATACGGTCGGTGGTCAGGGGGCGATCCAGCCCTTCCCGACGAACCTCAGCATCGTCGTCAGCCAGACCCAGGAGGTGCATGACGAGATCGCCGATCTCCTCCAGCAACTCCGCCGTCTCCAGGATCTCCAGGTGGCGATCGAGGTGCGGTTCATCCGCCTGAACGACACCTTCTTCGAGAGGATCGGCGTCGACTTCGACTTCAACATCCAATCGAACGTCCGCGACCCGCTCAACATGACCGCCGTTCCCACCGCGGGCGGTGGCTCGACGTCGCCCTACAGCCTGGGCATCCCCGCCAATCCCGGTGGCCCGACCCAGACGATCGGCCTCGACAATGCCGGCAATCCGGGTGTGGCACGGATCGGCAACGTCGGGCAGAACTCGACCCTCAACGGGCAGCCCGTCCAGAACTTCTATTCGATCCCCTTCCGGCAGAACAGCTTCGGTGCCGCGCAGGTGCCATCGCTCCCCGGCCTGCCCGATCCGACGACGTCGGCGGCGACGTTCGGGTTCGCGATCCTCAGCGACATCGAGGCCTACTTCCTCATCCAGGCTGCCCAGGGCAACACCCGGTCGAACGTCATGCAGGCGCCGAAGGTCACGCTCTTCAATGGCCAGAACGCCTTCATCAACGACACCGTATCGCGGCCGTTCGTGACCTCGGTGATCCCGGTCGTCGGTGACTTTGCCGCCGCCCAGCAGCCGGTGATCACGGTCCTCAACGAGGGGACGAGCGTCAACGTGCAGGCGGTCGTCTCCAACGATCGTCGGTTCGTCCGCCTCACCCTCATCCCGCGCTTCTCGCAGATCGGCAAGGTGCAGGAATTCCAGTTCGAGGGCTCGCGTTCGACCTCTCTGAAGAGTGCCGACGAGAAGCAGGGCCTCGACGGCGGTGTCGGCCAGCAGGGGGGGAAACCGCTCGGGGCGTCGCTGGGCTTGAGCGCCAAGAACTCCAACGAGCAGACGGTCCGCTCCAGCGGCACGACGATCCAGCAGCCTGAATTCATCACGACGTCGGTGACGACGACCGTCAGCGTGCCGGATGGTGGCACGGTCCTTCTCGGCGGAATCAAGCGGCTCCGCGAGGGGCGAAACGAATTCGGCGTGCCGATCCTCTCGAAGATCCCCTACATCAACCGGCTGTTCAAGAACGTCGGCATGGGGCGGACGACCGACAGCCTGATGCTCATGGTGACGCCCCGGATCATCATCCAGGAGGAGGAGGAGGACAAACTCCTCGGCGTCAACCGGCCGTGATCCACACCGGTGGCGACGGCCTCCGGGGCCTTTCGCCCCCCGGCCGACGCAAGGTCGCTGCGGCGATGGCCACATCCGACGCACACCGTATCCGGCGATCCACCTTCCCCCCCGGAAAGCCCGCCGCATGGCACGCATCTGGTTCGTGGCCGGCGCCCTCCTCGGGGGCATCGCGGTGGCCGCCGGGGCCTTCGGCGCCCATGGCCTCAAGGCCCACTTCGAGGCCAACGGTCAGGCTGCCAACTGGGAGACCGCCGTCCGCTACTGCCTCTTCCACGCCCTGGCGCTCGTGCTCGTGGCAATCGTCTCGGGACTCCCGCAGGCAGCCTCGTGCCGTGGCCGCCTGTCAGCGGCCGGGGCTTGCTTCCTCGCCGGTACGATTGTCTTCAGCGGACTGCTTGCGGTTCTCGCCTTCACGGGAATCCGGATCCTCGGGGCGATCGTCCCGATCGGGGGCGTGCTGTTGATCGCCGGCTGGGTGCTCCTGGCCGTTGCCGGACGTCAGTTCGGATCGGCTGAATAGAACACCCGTCGGGTGTTGCGGACGAGGAGATCGAGGCCCAGATCGACCGCGCGCTGTTCGCTCCAGCCCCGCTCCTCCACGAACCTGGCGGCAAGCACACGGGCGAGGACACGGCGGTACATGGCAAATTTCGGATAGCCGAATTCCGCCTTGTACATGTCGCTGTAGTAGCCCAGGAGCTTCGTCCGCGGAACCGCCTCGATCCGCTGCTCGAGATCGGCCACGATCGTCGAGGGCGTATTGGCATACCACCAATGGCCGAACGGGAAGACGTTGGGGAAGATCCAGGAGAAGCTCACCAACTCGTGGTTGAGGGGCCGGGAGAGGACCGACACCGGGAATCGCACGCCCGGGAACGCATTGAAGAGGGGCGCGTAATCGGCCAGCGACAGCCGACCGTCGAGGAGATCCTGCCCCTGATGGACGCCCCCCGGGTAGACCCCGCGCCTGACCCCGATCATGAGATCGAAGGGGATGTGGCGATCCTGACAGATCCCGGCCACGGTCCAGAAGAGGTGGGCCGCCAGCGTCTCGCGTTGCTGTGCGGGGGCCGACGTGCCCTCGCGGCGCACTGCCCAGAGGGCCGCGGCGGCGTCGGCCGGATCGACCCGTCGGGGACGGAAGTCGGGGGGAAGTGAGATCGCCGCCGCCCGGGCGCCCTTCCTCACGAATCGATCGGCCACCGCGGCCACGGCCGAATCGAGTCGCGGCACGTCGCCACTCTCGATGCCCGACACGGCTGCCAGTCGGTCGAGAACGCCCGGCTTGCCCGCGTGAAACACCAGCTCGTCGACTCGCAGGCAGGGCACCCAGAGCTCGGTGTCGAAGCCCTCGAGCGGATCGTCGAAATCATTGGTGAGAAAGACCGCCTCGATCCCGCTCTGGGCGAGTACGGAGGTGGTCCACCCCGGATCGGCCGAGCGCTCGCGGACCCGCGCCGCGAGATCCCGCCAGTTCGAGGCGTCGAGCGAGTCGGCCTCGAACGAATAGAGGCCCCGCGCGATCTCCATCAGCCAGGCGTACTGGACGGTGTTGGACAAGCGCCCGAGGCCGCCGACTATTTTCTCGATCCTCGTCTCTTCGTCGACCCCGGCCCCCTCGATCTGCCCGCGCGGCACGCCGGAGGAGTGGACCAGTTCGGTGTAGTAGTGGTAGCCGAGGATGTCGGCCAGCGACCGGGCCGAGGGGGCGAGCGGGTCGATGTGGGAGTGGGGATCGACGAACGTCGCCCGGGACAGCTCGTCGTCGATCCGCGCGGACAGTGCCGCTGACGGGGTGGCGACCATGGGAACCTGACCGGAGTGGGGCCTCACCCGCCGGCGGCCTCGCGCTCCTGCTGGGCGTCGAGTTGGTCGAGGCGATCGTCGAGCTCCGAAGCGCGCTCCTCCATCTGCTGGTCGCGCTGATCGAGGCGGTCGTCGAATTCAGCCGCGTCCTCTTCCTTCCGTTGGTCGCGCTGATCGAGGCGGTCGTCGCGGAGCGGCTCGTCGCCGAACGGGTCGTCGCCGGCACGCGGGCCTGGGACGGAGAAGGGATCGTCTTCGGCCGGCGGCTCCACGGGGGTGCGGCGCGGGGCCGGAGTCACCGGCGCCTTCTGCCCGGGGCGCAAGCCCGGGACCTGTGGCTTCGGGGCCGGCGGAATCACCGGCTCGGCCGGGACGACCAACGACTCGGGAGTCCGTCTCCGCAGGACGTCCGGTGCGGCCTCCTGGACGCCGATGTAGCGCTGGCGGATTGCCGCTTCGTCGCGCTGAACGGCCGCGACCCGTGCGCGCCTGCGGTACTGCTCGAGGCGCTGGCGATCCCGCCCCTGGACCCGTTCGAGCGAACGCGACACGGAGATGCCGCCGCGCCCGACCGTCTCGCGGCTGGCCCCCTCGGCGAAGTCGCCATTGATCTCGTCGTCGATCTTGCCGAGCTTGATCGACGCCAGGCCACGGTAGTAGTAGGCCCGCGGATCGAGCGTGCCGGCCTCGATCGCCGCGGTGAGCGCGTCGTAGGCGGCCTGGTAATTGCCGTCGAAGTAGGCATGGACTCCCGAGCCGTACGACGACGCCACGGCGAGGGGCTCGTCGGCCCGCGCCGGCGACCAAGCGCCGCTCGGGAGCACCACGGTCGGGAGGCACGTCAGGCCGGCCCACAGCCAGGCCTCGAATCGCCCCCCGCGCCCCGCGTGCTTCCGCTTGCTGCTGCCGTTGATTTCCATGCCCGCACTCTCCGAGCGAGGTGACGACCGACCACCGGGTTCTCCCGGCCCACAAGGCTCGTATCGGCAGCCGACCGGCACGACCCGCGGATTCGGGTCGGCGCCGGAACAGTCTGCCAGCGACGCCCCCGGAAGACCGGCAGGGTCGACGCCGTCGACAAGGGTTACGGCATCCGCGGCGGCACCGCCGCGATCGCCATCTCATGCCTCCCCTATCGCTCCCCGGAGACGGGCCATGCTCCGAAAGGTGGGCTCGTCGACGAACACGCCTGCCCGCACCAGTTGCACCATGAGGGCTTCCTCGGGCCACCCCCAGACGGCGAGCAGGCATTCCCATGCCGCAGGGGGGCAACGCCCCTTCACCTCGACGACGAGCACGCGGCCATTGCGTTCGTAGGCGTTGCCGTCGACCTGCCACCCCCTTTCGCTCCCGGGGCCGACCCACACGAACGAGCCGTCCGGCTCGACATACAACCGCTCGAGCGCGGCCAACCGTTCGAGCGCCTTGTCGAAGCCGATGGCCATCGTCTCGCCGGCCGATTCCCTGGGCATGACGAGTGTCGGCCACGCGGCGTTTGAATCGACGAGATCCTCCCCCGGGACGGCGCCACCGGGACGGGGATGGAGACTGACATCGAAGACCAGTTCACTGCCGCTGCTGACCCGCTCCACGTGCGACTCCTCTTCATGCCGCCTCGATGACCCATCCCCCGGCATCCCGCGGGCCATGGGGAGCGCGCAACGGGGTGCCCGATTCCCATTCTGCCACGGGGTCGCCGAGTGCGGTTCCCCGCCACCGTCCGTCGCCGCCGGGGCCGATCAGCACGGCAGGAGGATCACCCAGCTGCGCCGTCGGTGGTCCGATCTCGCGGACCGCGACCGCGGCCGCCGGCGCGCCCGCCTCGCGGGCGGGGTTGCGACCGAGGCAGATCACGCTGCGATCGCGGTCCCGGCAGTCGGATTCGGCAACGGGGAGGTGACCGAGGACACTCGTCACCGCTCCTCCGGCCGGCGGAACCGGGCCCGGCAGGAGCGCCTCGGCAAGCGGATCGGCCCTCCTGCAGGGCCGGGGCGGACGCATCCCCGGGCGGGGGAGGTCGATGGCGGCCAGGCGGGTGGCCATGGCATCGAGGGGATCGAAAGGCAGATCGAGGCCGATCCCGGTCCGCCGTGCGCAGCGGTGCCATGCCTCGACACTTGCCAGCCAGGCGTCACGGACAGCGGCAGGGGAGTCGAGCGTGGTAAGCCAGCGATGAGCCACTCCAGCGGTGGCCAGCGGGTGGGCCGCCGCCAGATCGGCCAGGAACCGGCGGCGGCGGCGTTCGTCGATCGCCCGGATGGCCGGCCGGAGGGCGAATTGGCCGAGAAGATCGACGCGGAGGAGTGCGCCGAGGGTGGGCGCGGGCCCCGCGGAGGCACCGGGAGGGGGTGCCCAGAGCGGATCGAGAGCGTGGCCGTGGGCGACCTCGATGCCAGGGGAGGACCACGAGTCGCCGATGCCGACGCCGAGGCGCGTGGCGAGCGCACGGGGCCACTGCGAGGAGCATCCTCCATCGAGGTTGCCAGAGAGCATCGTCAGCCCAACCGGCACGACAACCGATTCGCCGACGACCGGCCGGCCATGCCGATCGGCGCGTGGCACGGAAATCCCGCGGCGGGCAGCCCGCAGCAGCGGGGCGAGCACCCCCCGCGCGCGCACGAGCGAGGCGGCCACGACACCGTCGTGAATGGCACAGGCGCGCTGCCCTCTGTGCCACGGTCTGACCGCGCCGAGCCAGGCCTGGGACGCGACCCAGTCGAACGTGTCTCCGGCGAGAATGACGTCGATCCGGGGAATGGGGGCGTAGAGCGCATCGGCCCGCCAACCGCAGCGCACGGCTGCCAGTCTCACCCCCGCGACGAAGCGGGCCACGACAGCGCCGGCCCCGGACGACCAGAGCGTGCCATCGGTGATCTCCCAATTCGCCGTGACGACGAGCATGCTTCCCCCGGCCAGGTGGCAAGGGGGTCGGCCGCCACCCTTTTCCCCCTCGGGCTCCATCGACGCAAAGGGGGAAGGGGCAATTGTGCCCGGCCCGGTGGCAACGGTTGCACCGCGCAGGAGGGGGATCACTCCCGGGCCGAAGGCGGCATTTCGGGTCGGTCAGGCCCGGGGGTCGTGCTCCCACCGACCGCCAGAGACCGTCACGGGGCGAGGAAGGTCGTCGTGCATTCCGACTCGACACGACCATCGAGCTGATCCCCCGACAGGGTGGCCACGGCGATCGCTCGCGACGCGGGCGTCCCGGCGGGAAGCCGATAGGTCGCCTCGAACGTGGCATGCCCCCCCGGGGGGATCGAGCCGATCCCGTCGAATGTCAGCGTCCGCCCCTCGATGCTCACCCGCGACGGCGACGGGTCGCCGACGGGGCGGGATTCCTCGGGAAGGACGAGGACCAGCCGGAGACGGCCGGAACCGGCGCCGCCGTTGTTGGTGACGGTGCAGACGACCGTCGTCGAGCCGCCGACCTGGACGGGATCGTCGCAGTCGGCGACGGAGAGACGGATCCCCGCCTCGCGCGGCGTTCGCAGGGCGGGGGCGCTGGATCGCACCGAGACGCACGATTCGTCGGCAACCATCACCCCTCCCACGCTCTCGGCAAGCACACCGCGGACACACGCCCGCGATGCCTGCCCCCCACGGACGCCGTCGGGAGCCTGGGCGCGGAGGTTGATCTGTCGGCGGAGTTGTCCCCCCGGCTCGAGCGGTGGCAAGGCCCAGGTGACCAGGTTCGTCCCCAGGACGTAGCCATCGGATGCTTCAAGCGCCGCGTAGGTCGGATCCCAGTCGAATTCCAGTTTCGTCGGCCCCGACGGCACCAGTCCGGTGTTCCGCACCGTGGCCACGAATTCACCGACGCCCCCATCGGTCAACTCGTTCGGCCCCGTCATGTCCAGTTCGAGCGCCGGCACAGCCGCTCGGGCGGGCGACGCGGGGAACGATGGGATCGACGTCGTCGGCAGCGGCTGCGCTGAGGGCAGCGGCTGCGCTGAGGGCAGCGGCTGCGCTGAGGGCAGCGGCTGCGTCATTGGCGGCTGGACGACCGACGACGGGACCGGCCGCGGCGCCGTCGGGCCCGGGAGTGCGACGGCCTGCGGCGCGGTGGGTACCGGCACCGGAACGGGCACCGCAGGACGCGGCAGCTGTGCCGCCGCGCCCGGCGGGACGATCCCGGGAGCCGGCGTGAGCCCGGTGGGGGGTCCGGCGAACGGGGGGCCGGCCACGGTCGGAGGCTGGAGGGTCGGGGTTCCCGCGACGGCCGGGGCCGTGGGGGCAGTCACCATCACGCACTCCGTCGCCCCTCCCATGAAGGTGTGTGCCTGATCGAGGATCTCGACGCGATGGCACTGCCGCCCCGGTTCGTCGGTGAGGAAATCGAGCGTCACGCGCCGCGACGTGCCGGCCGCCATGTCGATCGTGCCACGTTGTTCGATCGGGCTGGCGGAGGCTTCGTGATGGAAGCCCTTGTCGAAGTAATCGACCACCCGCAGACCGGTGAGCGGACGGCCGGAGCGATTGACCAGTTCGACCTCGAACGACACCTTCTCGCCGAGCTTCGCCGCCAGAGGACCGGTGATGTTGACGAGAACAGGGTCCTCCGCGCGGGCCGCCCCCGCGGCGATGGCAAGGAGGCCAACCGACAGCGCCGCGACCGCCACGAAACCGGCACGGGGCGGACGGACGGTCGGCGTTCCGTTCTGGCAACTCGTCTCCATCCGGGGGGACATGGTGCCGACGGCTGGCATTGGCATCTCGGGCCCTTCACTCTCGGGTGCGACGCTGCCGGGGTGGCTCCCCCCGGCCTGATGGTCACGAGCGTACCACGCCGGCGGAGCGGCCGCCCACCGGCGTTTCCCGGCGGGAAAGGGGTGTGTCAGCGGCACCGCGCCGAAACGCGCGGAGCCCGCTTTCCCCTCCCGGCAAGGCCCGGGGCACCGTCACTCGTCCACGCGATGGCGGACAATCTCCCCTTCCACCATGTAGATCACATCCTCGGCCACGTTGGTCGCCATGTCGGCGATCCGCTCGATGTGCTTCGTGATCGAGTTCACGCGGAGCAGCGCCTCGACGTCGTCCGGATTGTCCTTGATGCCGGCGAGGATCCGCCTGCGGATCTTCTGGCGGGCGTTGTCGACGATGTCGTCCTGCTCGCGGATCCGCCGGGCGAGCGCTGGATCGCCATGGATCACCGCGGCGAGGCATTCGCGGACCATCTCCTCCGCCTGCATCGCCATCGGCCGGATCTCGGGGGGGATCTCGATCGTTTCAATCCCTTCGAGCTGGGAGACCCGCTTGGCGATGTTCTTGGCCAGATCGCCCATCCGCTCGAGATCGTTGTTGATCTTGAGCACGGCGATCACGAACCGGAGGTCGGCAGCCACCGGCTGGTAGAGGGCGAGGATCTTCAGGCATTCCTCCTCCACCTCGACCTCCATCCGGTCGATCGCCTCGTCGCTGGTGAGGACGCGCTGGGCGAGAGCCGCGTCGCGATTGATGACCGCGGAGATCGATTTCGAGATCGCCTCCTCGACGAGCGTGCCGACGCGGAGAATCGTCTCCTTGAGATGCTCGAGTTGCCGTTCGATGTGCCGGGTCATCGGATCCTCGAGCCGGCCGGACAGCCCCGCTGCGACAACCCGGTCAGCCGAATCGTCCGGTGACGTAGGCCTCGGTCTCGCGGAGCACGGGCTTGGTGAAGATGTCGGTCGTGGGGCCGTACTCGATGAGCCGCCCCAGGTACATGAACGCAGTGTAGTCGCTCGAGCGGCTCGCCTGCTGCATGTTGTGCGTGACGATGAGCACCGAATAGTGACCGCGGAGTTCCTGGATGAGGTCCTCCACCTTGCCGGTGGCGATCGGATCGAGCGCCGAGCAGGGCTCGTCGAGGAGCAGCACCTCGGGTTCGGCGGCGATCGCCCGGGCAATGCACAGCCGCTGCTGCTGGCCGCCCGAGAGCCCCAGCGCGCTGTCGGCGAGCCGATCCTTCGCCTCGTCCCAGAGGCCGGCGCCGCGGAGGCTCTTCTCGCAGACTTCGTCGAGGACCGTCCGATTGGTCTCGCCGTCGATCCGCAGGGCATAGACGACGTTCTCGTAGATGCTCATCGGGAATGGGTTCGGCCGTTGAAACACCATCCCCATCCGCTTCCGCAGCTCGATGACGTCCATCCGCGGGTCGTAGATCGAATCGCCGTTGAGCCGCATGTCGCCGGTGATCCGCACGCTCTGCA
>Ga0114977_10003079_pt1 | contig 10710 bp, 10 predicted proteins | sample S_130805_MF_Meta_FD_87026 | JGI IMG/M metagenome (GOLD analysis project Ga0114977, IMG submission 87026) | Freshwater microbial communities from Lake Simoncouche, Canada to study carbon cycling - S_130805_MF_MetaG | ecosystem: Environmental > Aquatic > Freshwater > Lake | place: Lake...
GGGTTGGTGTCAAGATCATTGACGGGGTAGTGAAATTGGGGGGGATTTTGAAACACAGAGTCACAGAGGCACAGAGAGGGGGCGAAGGGGCATTAGGATTAGGGATTAGCCGGAAACGGATTGCTCTGTGTCTCTGTGCCTCCGTGTTTCCAAAGACCGTGTTTCCAAAATCCGCGCCGGATGGATACCTGCTCGCGATTCGTTATACTTTCTCTAGTACAAGATGCAGAGCAACGACGCTTTGCAGGACCCTATCCTTCAGGAAGTTCGATTGGATTTAGGCAATGATGTCTCGATTAACCTATTACCTCGCTTTGTTGATCGCGTTCGCTGGTGTAATAGAAGTCCCGGTAATCGGGGTCTCATTTGGGATAGGGTCGAAGAGTTTTGGGCAGCAGCGTTGGAGTGTCGAGCAGGCCAAAGCATGGCAGGATAAGCATGGTTGGTTGGTAGGGGCGAACTACATTCCTGCTTATGCGATCAATCAGCTTGAGATGTGGCAGATCGGTACGTTTGATTTAGAACGGATCGACCAAGAGTTGGCTTGGGCGCAAAGCTTAGGGTTTAACTCGATGCGAGTTTTCTTGCACGATCTGCTTTGGAGTGGGGATGGCAAAGATCTGCTTGAGCGGATGGAGCAGTTTCTATCGGTAGCGGAGAAGCATAAGATCGGCATCGTCTTCGTACCTTTCGATTCGGTGTGGGATCCACAGCCGGTTGCTGGCAAGCAGCGTGCACCGAAAGTTGGCGTTCACAACAGTGGGTGGGTTCAAAGTCCGGGCGCATCGATTCTTCGTGATCCGAACAAACATGTGTTGGTCAAACCATACTTGCAGGGCATTTTGAAGCGATTCAAAGATGATCCGAGGATTCAAGCTTGGGATTTGGTCAATGAGCTCGACAACGATAACGCCAATTCGTATGGGCGTAACGGGACCAAGACCGAGTTGCTCAACAAGGCCGAGATGGGGACGTTGTTTGCCAAGCGATGTTTTGAATGGGCGCGAGAAATCAATCCATCACAGCCGTTGACTTGTGGAGTTTGGATTGGTCTTTGGGAAGACGAAAGCAAACTCAGCGCGATGGAAAGACTTTGTCTTGAGCAATCCGATATTATCACTTTCCACAATTATGGAGATGGTGAAAGTCTTAAGAAGGCGATTCGAGCGTTGCGACGTTACGATCGACCGATTCTGTGTACCGAGTATATGGCTCGGGGTAACAACAGTCATTTCGATCCGAATCTAGGGGTGCTCAAGGAGGAGAAGGTAGGGGCTCACAATTGGGGGTTTGTCGACGGGAAGAGCCAGACGATTTACCCTTGGGATAGCTGGCAGAACCCTTATGCGAAGGAGCCAGAGTTGTGGTTCCATGACATTTTCCGCCGCGACGGTACCCCTTACCGGCAGAAGGAAGTCGATTACATTCGTTCGGTTACGGGTGCAACGACTGGAGCAACTACGGGTGCGAAGTAACCGTTTAGAAGTAACCGTTTAGAAGTAACCGTTTAGAAGCAACCGTTGCGAAGTAACCGGTGAGAATGTCTTAAGTAAGTCTTGAGCAAGTCTTAAGTAAGCCGTGTTCAGCGAGGAAGGCTTAGTGGGTATCCGTCGTTTATTGGGCGTCTGATGCGAGAGTATCGGCTATGCGCAAGGCTTGGGATCTCCAATTGAAGCTGATTGATTTTTCCCATCGTTCTTGAAGAGTTGCGCAGATCGGGCCGTTGGTGGTTGTCCCGATGGGGCGTTTGCCCAAAGAGACGGCTGGCCACAGGCAACCGGTATTCCCTACGAGGAGGGCTTCGGAGGCATCGTATAGTTCTTCGAAATGGACATCGCGATATTTGATATTCATACCGATTCCAGCGAGGAGTTGTTCGACGTAAGCCAACGAGGTTCCTTGGACGATATCTTCGCGTCTTGGGGAAAAGATATCGCCTGCTTTATCGACGATGAGCAAGTTTGCAGCGGAGCAGTCTGCGACCATGCCACGGCTGGTGCACAGCAGGCCCAAGCTGTGTTCGGATCGCCGTTTAGCTTCTCGATCGGCGAGATGGTAGTTAAGTCTGCTACGGGATTTGATATCCGACGGCCAGCATTCCCCGGCGCCCGATGCGTATTGTACGCGAACGAGGGTTGAGCCGTGACGGTACCAATCGGCGATAGTTCGCCATGGGATTGGTAGCCAATGGACAACGGCTTGGAAAGCTTGACCGGTGTAATAGTCTCCGGGGGAGACGACGATACACAAGCTTGCGTCGTCTTGGGATTCGAGCAGAGTTCGGCTTTCGGAGAGAAGGGATTCGACGCCGGATTGGAATTGGCGTCGAAAGGGGCCGAAAGGGATGCCTAGCAGATCACAACCCAGAGAGAGTCGGTTGAGGTGAGGATCGAGGTTGATGAATTTGCGACCGAAGGTGCGAGCCCGTTCGACGAGGAAAGCTCCGTGCATGCATCCTAGGTTGGTGACGGGCCAAGAGATCTTTGAAAGCTCTCGGATTTCGAATTTGCTAAGGCCCGGATCCCAGCGCAAGGCGAGGCTGTTTTGAAAAGCGTCAGTCATGGTTGCTGATTGCGTTTACGTCGTTTGCGATTGGAGCGCTATTCCAGAGTAAATGATCGACGACTTTACCGAAATAGGGACATTCTCCGTAATAGCTTCGTTCGCTATGTGTTGTTCCGATCAAGCCGCCACAATCGTATTGTTCGATTCGTTTAGAAGTGTTTAGCGGTTGTGTTGCCCGGGGAGCGCCGATTGTTTCCAGCCCTGGAGCGCCGAGAAAGCCCGCGAAACCTGCGGCGACGGGGCTCGATAAGCGATCGATAAATCGGAATCGACGTAGGATCGGGTCGCGAGAATTATAAAGGTTGATCAATCCATCGACGCGATCGAGCGCTAAAGCGTGTTTACCACCTTGAGCGATCCAGTTGCGGTCGACAGCGGGGGCAACCAACGCGACTCGGTAGTTCGATAGTTGATTGGACGCAGGATACAGAAGTGGGGTTGAGAATCCTGGGACAGAGCCACCGGCGGCGAAGTGCAAGCCGCCTGTGACTGCCCGAGCGCCGAAGGAGAACCCGAGGATGCTTACTCGCGACTGATTCCCGAGTCGTTCAAGGATTTGAGCTACTACGAGCGCTTGGGATTCGGCGGATTCAGCATTTTCATAGACATCGCGAAGTGGGTGTGGTTCGCGTTCGCTAGGCCACGAGAGCATCATTAATCGGTAGGGCTCTTTGGCCTTGGCTTGTAAATAGCGATTGATGATCAGTACACGATCGCGAGCGTTGTTACGTTCCATGAAGTTGCCATGGACGTAGAGAATAGTAAGGCGTCCGTCGTCGACAAATGCGTTTTCTAGTGAGTCAAGTTCCCAGCCTTGGCTGGGAGAGTGTTTGTAAGGTCGGATGGGAGGCGAGCCTGGGGGGAGGCACCGAAAGCGGTCGGGGTAGTGACGCGTTGATAGTTCCCAGACTTCGCCAAGTTGCTGTGTTGGCTCGCAAACGGGAAGGTCGCTTTGTGCGAAAGTTCGCTCAGTGGGAAGTAGCAGAGTTGTGCAGAGTGCTATTAGAAGTCGAGTGAGCATGTAGCACGTTGTCGTGTGGCTATGAAGTTTAAGGGTGGAGAGTGGACGCGTTTGCACGGGAGTTCCTTGAGCCAAGCGACAGAAAATCGGTCGCGGGTGAGGCAGTTCAGTTGGGCGGTTTATTTCAACCGTGTAGTTGGAAAGGTTAAGCGGGCGGTATAAGCCCTTTGCACGGCAAACTCTAACACCAGCTTTTCTGCGGGGCGTTAGAAAAAGTTTGCGGATTGTCGAAAATATTTGCAACTTGATTTGCACGCTCGGAGTATTGGCGTAGAGTTGCACGTCGAAACACCTTTTCGACCGCACTTGGTGCGATTTTGTAAAGGAGAAAAGATTCATGAAACGAACCACGTTAGCCCTTGCGGCCCTCGCCCTCGCCTTCTCAGGATGCAACAACTGCGGATCGTTGCGTCCAGCGAACTTGTTTGGCAAATTCAAGAGTTGTTTGCACGGAGCGTCGAACATCGGTGCACCTTGTGATGCCGGTTGTGAGGCTGGGGCATCAGCAGCGGGTCATGACGGTTGTGCGACCTGCGGAGAGAACGGTGCTAACTACGGTGGTTACGGAGATACCGTTATCGGATCGTATGAGACACCGATGAGCTCGACCGTTTCGGGAGGCGATGGGATTACCATCGGTTCTCCGATGAGCGGTTCGACGTTGCCATCCGGTTCGGTGTTGCCATCGAATCCAGGGACTTACTCGGGCAGTCCAACCCCAGCGAATACCATTCGTCCAGAGACGATTCGCCCTAAGCCCGCGAACTAGGAAATACTTCCGCGCACGACATAACCTACGCAATTCAGGACTTTTCCTTAGTTGCGTCCTCGTCCAAAATGCGGTTTGTCTCCCTAGCGAACTGCTTTTTGGACGGAGGAAATCTGGTGCCTAATCATTCTGTAAAAACTGAGCCGACATCGCCCAACGCGGCGAATCTTGAGTCGCTTGGTGAGAAATCCATCGACAAGTCTGTCGATAAATCGTCCGAGCGAGTCCGCCGGATGTTTGCTGAGATCGCCCCAAGGTATGACCTGCTGAATCACACTTTGTCGCTCAATATCGACAAGTACTGGCGGAAGCGAACTTTGGATTTGTTAGCCCCCAAGGCTGGCGATCCGTTTTTGGATGTCTGTACCGGAACGGGTGATTTGGCTCTCTCGGCGGCGATGCGATTGCGACCGAAGCGGGAGGATCAAGCGAAGACCGAAGTCGTCGCAAGCGATTTTTGCGGCGAGATGCTTCGTTTTGCCAGGTCGAAGCAGACCAAGATGGGGATCGACTCCGATTCGTTGGTCTTTCTAGAAGCCGATACAACGCAGTTGCCTTTCGTCGATAATCGGTTTCAGACCGTATCGGTGGCTTTTGGTTTGCGAAATGTCGTAGATACGATGAAAGGGTTGCGAGAGATGGCCAGGGTTTGTCGTCCGGGGGGCCAAGTCGCGGTCTTGGAATTCTCACAGCCGACGTTTCCGGGTTTAAAGCAGTTCTATCAGTTCTACTTTCGACATGTCTTGCCCCGCATCGGTAATCAGGTCGCAAAGAACTCTAGCGAAGCTTATGCGTACCTTCCCCAAAGTGTTTCGCAGTTTCCAAGTGGCGAAGCGATGGCGGAAATGATGCGTGAGGTTCCGCTTGTATCGGTTCGTTATTATCCGATGACGTTCGGAGTAGCGACACTTTATGTAGGGACAAAGCCAGCATCATGACAACAAGCGGTACGCGGCCGATAGTTTTGGCGATCACAGGCGCAAGCGGCGCGGCGTACGGAGTACGGTTGCTTCAACAGTTGCTCATCGCAAATCAGTCTGTTCATTTGATTATCAGTCCGTCGGGTGCGGCGGTGATCGCTCAAGAACTCGGTTTGCAAGTTGGTCAAAGTCCTGAACGCATTCGAGGGATGCTTCAGTACGCTTGGCCAAACCCAACAGGTTCATCAAATTCATCAGGTGGGGTTTCAAAGGGAAATACGGTATCAGACGAGCGATCGGGTGGACGGGTGTGGGTGCCCCTCTCGGCCGAGCAGATCGACGCATCGCTCAAGAACTTGCACGTGTACGATTACCGGAATTTTTTTACTCCGGTGGCCAGTGGTAGTTTTCGGACCGCGGCGATGATCATTTGTCCTTGTTCGGGAGCGACCCTTTCAGGGGTAGTGCATGCGGCGGGGAACAATCTTATTCAGCGAGCAGCCGACGTGCATTTGAAAGAGCATCGCAAATTGATTTTGGTCCCGAGAGAAACTCCGCTGTCGGTGTTTCAGCTTGAGAATATGACACGAGCTGCGCAAGCGGGCGCGATCCTTATGCCTGCCATGCCCGGTTGGTACCATGGTGTGCAAGGTCCGGTGGATCTGATCGATTTCGTCGTCAGCAGAATCTTGGACCACCTCGACATCGAGCATACACTGATGAAGCGGTGGGGTGCGGATCACCCAGGGCTTGACCCCGAGCATCTGCAATCAGGGGATGCTTAGGGTGGATTTTCGATAATCCATTTATCGAATACATTCATCCAAGCCATGCATCGCCGGCAATTCTCAGAAACGCAGCAATTCATGTATCCCAATCCAGTTCCTTCAATGCAGCAAGCTGTCAGCAGCGAGTTGCTCCCTGCGAACCGATACTTCGATAAGTTCAAGAAGTTTCTCGAGCTCATTCGATTCAGCCATACGATTTTTGCGTTGCCCTTTGCGTTGCTAGCTACCTGGTGGGCGTGGGTAGTTCCTGTTCCGCAGAGTCTTTCTGGCGATCTGGGTCTCTCCGGCGAAGGGTTGGGTGCTAGGGTCCAGTTCCGTTGGCTTGATGTTCTCGGTATTATCGCTTGCATGGTGTTTGCAAGAAGTTTCGCGATGGCGTTCAATCGGTTAGTGGATGCGAAGTGGGATGGTCAGAATCCGAGGACGGCCAACAGGCATTTGCCGGCGAAGCTTCTTGGGGTTGGCGAAGTGGTTTGGTTTACGGTCAGTTGTGCCTTGTTGTTTGTCTTAGCGACCCTTGTGTTTTTGCCGAACGCGTTGCCGGTTGTATTGAGTATTCCGGTGTTGATGTTTCTGGCTGGGTATAGTTTGGGGAAACGCTTTACTTGGCTCGTACATCTTTGGCTTGGAGTGGCGTTGTCGTTGGCTCCGATTTGTGCGTGGATCGCTTTGCGAGGAGAGATCGTCCAAGCTTATCCGGCGGATATTCTCCCGGCTGTGATGCTTGGGGTGGTCGTATTTTTATGGGTCAGTGGCTTTGACATCTTGTATGCTTGCCAGGACGCACAGTTCGATCAGCAAGCGGGGCTTTCGAGTATCCCGGCGCGGTTTGGGATACGCGGGGCGTTGCGAATCAGCCGGGGGCTGCATTTTTTGATGTGGGTGGTGGCCTTTGGGATGACTTTTTGGGTTCCGCAGTTGTCGCTTGGAGCCATTTTTCGGGTAGCTTTGCTGGGGGTTGGCGGGTTGCTCGTGTACGAGCACTCGGTGGTTTCCGAGAAATCGCTCGACAGGATGCAATTGGCATTTTTCCAACTCAACTCCATAATCAGTGTCGTTTTCCTGGTTGCCGGCGGGCTAGACGCCACGCTACGCTAGGATGATAAGCCGCAAAACATCCGAGTGAGAGACTTCGAAGCAGCCTCGCCAAAGGGCGATCTGCGCTTGTCTCTTCCTTGCAGAAATTCACCGACTCGAAATCGTTAGTAACTCCCATGATCAGCTTGAGTGTCCAAGACCGTTTGAAGGTGATTCGCGACAAGGTCGAGCAGGGGGGGCGGCTTTCGCTTGACGAGGGGATTTTTCTCTACAGCCCCGAAGTTCCGCTACATGCGGTCGGGGAGTTAGCCAACTGGAAGCGCGAGCAGATCAATGGCAACGTCGGGTATTACAACATCAATACCCATTTGAACCCGACGAATGTCTGCGTGTATCGTTGTCGGTTCTGCGCGTTTCGTTCTGACTTGCGAGATCCGAAGGGATACGTGATGAGCGACGAGCAGATTCTCGCTCGCGGACAAGAAGCCGTCGACAACGGGTGTACAGAGATGCACATCGTCGGTGGGTTGCATCACAAGTTAGGGTATGACTGGTATCGTGGAATTCTCGAAACCCTGCATGGTGCTTATCCGCAGATTCACCTCAAGGGCTGGACGGCTGTCGAGATCGATTGGTTTGAGTTTTTGACCAAGAAGAGTCTCAAGGATGTATTAAGCGATTTGCGGGATGCTGGGCTTGGGAGCATGCCTGGAGGGGGAGCGGAGATTTTCCATCCCGAGGTTCGCGATCAAATCTGCGAGCACAAAGCCAATTCGACGAAGTGGATTGAGATTCATCAAGCGGCGCATGAGATTGGTTTGAAGACCAACTGCACGATGCTCTATGGGCATGTCGAGCAAGCGTATCACAGGATCGATCACTTGATCCGTTTGAGGGACTTGCAAGACAAGACGGGTGGCTTTCAGACTTTTATCCCGCTGGCGTTTCATCCGGAGAACACCAAGCTATCGCATTTGAAGAAGCCTTCGGCACTGATGGATTTGCGCACGATGGCGATCAGTCGGTTGGTGCTAGACAACGTACCGCACATCAAAGCGTATTGGATCATGTTAGGGATTGGCACGGCGCAGACTGCTTTAGCTTATGGAGCAGATGACATCGACGGGACGGTTCGCCACGAGTTGATTTATCACGATGCAGGTGCGACCACGCCCGAGATGTTGACCGTCGACCAGATCAAGCAGTTGATTGTAGAAGCGGGACGCGATCCGGTAGAGCGGGATACCGTGTACCGACAAGTTCACCGCGACCCTGACCAGTACACCCGTTGGTGGGTCGGTGATGACGTGCTTGTTAACATCTAATTAACATCTAGTCGTCCCCTCAACTAGATCTTTCTTTCCCCGGGTAGTCGTGGGGAAAACGCTGGAAGCGGGCTCAGAGGGCGCTTTTTCTTAGGCGGATCCCAATGTTTTTGGCTTGGATCCTGGAAATCGCTAGTTGGTTTGGTAGAACATGAGCTTTCCACTCACCGGTTTTCAACCGTTTTCTTTCGAAACCTTATCTCCACGGAGCACAGACCCATGACTAACGGACCTTTGAATCGCAAGCTTAACATGGGACTCGTCGGGGGTGGGCCTGGTTCTTTTATTGGAAAAGTGCACTCGATCGCCGCTTGTTTGGATAACCGAGCATCGGTGGTTGCCGGAGCTTTTTCGAGCAACCCGGAGCGGTCGAAGCAGGCGGCTCCCGATTACGACGTCTGCTCGACGCGAGCTTATCCATCCTATGCAGCGATGTTCGCCGAAGAGGCCAAGAAGCCGGTTGGTGAGCGGATCGATTTCGTGTCGGTGACCACTCCGAATTCGACTCACTTCGAAGTCGCCAAAGCAGCACTTGAGGCTGGGTTTCACGTGATGTGCGACAAGCCGATGACTTTCGACTTGGCCCAAGCCGAAGAGCTCGCGGCGATTGTCGACAAGTCCAAGTCGGTCTTTGCATTGACCCACAACTACACCGGGTATCCGCTTGTTCGCCAAGCTCGCGAAATGGTGCTCAGCGGTGAGCTCGGTGAAATTCAAGCCATCCGTTCGAACTACATCCAAGGTTGGTTGCGAACCAAGTTGGAAGACTCCGATCAAAAGCAAGCCGCGTGGCGAACCGACCCGACCAAGAGTGGGGCGGCCGGCTGCTTTGGCGATATCGCTACCCATGCTTACAACCTTGGTCGATACATGACAGGTTTGTTGCCAGCAGAGATCAGCTGTCACTTGAAAGCTTTCGAGCCTGGTCGCAAGCTTGATGATTACGGCACTGCGATCATCCGATACCAAAACGGTGGGCTTGGGACGGTCACCGCCAGCCAGATCAGTCACGGACGCGAGAACGATCTGTTCATCGAGATCGATGGAACAAAGGGTGCTTTGTCTTGGCGACAAGAAGAGCCCAATGTGATGGTTGTTCGTCAGAACGGTCAGCCACATCGCTTGTATACACGCGATCCAAATGCTCCGTTCATGAACGCAAGTGGCAGGGGTGCTTGCCGATTGCCAAGTGGGCATCCGGAAGCGTTTTTCGAAGCGTTCGCGAACATTTACTGTTCCGCTTTCGACGCGATGATTGCGGTATCTCAAGGGGAATCGATCGAGCGGCTTAATACCGTTTATCCGAACGTGCATGACGGCGTTGAAGGGATGTACTTCATCCAGCAATGCGTTGCGAGTTCGGCGCAAAATGGTGCTTGGTTGCCGATGAATCATCCTCGCGCCCGCAAATAAATCGTTTGCGACATTCGCAACCGAAGGCTTTGTTTGGACTCAGGATCAACGCGGCTGCAACAAGTGTCGGCCGCACTTTCTTCTGAAGTCATCTGTGTTGGCTCAGTCATTTTGCGACCGCCTTTTTTCGGCGGGTTTTTGGTGCTGAGTTACTCGGGCTGGGTTATTTGAGTTGGGTTATTTGAGCCCACTTTTCGTGATCGCTTTTATTTGACTATCAAAGGTTTATAGCTATGCCACTTGCAAGGATATTGACTGCAAAAGGGGTACAAGTTGCGAGAGTGCTCAATGCGCATAGTGCATCGGGAGCAGCGCAGCCGTTGGATCTTTCGAATGCACCGGTAAAGAGTCTTTCGGAGTTGCTTTCGCATCCCGACTTGGTCGCACTGGCGGAGAGCTTGCCTGCCGATGGGTCGCCGATACCTATGGATCAAGTCAATTGGTTACCACCGATTGACGACCAGGAAGTATGGGCAGCGGGTGTGACTTACAAGCGATCGCAGGCGGCCCGGATGGAGGAGAGTGAAGCAGCGGCGAGTTGTTACGACCGAGTGTACACCGCAGCGCGACCTGAGATTTTCTTCAAAGCTACACCGGGACGCTGCAGTGGCCATTTGGGGATGCTTAGAATTCGAGAAGATGCGCATTGGAACGTTCCCGAACCGGAGCTTGCATTGGTGATTTCCAAGCGAGGGGAGATCGTCGGTTTCACGGTTGGCAACGACATGAGCAGCCGCGATATCGAAGGGGATAATCCTTTGTATTTGCCCCAAGCAAAGCTTTACAACCAATGTTGTGGATTGGGCCCGTGGATCGCTTTACCTCATGAGATGCCCGCGAGGAAAGAGATTCAGATCAGTTTGTCGATTCA
>Ga0114977_10003082_pt1 | contig 10703 bp, 9 predicted proteins | sample S_130805_MF_Meta_FD_87026 | JGI IMG/M metagenome (GOLD analysis project Ga0114977, IMG submission 87026) | Freshwater microbial communities from Lake Simoncouche, Canada to study carbon cycling - S_130805_MF_MetaG | ecosystem: Environmental > Aquatic > Freshwater > Lake | place: Lake...
CCAAGTAACCGGTCTCCCTGTCACGGGTTGTTGACGTGCCGGTTAATCCATCAAACATTAGCCGCGAAGTAAAAGAAATAAGAGGAGCCCCGATCAAATGAATTTCCCAAAGCAAGTAAAAAGTAATTCACCTATTCATCGTTATCAACCATTTACACCGATAGATCTAGCTGATCGCACGTGGCCGGGCAAGACAATCACTGTGGCACCTAAATGGTGTTCTGTTGATCTTCGAGACGGCAATCAAGCGTTAATTGATCCAATGGATCCACCGCGCAAATTAGCGATGTTTAAACTCTTGGTGCAGATGGGTTACAAAGAGATTGAAGTTGGATTTCCAAGTGCAAGCCAAACCGATTTTGATTTTGTGCGCAAAATTATTGAAGAAGATCTCATTCCAGATGATGTCGTCATCCAAGTTCTTACGCAAGCCAGATCACATTTGATTGATCGCACATTTGAATCAATCAAGGGAGCAAAGCAAGCAATTGTTCACCTTTACAACTCAACTTCGACCTTGCAACGTCGTGTTGTGTTTGGACAAGACAAAGAGGGAATCAAAAAAATTGCAACAGATGCTGCCGAATACTGCCTCTCACTTGTAGATTCAGTTAAAGGAACTGATGTTTCTTTTGAGTATTCTCCTGAGTCATACACGGGTACAGAATTAAGTTATGCACTTGAAGTCTGCGACGCGGTAAATGACATTTGGCGACCAACTCCATCTTGGAAAACAATTCTAAATTTGCCGGCAACTGTAGAGATGGCAACTCCAAATGTTTATGCAGATTCAATTGAGTGGATGCATCGCAATCTTGCTTATCGCGATTCAGTTGTACTTAGCTTGCACCCGCACAACGATCGCGGAACAGGTGTTGCAGCAGCCGAGCTTGGCTATATGGCTGGAGCAGATCGAATCGAAGGTACTTTATTTGGAAATGGCGAGCGAACTGGAAATGTTTGCTTAGTAACCCTTGGAATTAATTTACTTAGCCAAGGAATTGATCCACATATTGATTTCTCAGATATCTCGGAAGTTCGCCGAGTTGTTGAATATGCAAATCAATTACGTGTACCAGAGCGGCACCCATACGGTGGCGATTTAGTTTTCACAGCTTTTTCTGGATCACATCAAGATGCAATTAAAAAAGGTTTTGAGCATTTAGAAAGAGATGCAAAATCTGCCGGAAAGACAATTGATCAAATGTTATGGGCAGTTCCGTACCTTCCAATAGATCCAAAAGATATTGGTCGCAGTTACGAGGCGGTTATTCGTGTTAATAGCCAATCCGGAAAAGGCGGAGTGGCATACATGATGAAGAATGAACATTCCCTTGATCTTCCACGCCGACTACAAATCGAATTTAGCCAAGTTGTTCAAGCTAAAACTGATAGTGAAGGTGGCGAAATCAACCCTGAGCAAATGTGGGGGATTTTCGAAGATGAGTATTTACCAACTGAAACGGCCCCTTGGGGACGATTCAGACTTCGTGGACTTTCACAAAGCTCATCTCTTGGTGAAGATGTAAAACTTATTGCTGAAATTACCGATCGCGGAGCAAGCCATACTTTAAATGGAACCGGAAATGGTCCAATTGCAGCTTTCTGCAATGCGATAGCAAGCCATGGTGTATCAGTGCAGGTGCTTGATTATTACGAGCACGCACTTTCGTCAGGTGGGGACGCCAGTGCCGCGGCATACCTTGAGTGCACTATCGATGGAGAAACCTATTGGGGAGTCGGAATTGATCCGAACACGACTACCGCTTCACTGAAGGCAATAGTTTCTGCCATTAACCGCGCAATCAGGTAGTTCTCACTCGGAGGTACTACCGTTCTGCTTATGGGTCTTTACCGAGATGAAGCGGTCGTAATTCGCACGCAACGTCTTGGTGAGGCCGATCGGATCATTACATTGTTGACTCGAGAGAGCGGTCGGATTCGAGCTGTCGCAAAGGGAGTTCGGCGCACTAAATCTAAATTTGGCGCACGTCTTGAGCCAGGAAGTTACTTAGATATCCAGTTATATACCGGAAAAACCTTTGACATTGTCACAGAAGTTTCTTCTCGTGAAAATTTTGGAGATGTCCTCTCTGCAGATTATCAAAAGTGGACGATTGCTTCAGCAATTTTAGAAACTGCCGAGAGATTTACATTAAATGAGCACGAACCATCTTTACAACAATTTTTGTTAGTAGTTGGAGCACTTCGTTCGCTTTCAAATAATGAGCACGAACCATCCTTAATTCTCGATGCGTTTTTACTTCGCTCACTATCGGTTGGCGGCTACGCACCTTCACTAGAAGATTGCTCAGTGTGTGAAGCAGTTGGCCCACATCGCTTCTTCTCGCTGTCAGGCGGTGGAAGTATTTGCACAAATTGTCGAACTTCAGGTGCTGCGACTGTTACTGCACCAACTCTTGAATTAATGGGCGCACTGCTATCTGGCCAGTGGGATATTGCTGAAAGCAGCGAGCCTAAAAGCAGGAGAGAAGCTAGCGGAGTTATTGCCGCATATTTGCAGTACCACTTAGAGCGTTCCCTGCGTTCACTTCCATTAGTGGAGCGAGCATGAGAAAACCAACGCCACATCCAAGCGGTGCTAAACCTCCAAAACTTTCAAAAAACTTAATTCCAAATCATGTTGCAGTTGTCATGGATGGAAATGGAAGATGGGCAAAACAAAGAGGTTTACCGAGAACTGCTGGCCATGAAGCTGGGGAAGCCGCACTTTTTGATTTAGTAGAAGGTGCAATAGAAATTGGCGTTAAAGAGATCAGCGCCTTTGCATTTTCAACTGAAAACTGGAAACGCTCACCTGAAGAAGTTAAGTTCTTAATGGGATTTAATCGAGACGTAATCCGTCGCCGACTTGATGACATGCATGAGTTAGGTGTTCGAGTTCGATGGGCCGGCCGCGATCGCAAACTATGGAAAAGCGTGATTGATGAGTTAGAGAGAGCCGAAAAACTCACTGCAAAAAATAAAGTATTGACCTTAAATATGTGTGTCAATTACGGTGGAAGAGCAGAGATTATTGATGCAGCAATTGAATTGGGAAAAGATATTAAGAATAAGAAAATAGATGTAGATAAAGTAAATGAGAAGACGCTGACAAAGTATTTAGATGTTCCCACAGATGTAGATCTTTTCTTGCGCTCTTCAGGAGAGGAACGCATCAGTAATTTTATGTTGTGGCAAAGCGCTTATGCCGAATTGGTATTTTTGGATGTACTTTGGCCCGATGTTGATAGACGCACTTTATGGAATGCGATCGAGATTTACGCTAAGCGAGATCGAAGATTTGGTAATGCTAAATAAATTATTTAATTCCAATATTTCCAACGATTAGCCACATAGCCAATACCCCAAGAATTGTTGCAAACATTGTCAAACGTGATGGATGGCGAGAGTGAGCTTCTGGCAATATGTGTGAAGTTGCTAAGTAGATTACAAAACCAGCAAACATAGCGAGATAGATTGCAAGAGTTGGGTCACTGATAATCACATAACTACCTAGTGCTGCACCGCTGATTCGCATGGCGGCATCGAGCCCTAAAAGCATGATTGCTCTTTTTGTCCAATGACCACTTTTGATTAATAACGAAACTGTGTTTAAACCGTCGCTAAATGCATGCGCAAGGATTGCTACAAATACTGCAGCACCTAGTGCGTTACTAACTTTAAAAGCCAACCCAAGTGCTACTCCATCAAGAAATACGTGCCCTCCCATGGCAATAGCTCCGAGAGTGCCGGCGATATTTACCGAGTGATCATGAGCGTGGCCATAGTGAGATTCTGCCGGCTCATGGGAACCAAAGATTTTTTCGGCAAAGTGCAATGCTAAAAATCCAGCCACAAATGCCAGTGATACAACCGGCACGTTTCCGAAAGTATTTGTATTTAACTCAAAGACTTCAGGCAGCAGATCAAACGCAACCAGGCCAAGTAACAACCCCGCTGATAAACCTAGAATTAAATGCAAATGTTCGCGAGAACGAATTGCCAATGTGCCGCCTACAGTGGTGGCAATCGCCGTCAGTGCTGCTAATCCGATTGCTAAATTTGCCCCATTCACAAAGCAGACCCTACCAACAGATCAGAAGGCCGAGTTTCTGCGAGATTGACCAGAATTTGCCAGCGTGAAGGTAGAATTACCCCGTTGCGCCAGCCTGGTGTGATCCCGGAATTTCCGGAGTAATCCAAATATTCGCCGACAGCCAGCCGGATGAAGGAGTTCTACCAAAATGGCCGATCGTTTAGAAACTATTGTCAGCCTGGCCAAGCGCCGGGGATTTGTTTACCCATCCTCTGAAATTTATGGCGGATTGCGGGCTTCATGGGATTACGGACCATTAGGTGTCGAGCTAAAAAACAATGTAAAGCGCCAGTGGTGGAAATACATGGTTATGGGCCGCGAAGATATTGTCGGAATTGATTCATGCGTAATTTTGGCGCGTGAAGTGTGGGAAGCATCTGGACACGTTGCAACTTTCTCAGATCCGTTAACAGAGTGCACCGCTTGTCATAAGCGTTATCGCGCTGATCACTTGGAAGAAGCTTACGAGGCAAAACATAAGAAAGCGCCAGAATCTTTAGCTGATATTAATTGCCCTGCTTGCGGAAACAAAGGCCAGTTCACTACTCCAAAACAATTTTCAGGATTACTAAAAACTTATTTAGGGCCAGTTGAAGATGAATCTGGTTTAGCTTATTTACGTCCCGAAACAGCACAGGGAATTTTTATAAATTTTGATCAAGTAATGACTACCTCTCGCAAAAAACCACCATTTGGAATCGGACAGATTGGAAAATCATTCCGAAATGAAATTACTCCAGGAAACTTTATTTTCCGTACTCGGGAGTTTGAGCAAATGGAGATGGAATTTTTCGTAGTCCCAGGTACTGATGAAGATTGGCACCAATATTGGATTGATACCAGATTGGCTTGGTACAAGGATTTGGGAATTAATCCTGATCGCCTGCGAATTTATGATCATCCAAAAGAAAAACTGTCTCACTACTCAAAGCGCACCGCGGATATTGAATATAAATTTGAATTTGCGGGCACTGAATGGGGCGAACTCGAGGGAATTGCTAATCGAACTGATTTTGATTTGAAAGCGCACTCTGCTGCTTCCGGAAAAGATCTTTCTTACTTTGACCAAGAAAAAAATGAGCATTGGACTCCATTTGTAATTGAACCAGCGGCTGGAGTTGATCGCTGCGCACTTACTTTCTTGATGGATGCTTACACTGAAGATGAAGCACCTAATGCAAAAGGTGAGATGGAAAAGCGGGTTGTATTACGTCTTGATCATCGTTTAGCTCCAATTAAGGCTGCAGTATTGCCGTTATCGCGCAATGCTGATTTGTCACCTAAGGCTCGCGATCTCGCTGCGCAATTGCGTAAAAATTGGAGTATTGATTTCGATGATTCGGGTGCAATTGGTCGCCGCTATCGTCGTCAAGATGAAATCGGAACTCCATATTGCATCACAGTTGATTTTGAATCTCTTGAAGACAACGCAGTAACAATTCGTGAACGCGATTCCATGGAACAAGTCCGTATCTCAATAGATCAAGTGGAAACATGGTTAGCTCCACGCCTGCTCGGCTGCTAAAGCCGCTTAAACTTCAAATCCCAACTGGGGAGATTCAAATTGATCCCCCAGTTGTTTTAGCCCCAATGGCTGGAATTACCAATGCCGCTTTTAGATTGCTTTGTCGTGAGCAAGGCGCTGGACTCTTTGTTTCAGAGATGGTGACAGCACGTGCTCTTGTTGAGCGTCACCCAGAAACTTTGCGGATGATCACACCAGGCAAAGGCGAATTTCCAAGATCAGTTCAGTTATATGCAGTTGATCCAATCGTTGTAGGGCAAGCGGTAACAATGTTGGGACGCGAAAACTTAGCTGACCATATTGATTTAAATTTTGGATGCCCTGTACCAAAAGTTACTCGCAAAGGCGGAGGAGCCGCGCTACCTTTCAAACGTAAATTGTTTTCGGCAATTGTTGAGTCAGTTGTGAAATCAGCAAAACCATTTGGAATTCCGGTAACAGTAAAAATGCGTATTGGCATCGATAGCGATCACATTACATATTTAGAGGCAGGGGAGAGTGCGGCAAAACTTGGCGTGAGTTGGGTGGCACTTCATGCGCGGACTGCTGCTCAAATGTATTCCGGAAAAGCACAATGGGATGCGATTGGAAGGCTTGTTGAACATCTTGCACCATATGGAACTCCGGTATTAGGTAATGGTGATATTTGGTCAGGTGCAGATGCATTAAACATGGTTGAGCAAAGTGGTTGTCACGGCGTTGTAGTTGGTCGCGGTTGTTTGGGAAGACCGTGGTTATTTGCAGAGTTAGTTGCTGCATTTGAGGGGCGCGAAATTCCACAGCAACCCACCTTGCGTGAAGTAGCCCAAATCATGGTGCGTCATGGTGAATTACTCGGAGATTATTTTGAAGATGAGTTTCGGGCCGCAAGAGATTTGCGTAAACATATGGCTTGGTATTTAAAAGGATTTCGAGTTGGTGGCGAGATTCGTGCCTCCCTGGCCATGATTGAGAATATTGAACAGTTACGAGATTTACTTGGACAGATTGAACAACAACCATATCCAGTTGCACTTGGTGAACAACCACGTGGTAGATCATCATCAATTAGAACAATTGCATTACCGGATAAGTGGCTCGATGATCCAGATGAGTATGCACATATAGAAGTTGAAGATCTGGTTTCTGGAGGATGAACCCGTTTAAAATAATTTTTAGATTGATTTCACTGATTGTAATTATTGTGGTTGCTATTCCCACATTGGTAGTGGGCAGAGTTTGGTGGAGTGGCACACATCCAATCGAAAGTAAATCAGATGTGGCGATAGTTTTAGGTGCAGCACAATTCAATGGCCGTCCAGGACCAGTTCTTGAAGCGAGATTGAAGCAAGCGCGAATTCTTTATAAAGAAAATTTAGTTGATCAAATCATTACCGTAGGTGCTGGAGCGCCAGGTGATCGAACCACTGAAGGTGCAGCGGGAAGATATTGGCTAGTTAATAATGGAGTTAAAAACTCTGCAGCAATTTCGGTACCAAAAGGTCGAGACACTCTAGCGAGCACTAAAGCTTATGCAAAAGTTGTGACTGGTAAAAAAGTTTTACTTGTTACTGATCCATGGCACTGTCTTCGCGCGACAACTATGGCAAGAGATTTAGGAATTTCTGCCACTTGCTCCCCAGTTAAGAACGGACCTAATTCTGTTACTTCGGCTACTTCAAAATATTTGTTACGTGAGAGCGTTGCCTACCTTGCATATATAACTTTGGGAAGAGCGGGCATAAATCTAAGTGATCACTAAAGCCTGTTAAAGCCTGCTGATTTTGGGCTCTAGTCGGCACCTTCTACTAAGGTGAGGGCTGTGGGGTACTCAGAATTTGATCGCGAACGGTATGTCAGCGAGCCAGCAAAACGGCCCGGACGTACTGAGTTTGCCCGCGATCGCGCACGAGTTCTGCACTCTGCGGCATTACGCCGTCTAGCTGCAAAAACTCAAGTTGCAGTTCCATGGGCGAGTGATTTTCCGAGAACTCGTCTTTCGCACTCACTTGAATGTGCCCAAGTAGGTCGTGAAATTGGCGGCGCACTTGGTGCAGATCCCGATTTAGTTGAGACTGCATGTTTAGCTCATGATTTGGGACATCCGCCCTTTGGTCACAATGGCGAAAATGCACTTAGTGAATTGGCATCCGCAAGTGGAGGCTTTGAAGGTAACGCACAAAGTTTTCGAATTTTGGTGCGACTTGAACCAAAAACAATTTCAGATCAAGGTCTATCAGCAGGATTGAATTTAACTCGCGCAACTTTAGATGCATCAATTAAATATCCATGGGCCGCAGGAGAAAATGAAAAATTCCCAACTAAATTTGGCGTCTATCAAGATGATCTTGCACATTTTAATTGGGCAAAATCGGCCAGTAATTCATCTAATTCATCTGATAAAAAGTTTTCAAAACCGCTTGAAGCCCAAATCATGGATTGGTCTGATGATGTGGCCTACTCAGTTCATGATTTTGAGGATGCGCTTCAAGCAGGATTGATTTCAGTTAACTCTTTTAGAGATGACATTGAAAAACTTTGGGAGTTAAGCGCCGATGAGAATTTACCGAATTTAAGCCAGCAAGAATTTGAAAAGGGGCTAGATCGTTTGCAAGCACTTTCTTGTTGGCCTAATAACTTTGATGGTTCGCATAGTGCAATGGCCAGACTTAAAGATTTAACAAGTCAATTAATTGGTCGTTTTGCTCACGGAGCAGAGTTGGCAACACGTTCCAAATATGGAGATTCACCACTTACTCGCTACGAAGCAAATTTAGTGGTGCCACAGAATGAACGAGTCGAAGTTGCACTTCTAAAAGCAATCTCAGCTCATTACATATTCCGTGCGCAAAGTTCACTAGATCGGTACGAGCGTGAGCGCACTTTAATTCAAAGACTTTTTTCCGCCTTAAGCGAGAACGCACCGAAATACCTAGACCGAAGTTTTCAACTCAGCTGGCAGGAAGCCTCCTCAGATCATGAGAAGGTGCGGGTAATCGTTGATCAAATCGCCTCACTGACCGATCCCGCTGTAGATCTGTTACTTGCCAAGATAGATGGGAATTAGGATCCCCCTATGGCCGGCCGAATAATTGATGCTGATGTGGCACACATCCGCGATACCAGTCGCATTGATGATGTTGTTGCCGATTACGTTCAGTTAAAAAGTGCTGGCGGAGGACAAAAGAAAGGTTTGTGTCCCTTCCACGATGAAAAGAGTCCATCTTTTCATGTGACGCCAAGCAAAGGTTATTACCACTGCTTTGGATGCCAAACGGGTGGAGATGTTATTTCTTTTGTGATGAAAATCGAACATCTTTCTTTCACTGAAGCTGTTGAACGTCTTGCAGATCGGATGAATTACCAACTTAATTATGAAACCTCATCTGATTCATCACCGCGTATCAGCGGCAGCGAACGCAAACGCGTACTTGAAGCAAATAAATTAGCCGCGGCTTTTTACAAGGAACAGTTAAATGGTCCAGGCCCGGCGCAAGTTGGCAGGGAGTTTTTAAAACAAAGAGGATTTGATCGCGCCGCCGCAGAAAGTTTTGGAGTGGGTTACGCACCTGATGAATGGGATGCACTGTCAAAACATTTGAAAGCAAAAGGATTTACTGATGCTGAGTTGGAAATGGCGGGACTGACTAAAGAAGGTCAACGTGGTTTTATTGATCGTTTCCGTAACAGATTGATTTGGCCAATTCATGAGATTTCAGGTGATGTAGTTGGTTTTGGTGCTCGCAAATTATCTGAGGAAGACACCGGCCCAAAGTATTTGAACACATCTGAAACTATTGTTTATAAGAAAAGCGCACTTTTGTATGGACTCGATATTGCCAAGAAAGAGATTGCTAAAACCCGACAAGTTGTAGTTGTAGAGGGTTACACCGATGTTATGGCAGCGCATTTAGCAGGAGTTACCACCGCTGTTGCTACTTGTGGAACTGCTTTTGGTGATGAACATATCCGGATTTTGCGCCGATTATTAATGGATGACGATTCCTTTCGTGGTGAAGTAATTTTCACATTTGACGGAGATGCCGCAGGTCAGAAAGCAGCGATGCGAGCATTTGGTGATGATCAAAAATTTGTTACGCAAACATTTGTAGCAGTTGAGCCAAATGGTTTGGATCCTTGTGACCTTAGAATTAAAAGTGGTGATGCCGCTGTACGTGATTTAGTTGCTAAGCGCGTGCCTCTTTTCGAATTCGCGATTAAAACACATTTAAAAAATTATGATTTAGCTACGGCAGAAGGAAGAGTTGCTGCGCTTCGCGAGAGTGCGCCATTGGTTGCAAAAATTCGCGATCGTTCACTGCGTCCGGAGTACACCAGAGCACTTGCCGGTTGGCTAGGAATGGATATCGAATCGGTTCGTGATGCAGTTGGCCGCAATTCAGGTGGACGCGAAAGTGTACGTCCGCCAAGACCGGATCAAGCCAGCCCCACTATTACGCTAGAGCGGGAAGCGCTAAAAATTATTTTGCAACAGCCTGCAGTTAGCGCACTTTGGAGTGAGATCGAGGCTCGTGATTTCAGTGATCCACTTTATGAGGCGATCCGCACTCTAATTGGAGGTGGATTACAAAATCCGGCACAGTTAATTGAAAATCAAGATGAAGTAATCCAAGGATTGTTACGTGAATTATTAGTTGAGCCGATTAAAACTGGTGAGATCAATCAAAGATATGCCGAAAGTGTTTTTGCGCGATTGCGCGAAGTTTCCCTTACTCGCCAGGTCGCCGAGATCAAATCTAAATTACAACGGATCGATCCTGAGGAAGAGCAATACATGGGCATTTTTGGGGAATTGGTGGCTCTCGAAGCCAAGCGACGTGCGTTGCATGATCTGGGCCTAGGGGATTTAGCCCTTTAGCCAGATAGCCCTCCAACAGCGGCCTATAGATCTAGATTTAGCTCAGGTTGCGACCTGCGATAAGGTTTGTCCCTATTCCCTGATAGCTCAATTGGCAGAGCAGCCGGCTGTTAACCGGCAGGTTCTTGGTTCGAGTCCAAGTCAGGGAGCCCACAAAAAGCTCTCAGAAAGGGCACCGCCTTTACTGAGACTTATGCAGTTAGGTAGGAAGATGAAATCAA
>Ga0114977_10003086_pt1 | contig 10693 bp, 9 predicted proteins | sample S_130805_MF_Meta_FD_87026 | JGI IMG/M metagenome (GOLD analysis project Ga0114977, IMG submission 87026) | Freshwater microbial communities from Lake Simoncouche, Canada to study carbon cycling - S_130805_MF_MetaG | ecosystem: Environmental > Aquatic > Freshwater > Lake | place: Lake...
CCAGAACCGGCAGGATCAGGAACCAGGCTTTCTGGTTGACGGTCTTGTCCATCAGGCGGCCCTTCCCATGTGGCTGCCCAGGGGGGCGACGCGCCAGTCATCGGCATAGACGCCGATGCGGTCCGGGGCGAAGGCAAGGCGGGTCATTTCGGGGGACAGGGGGGTGCCCTCTTCGGCAATCGCGTTGATCTCGGTGCCGTTGAAATCGGCGCGGACGATGCGGTGGCGGCCCACATCCTCGATCCGGCGGATTGTCACAGGAAGGCCTTCCCCTGCCGTCAGGCTGACGAACTCGGGGCGGATGCCGATCTGCACACGGCCCTTTTGCGCGCCGTACGACGCCCCCAGCGGCAGGCTGATGCCCGCAACGGTGGCCCGGTTGCCTTCGACCGTGGCCTCCAGCAGGTTCATGCCGGGCGAGCCGATGAAATAGCCGACGAAGGTGTGTTCGGGCGTGTCGAACAGGTCCTGCGGCGTGCCCATCTGCACGACGCGCCCGTCATACATGACCACCACCTTGTCGGCGAAGGTCAGCGCCTCGGTCTGGTCGTGGGTGACATAGATCATCGTATGGCCGAATTCGCGGTGCAGCGATTTCAGCTGCGTGCGCAATTCCCATTTCATATGCGGGTCAATGACGGTCAGCGGTTCGTCGAACAGGATGGCGTTCACATCCTCGCGCACCATGCCGCGCCCCAGACTGATCTTCTGCTTGGCATCCGCCGTCAGGCCGCGCGCCTTGCGGCCAAGCTCTGCCTCCATCCCGATCATCCGGGCGATCTGGTCAACGCGGGAGGCGACATAGGCCGCATCCATGCCCCGGTTGCGCAGCGGAAAGGCCAGATTGTCGCGCACCGTCATCGTGTCGTAGACCACGGGGAACTGGAAGACCTGGGCGATGTTGCGTTCCGCCGTGGCGGCATCGGTCACGTCCCGGTCACCAAACAGCACGCGGCCCTGCGACGGGCGCACCAGACCCGAGATGATGTTCAGAAGGGTGGTCTTGCCGCAGCCGGACGAGCCAAGCAGCGCATAGGCCCCGCCGTCTTCCCAGACATGGTCCATTTCCTTCAGCGCATAATCCGCTTCGCCCCTGGGATCGGGGAAGTAGGAATGTGCGAGCTTTGACAGCGTGATCCGGGCCATAAGGGTCCTCTCAGGCGGCAAGCGCATAGGCGGCGGGGGCCACCAATGCGCCGTCTTCGGCAAAAACATAGACATGGGCGGGGTCAAGCCAGACCGACACCTCGGTTCCCGGGGCCAGGTCATGCACGCCCTGCACCAGCCCGACCCAGCGGTCTGCGCCATGGTTCAGGTGCAGGAAGCTTTCCGACCCGGTGATCTCCGTGACCGCCACCTTGCAGGGAAAGGCGACAGCGCTGCCCGAATGGGCGTTCAGCGACAGGTGATTGGCGCGGAAACCGGCCATGTAGCGGCCATCGGGCAAGGCCGCGAAGGGGCCGTCGGCGGGCGCGTTGGCATGATCGCCAAAGCTGACACGGTGGCCGCGTTTGACGCAGGGGACGAAATTCATCGGGGGATCCGAAAACACACGCGCGGTCGTGGCATCCGCCGGGCGGCGGTAGACCAGCGGGGTGGGGCCGAACTGGGTGACGCGGCCTTCCCACAGGGTCGCCGTATGGCCGCCCAGAAGCAGCGCCTCTTCCGGCTCGGTGGTGGCATAGACAAAGATTGCGCCGGATTCCTCGAATATCTTCGGGATTTCGGCGCGAAGTTCCTCGCGCAGCTTGTAGTCAAGGTTCGCCAGCGGCTCGTCCAGCAGGACAAGACCCGCCTCTTTCACCAGGGCGCGGGCCAGCGCGCACCGCTGCTGCTGGCCGCCGGACAGTTCCAGCGGCTTGCGCGACAGAAGTGGCGTCAGCTTCATCATGTCCGAGGTTTTGCGCACGGCGCGGTCAACCTCTGCCTCTGACTTGCCCATGAGGCGCAGGGGCGAGGCGATGTTGTCATAGACCGACATCGAGGGATAGTTGATGAACTGCTGATAGACCATGGCCACCTTGCGGTCCTGCACGCGCATGCCGGTGACATCGGTGCCGTTCCAGCGCACGCGGCCCGCATTGGGCACATCGAGGCCGGCCATCAGGCGCATCAGCGTGGTCTTGCCCGACAGGGTCGGCCCCAGCAACACGTTCATCGTGCCGCGTTCCAGCGTCAGATGGGTCGGATGGATATGGGTGCGACCGGCCACGACCTTTGTCACACCGTCAAGTTCCAGTGTCATCGCCCCTGTCCCGTCATTCTGCCGCCGCCCGATCATGTTCGCGTGTCATGAAGGCATCAATTTCTGCAATCTGGTCAAGCGTCAGGCGCAGCCCCAGCTTGGTGCGGCGCCAGACCACGTCCTGCGCGGTGCGGGCATATTCATGGGTGATCAGCCAGCGCAGTTCCGCCTCGGTCAGGGTGGCGCCGAAGGACCGGCCCAGATCGGCGGGCTTGCGGGCCGTGCCCAGAATGAGCCGCGCCTCGGTTCCATAGGCCCGCACCAACCGGCCGGCCCAATAGGCATCCAGGAAGGGATAGGAGCGCCGGAGGTCGCTGATCAGGGCCGCTACCCCGTCCACGGGGAAATCGCCACCGGGCAGGGCGACGCCGGCGGTCCATTTGCCCGTGGATTGCGGGAAACAGGGGCCAAGCTTTTCCAGCGCGGATTCCGCCAGACGGCGGTAGGTGGTGATCTTGCCACCGAAGACATTCAGCAGGGGCGCGCCAGAGGTATCCAGGCTGAGCACATAGTCGCGCGTTGCCGCCGTGGCCGATTTCGCGCCGTCGTCATACAGCGGGCGCACCCCGGAATAGGTCCAGACGATATCGGCGCGCGTCACCGGCTTTTCGAAATAGCGCGAGGCGAAGGCGCAGAGATAATCCTGTTCTTCGGGCGTGCAGACGGCATCGCCGGGCTTGCCCCTGTGATCCTGATCTGTGGTGCCGATCAGGGTAAAGTCCTGCTCATAGGGAATGGCGAAGATGATGCGGCCGTCTTCACCCTGGAAGAAATAGCATTTGTCGTGATCGTAAAGCTTTTTCGTCACGATATGGCTGCCACGCACCAGCCGCACGCCTTCGCTGGAGTTCACGCGCAGCACACCGCGCACGACGTCTTCCACCCAGGGACCGCCTGCGTTGACAATGGCCCGCGCCTCGACCACCTCCTGCAGGGCGCCGTCATGGGCCACCGTCACCCGCCACAGATCGGTGCCGCGTTCGGCAGAGACCACCTTGCTGCGGGTCATGATGCGCGCGCCGCGCGCTTCGGCGTCGCGGGCGTTCAGGACGACAAGGCGGGAATCTTCGACCCAGCAGTCGGAATACTCATAGGCGTGGAAGAACCGCTTTTGCAGCGGCTTGCCCACCGGATCGCGGCGCAGATCGACGGTCCTGGTGCCGGGCAAAATCTTGCGCCCGCCCAGGTTGTCATACAGAAACAGCCCCAGCCGGATCAGCCAGGCGGGGCGGCGGCCCTTCATCCAGGGCATGACCCGCGACAGCAGCCGCGACGTCGGCGTCTGACCTTCAAAGCGCATGTCGGCGCTGTAGGGCAGAACGAAGCGCATCGGCCAGCTGATATGCGGCATGGCGCGCAGCAGGGTTTCCCGTTCGCTGAGCGATTCCCGCACCAGATGGAATTCGAAATACTCGAGGTAACGAAGGCCGCCATGGAACAGCTTGGTCGAGGCGCTGGACGTCGCCTGGGCCAGATCGCCCATTTCGGCCAGAACAACGGACATGCCCCGGCCCGCGGCATCGCGGGCAATCCCGCAGCCATTGATGCCCCCACCGATCACGAACAGATCGACCGGGCCGCTTTGGGCCGCATGATGCACCAAATATGTCCTCCCCGACGCGCGCACATTCAGGGGCAATTCGCCCTGCTGTCAATCTTTGTTTTCGTTTGTGTTCGCTTTTGGCAGGATCGCGCATGCGTCAGTCATCTGTTCTGCCCTTTTTGCTGCGATGCCGCATTGTTTGTTGCAAAGCAGCATGCTTGACCGCACCGGGGCAGCGCGCCTAGATCGGCAAAACAGACGGGATATCGCCGTGGCGCTGAGCTTTCGCCAGACCGAAATTCTTGATATCGCGCGCAGCGAAGGCCGCGTGATTGTCGATCAGCTGGCAGACCGCTTTGGGGTCACACTGCAGACCATCCGGCGCGATCTGACCGACCTGTCGGATGCAGGCCTGCTGGACCGCGTCTATGGCGGGGCAGTGATCCGCAAAGGCGTGGCCAACATCGGCTATGAGGAACGCCGCCGCCTGAATGACGAGGCAAAGGCGGCAATCGCGCGCGCCTGCGCGCGTGACATTCCGGACAACAGTTCGCTGTTTCTGAACATCGGCACGACGACCGAAGCGGTGGCCCGCGAGCTGCTGGGGCACCGCAACCTGACGGTGGTCACCAACAACATGAATGTCGCCAATATTCTGGTGGCGAACGACAGCTGCGAAATCATGGTGGCAGGCGGTGTTCTGCGCCGGTCGGATGGCGGGCTGGTGGGCGACCTGACCGCGCAGTTCATCGAGCAATTCAAGGTCGATTTCGCGATCATCGGGGCCTCGGCGCTGGATGCCGATGGCGACCTTCTGGATTTCGACCTGCAGGAGGTGCGCGTCAGCCAGGCGCTGATCCGGCGGGCGCGGCGGACCTTTCTGGTGGCGGATGCGTCCAAGTTCCAGCGCAGCGCGCCGGTTCGGATCGTATCATTGCGCGAGATTGACGCGCTGTACACCGACAGGCCACTGTCGGCAGACCTGACCGCACAGTGCCGCGAGTGGGGGACGGAAGTGGCCCTGAGCGCCTGAGCCGCAGCGCCAGAGAGCCCGACGGCAAATCTCCCGGCGATGGGCGCGGCCGCGACAGGGATCATGCAGATTTGGTCGTACCAAGCGGCGCAAAGGCGATTCTTTCCGGTCTGTCAGGCGACCCCGGAAAGGGACCGGATTTTGTCTGTTTCACCACGTTTCTTAAATGGCTTAAGCGTTGCAGTCTTCCCTGCGCCAGTCGCCTTGCGAAATCATCACGGGTGCGCTAGCACTTGAGAAAGACAATCTGGTCGAACCAGATCAGGACAAATCGCGCATTTGGGGAGGATGACCATGCACCTTTCAACACATAACTGGATGCGGGCCGAGCCTTTGGCCACGACGCTGCGGCGGATCAAGAAGTATGGGTATGAGAGCATCGAGATTTCGGGCGAGCCGACGCAGTATCCGGTCAAGGAAACCCGCGCCCTGCTGAAAGAGCATGGCATCCGCTGCTGGGGGGCCGTCACCCTGACACTGGGCGAGCGCAACCTGGCCGCCAGGGACGAAGGCCAGCGCGCCCGGTCGGTCGATTACGTGAAATCCGTGCTGACCATGGTCAGCGAGCTGGAGGGCGAGATCATCACCCTGGTTCCCGCGACGGTCGGCAAGGTGGTGCCGGACGGGACCGAGGAAGAAGAATGGAAATGGGTGGTCGAGGCCACCAAAGAATGCTTCGCCCATGCCCAGAAGGTGGGCGTGCGGGTGGCGATTGAGCCCTTGAACCGGTTCGAGACCTATTTCTTCAACCGGGGCGCGCAGGCGCTGGCGCTGGCCGATGCCGTGCATCCCGATTGCGGGGTGTGCCTGGACGCCTATCACCTGAACATGGAGGAATTCGACATCCATGACGCGATCCGGCAGGTGGGCAAGCGGCTGTTCGACTTTCATGTGGCCGACAACAACCGCTTTGCCGCCGGTCTGGGGCATCTGGACTGGCCCAGGATCATCGCGACGCTGCGCGAGGTGGGCTATGACGGCGCGCTGACCAATGAATTCGTGGCCCCGGTTGACCGCACCCCCGCCGCCCCCTACCCCGAGATGGTGGAACGCAACCCGGTCGATATCTCGCCCGAGCAGCTGAAGTTCATCCAGGACCACGGCTCCAGCCTGCTGACCGAAAAGTTCTATGACGAACAGATGCGCATTACCGCCGAAACCCTGCTGCCGCTGATCCGGTAAAGCACCACGCCCTGCGGCCCGGGTGCCGGGCCGGCACGGGCCGCGAGGAGGGATGAATGCGGATCAAAAGCGCGCAGGCCTGGTGGGTAAGCATCCCCATCGCGGCCGACCGCCAGCATCGCAGTGATTTCGGCACATTGCGGACCTTTGATGCCGCGATTCTGCGGATCGAAACCGACGACGGGCTGGTTGGCTGGGGCGAGGGCAAGAATGCCGCTGGCAGTGCAGGGCAATATGCGGCGCTTGTGCATCTGCTGAATGCCGAAGTGGCACCTCTGCTGATCGGGCTGCCGGCCGGCGACATTACTGCGATCTGGGAGATGCTGTACAATGGCGTACGTGCCGGATCGGCGGCGCAATCAGGGCATGCGATGCCGGGGCTGGCCCGCCGGGGCCTGACTGTGGCCGCCCTCAGCGCGGTGGATATCGCGCTGTGGGACATTCTGGGCAAGCACCTGAACCAGCCGGTCTGGCAATTGCTGGGCGGGCGCAAGGCCGACCGGTTGCCAGCCTATGCCTCGGGCGGCTGGGCCCCGGCAGAGACGATTGGCGCGCAGCTGCAGTCCTACATCGACATCGGCGGGTTCCGCGCGGTGAAGATGCGGGTCGGCGCGATGGACGGGGCGGTGCATGTCTCTGCCGCGCGGGTGAAGGCGGCGCGCCAGGCGCTGGGACCTGACATCGAGATCGCCGTCGATGCCCATGGCACCTATACCGTGGCAGAGGCAAAGCGTTTTGCTCATATGGTCGAAGATTGCGACCTGGCCTGGTTCGAAGAGCCGGTGATCGGCGATGACAAGCCCGGCATGGCCGAAGTGCGCAACGCAACCTGTGTGCCGATTGCGGCCGGCGAATCCGAGGCGACCCGGTTCGACTTCCGGGATCTGGCCGTCCTGCGCTGCGCCGACATCTTTCAGCCCGATCCGGCCTTTTGCGGCGGCATCACCGAAGCGATGCGGATTTCCGCCCTCGCCTCCGGCTTCAACCTGCGCTTTGCGCCGCATCTGTGGGCCGGGGCACCCTGCTTTTTCGCCGGGCTGCACCTTTGCGCGGCCAGCCCTGCCAGCTTTACCATCGAGTATTCCTGCGGTGCGAATCCGATGATCCACGATCTGATCGAAGGCAAGGTTGCGGCGCACGACGGCATGGTTGCCATCCCGGATGGACCGGGGCTGGGATTTTCGGTATCCGACCGCGTCTTGAAGGACCATATAAAGAGCTAGGACAGATGTCGGAAAAGAACCTGCTTCCCGATCTTGCAGCGTATCTTTACGCCTCGTCCAACGCCGCCAGCGGACGGACCCCGTCCGAGAGGGAGCTGGCAGACCATTTCACCGTCAGCCGGGGCCAGATCCGCGAGGCACTGGCCATTCTGGAAGCGATGCGGATTGTCGAGCGGCGGGCAAAATCGGGGATATACCTGACAACGCGGACCGCCTCGGTTGAGGCGCTGGCGCTGTTTGCCAAGGCAGGGCTGCCGCTGGACCCGATCCAGATTTACGAGGCGGTGGAACTGCGCAAGATACATGAGATCAAGGCGGCGGAGCTGGCCAGCCAGCGCGCGACCGAAGAAAACTTTGCGGCGCTGCGCGAGATTCTGGACCGGTCCGAAGCGCGGATCGCGCGGGGCGCGCTGCTGGTGGACGAGGACCGCGATTTTCATCTGGAGATCGTGCGGGCCACGCAGAACATGGTCTTCTTCCGGGTCTGTTCGGTCTATTACGCGATGAGCGAGCGCCGCCTGCCGATCTATTTCAGCGACATCGCGCGCTGCCGGAAATCGAATGCCGAGCATATCCAGATCTACGAGGCGCTGGTGCGGCGCGATGCCAATCTGGCGCAGGCGCTGATGAGCGCACATCTGCAGGGCGCGGAAAGCTACTGGAAGGGTCTGATCGGCGGGGCGCCGGTGCCGCCAGCGGGGCAGGCGTGATGCTGTGGCGTTGATCTTTTCCACGCATCCGCTGCATCCTGCCGTCACCGGCCTGCTGGCGGCGGCGGCTGAGTACCGCGTCGCCTCGGCCCCCACGGCTGCGGCAATGCTGGCAGAGGGTGCCGGGGCAGAGATATTGATCGTGCGTGCGCCAGTGCCGCCGGAGTATTTCCGCAAAGCAGGGCAGTTGCGCGCCGCCGTGCGGCACGGGGCGGGGCTGGACATGATCCCGATGGAGGCGGCGACAGCGGCGGGCGTGCTGGTGGCGAATGTGCCGGGGGCCAATGCGTCCACTGTGGCAGAGCATGTGATCTTAGCCGCCATCGGCCTGTTGCGCGGGTTCCGCGCCATGGACGCCGACCTGCGCAGCCGGGGCTGGGCGGCGGGGCGCGCACATGCCGATTCGGGGCGCGACCTGGGACCGCGCCGTCTGGGCATTCTGGGCTTTGGCAATATCGGGCGGGCCCTGCACCGCATGGCACAGGGCTTTGGGATGGAGGTGGTCGCCTGCACCCGGCGTCCGGAAAGTTTGCCGCCCACGGTTCGGGCGGTGACGCTGGACGGGCTGGTGGCCGGGGCCGATGTGCTGGTGCTGTGCTGTCCGTTGACAGAGGCGACGCGCGGCGCGATCAGCGCGGCGCGCATCGCCCGGATGAAACCGGGGGCCGTGCTGATCAATGTCTCTCGCGGGCCGGTGGTGGACATGGCGGCACTGATCCGGGCGCTGACCGGCGGGCAGATTGCCGGGGCGGCGCTGGACGTGTTCGACGACCAGCCGCTGCCCCCCGACAGCCCGCTGTGGGACATGCGCAATGTCATCCTGACGCCGCATATGGCCGGGATCACCGAAGACAGCATGCTGCGCATGGGTCAGACCGTGGCAGAGGAAACGCTGCGTATTCTGGCGGGCGGCCTGCCGCAGAACCTGTGCAACCCGGCGGCCGTGGCCCGCTACCGGGCGCGGTTTCCGGCGTGACGTGCCGCAAAGACAGCCGGCAATACCCCGCTTTTCAGGTTGCAGTGACGCCGGGGGCACGGTTACGCTTGGGTCAAGTCAAAAACAACAAGACAGGGAGGATCGGCAATGAACACTTTGAAACTTTTGGGATCATCGGCCTGTGCCGCGATTGTCGCGGTGGTGCCCGCCTTTGCGCAGGTTGCGGCCATCGGGCCGGGCGAAGGCCAGCTGAACATCGTGGCCTGGGCGGGCTATATCGAACGCGGCGAGACCGACAAGTCCTTTGACTGGGTCACCAGGTTCGAAGAAGCGACCGGCTGCAAGGTGAACGTCAAGACGGCAGCCACATCGGACGAGATGGTGGCCCTGATGAACGAAGGCGGATTCGACCTTGTGACCGCGTCGGGCGATGCGTCGTTGCGGCTGATCGCGGGCAAGCGCGTGCAGCCGATCAACACCGGCCTGATCCCGTCCTGGGGCACGGTTGACAAGCGCCTGCAGGACGCGCCGTGGTACACCGTTGGCGGTGTGCACTACGGCGTGCCCTATATGTGGGGACCGAACGTTCTGATGTACAACACCGAGGTTTTCAAGGAAGCCCCCACGTCGTGGAACGTGGTTTTTGAAGAGCAGACCCTGCCCGACGGCGCGTCGAACAAGGGCCGGGTGCAGGCCTATGACGGCCCGATCCATATCGCCGATGCCGCGCAATATCTGATGTTCCACAAGCCGGAACTGGGCATCACCAGCCCGTATGAGCTGAACGAAGACCAGTACAAGGCAGCGCTGGACCTGTTGCGCCAGCAGCGTGATCTGGTGGGCCGCTACTGGCATGATGCTTTCATCCAGATGGATGACTTCAAGAACGAAGGCGTTGTTGCCTCGGGCAGCTGGCCGTTCCAGGTCAACCTGCTGCAGGGAGAAAAGTTCCCGGTCGCCTCGACCATCCCGCAGGAAGGCGCCACGGGGTGGGCCGATACCTCGATGCTGCATGCCGATGCGGAACATCCGAACTGCGCCTATCTGTGGATGGAACATTCGCTGTCGTCCAACCTGCAGTCCGATCTGGCCGTGTGGTTCGGCGCGAACCCTGCGGTTCCGGCGGCCTGTACCGATGGCCGTGGCATGCTGACGCCCGAAATCTGCACCACCAACGGGCTGGATGATTTCGACAAGATCCGGTTCTGGACCACGCCCACGGCAAACTGTGCCCAGGGCGAAGGGGCCTGCGTGCCCTATTATCGCTGGGTGTCGGACTATATCGGCGTGATCGGCGGGCGCTGAGCCTGCGCCGCTGCGATGACCCCGGGCGAGCCGCCCGGGGTCTTTTCCTTGTCCCGGCCCTGGCGGGAAGACGGGTAGTGCCATGACCACTGCTGTTGAATTCATTGGCGTATCGCGCCATTTCGGCCCCGTGCGCGCGGTTGATGGGGTTGATCTTGCCATCGACGAAGGGTCCTTCTTTGCCATGCTTGGGCCATCCGGGTCCGGCAAGACCACCTGCCTGCGGCTGATCTCCGGCTTCGAAAAACCCACCGACGGCGAAATCCGGATCTTTGGCGAGGATTCGGGCCGCGTGCCGCCGAACCTGCGCAATGTGAATACCGTCTTTCAGGACTACGCGCTGTTTCCGCATATGAATGTGCGCGACAACGTGGCTTACGGGCTGATGGTCAAGGGCGTGGCGCGCAGCGTGAGGGCGGCCAAGGCGGAAGAGATGCTGTCGCTGGTCAAGCTGGACGGCTATGGCGACCGCAAGCCGGGGCAGCTTTCCGGCGGGCAGCGCCAGCGCGTGGCGC
>Ga0114977_10003088_pt1 | contig 10689 bp, 17 predicted proteins | sample S_130805_MF_Meta_FD_87026 | JGI IMG/M metagenome (GOLD analysis project Ga0114977, IMG submission 87026) | Freshwater microbial communities from Lake Simoncouche, Canada to study carbon cycling - S_130805_MF_MetaG | ecosystem: Environmental > Aquatic > Freshwater > Lake | place: Lake...
ACTGAAGTTTTAGAGGCTATAAGAAAAAATAAAGGCAGCCAAGAAGTAGTAGAAGAAATGGCAGATATTATTATTAGGTTATTAGATTTATATGCAGCAATGAGAAATGCTGCATTTATTGAAGATAGCTTAGATGAAATGCTTTATAAAAAAATGGAAGTAAATAATGATAGACCAAGACTTCACGGCAATTTGTTTTAATGGTATACTGATATGATGGATAACGAAAAGCTCAAGATCATATTTGAAAATCTTAGAGCTACCAGTGCTTTTGTTGCAATATTAAAGCATCAAGGCAAGGTATCAGTACCAGAAGAATTATTAACAGATCTTTTGCAGGAACAAGTTTGGCCAAATGATTTTATTACAAATTATGGTAGCGCTATGTGTGTTACTTACGACTCTAATAAAAAAGAATTTGGATTTGAGTTAATGTACGAAGATGAAGGTTATAAGCCAGAAAATGCTATAGGCTTTCAATGCACAAGAGGAAACCTTGAAGTAGGATTTATAGACTACAATAGTCCACATTATAGAAAGTAATTATATGACAATAGACATAGATAACATTTTGGCAAAATTAGATCCAAAGACAAGAGCAAGAGTGCAGTCTGCACAAGACATACACATTGAAAAACAAGCAACCCCAAGCATAGGCTTAACTGATGCATTAAAGGGCGGATTCGCTTATGGCAGGCAAGTACTTGTTTGGGGGAATAAGTCTGCAGGAAAATCTTCGTTTTGCCTGCAGATGATAGCTTTAGCACAGAAAGACGGCAAGACATGTGCATGGATAGATTCTGAAGCATCCTATGACCAATCCTGGGCAGAGATGTTGGGTGTAGATTCTTCTAAGCTAATTTATTCTCCAGCCAAGACAGTTAACGATATGGTTGATGTTGCAACAAAACTTATGGATGCTGGAGTTGATTTAATAGTAGTGGATTCTATATCAGCACTACTGCCAGCCATCTACTTTGAAAAAGATGGAAATGAAATGAAGGATTTACAAGATACCAAGCAAATCGGCGCTGAAGCAAAGGATATGACCCACGCAGTCAAAATGTTAAACTATGCAAACAAAAACACACTACTTGTTCTCATCTCACAACAACGAAATCAGTTTGGATCTATGCATGCTTCGCACATCCCCACAGGTGGAATGGCTGTCAAGTTCTTCTCGTCCACTGTCATCAAGCTTTGGTCTTCTGAGGCTGAGGCTAATGCTATTAAAGCTGGCATTAAGGTTGGCGACAAAATTATCGAACAACGAGTCGGAAGACCAGTTAATTGGATTGTTGATTACAGCAAAACAAGCCCCCCAAATTTATCGGGACAGTATGACTTTTACTACCAAGGTGAGTTCTTAGGGGTAGATATAGTCGGAGAAACTCTAGACGTTGCAGAGATGTACGGCATTGTTGAAAAAGGCGGAGCATGGTATACAATCAATAAAGAACGTTTTCAAGGTCGTGCGAAGGCCGTCGCATACTTAAGAGATAATCCAGATGTTGTAAAAAGTTTGATTGGGGAAATAGATGCCAAATCTTAATGAATTTTTTAATAGATCAGAAATTCTTCATAAAGAAGGTCTAGAAAAGATAGTTGGCGCAAAACCTGGCGCTAAATGTGACAAAGATGCAGAAGAAGCGTTCTGGGATCCCAACACATTAACAATGACCTGGAAATGACCAAAAGGACATGATAATCAATATAGGGTTCAGTAATGTCAGAAAGATCAGAAGTAAAACGTGATGGGGCCAAGGCACAAAAAAATAGTGGTCGTGGTGAATATCAAAAGGGTGATGCAAAGTGGAAGAGCTTTTTAGTAGATTACAAAGAAGCCAATAAATCATTTGCCCTTAATAAAGATGTATGGTCTAAGATATGTACAGATACCTTTAAAGTAAATAGGGATATGCACCCAGCATTAAAAATTATTATAGGCAATGATTCTAGGGTAAGGCTTGGTATAATAGAGTGGTCAATTTTAGAAGAACTAATAGAATGTTGGGAGCAAAATCATGAAAAAAATTAAAATAATGCCAAAGGTTGTTGTTTACAAAGACCTGCTTTCCGATGAAGAAATTAATGAAATGCTAACAATAATTAAAGATTCAGAAAATAGTATTGAAAGCTACTATGCTATACCTCCAGAAGAGTCTTCCTATGTAGATGAGCATGGAATCCAGCCAATGGAAAAAGATGATATCAGCATAATTAATAGCTGGACGCCATGGTACACCTATGGCTCAAAAACTATTTTAAATAATAAAGAGTTAATAGTTACAGAGAATTCAGATAATAAAAAAGAATTTTTAATGAGACAAAAAATAATAGATCTATTACGAAAAGTACATAAGGATTATATGTCTGACGAAGACCATGTTGATGGCTGGCCCTACGGAATAAAGAGCACAGAGCTAACTGATGATATTTACGACTCTCTTGGGTTAGGTGTAATTGAAATTTTAAAACATAAGATCGTTATTGATAATGAGTTGGCCATTGGGTACCATACTGATTTTCATGAGCATAAATTAGATTCTCCAGGAGAAAAACAAATTATAACCTATACCGTTTATCTTAATGATGATTACGAGGGTGGAGAAATTGAATTTATAGATGAAAGAGATAATAGGCTTATAACTTATAAGCCAAAAGCTGGTGACATTACGGTATTTCCATCTGGTAAACCATACTGGCATTCTGCTAAAGCAGTAAGTTCTGGTAGTAATAAAATATTTTTTAGAACATTTGCAATACGCTACTATAAAGGTTCCGAAACTTGGAATGAAGGAGAATTAAAGTACGGCAAAGAAAAATGGCAAAGCATGGAGCTAGAAAGAATTAAAACAGAGGTTGACAGTGGAGAAGTTGGAAGACAAATTGTAAGGCCAGGACAAAGCCCAATAGAATCAAAAAATCTTTTCCCACTGTATATTAATGAAAATCAAGATATTTATATGGACGGTAGAGAACTATGATAGAAACATTTCTGATGAGTGTTATTGTGGGAATTGCAGTTGGCTATGCATTGAGAGCCTTTGTAGATAAAATAGATAGAGGGATAAAAAATGGTAGAGGATAAAAATACTTTAGAGTTAATTAGTGATATAACAGAGTTTAATGATCTACATGAATTTATGAAGGATGAGCATTTAGATAAAGCACTGGCGATTGTAGTAAAATTACTAATGAACCCAGATGTTCCTTCTGCTAAGTCCCCCATGCTTATAATGGAGTTACAAGCAATGTCGACAAAGTTTGCAGTACTTGCCTCATATTATTCTACAATAGCTAAAGATAAAGCTGGCACAGCAAACAATAATAAAAAGAATGTATATTATTCATTAAAAGAGTCTATAGACAAGCTTGTAGACGCACTTAAGTATGTAGTCAGGTATAACTAATAGATGGCTAGAGATATTGTAAAGAATCTTAAATTTAAAAAGCATACTGGAAAGTTTTTTGACCCCGAAAAGTTTGCAGATCTTTTAGACGAGTCATACAGAAATACAAAACGTGCCGATGGCGAAATGACTAAAAAATCTTTTAGCCCAAGCTCACTTGGGTACGGTCACGGGAAATGCCCAAGATATTGGTATATGGCTTTTAGCGGCGCCATGTTTATTGATGATAACGATGCAGTGGCTGTAGCGAACATGGCTCAGGGAACTCAGGCTCATGAAAGATTACAAAACCTTATAAAGACTATGCCTGAGTGGAGGTCAGAGGAAGAAGAGATTATTAATGAGTACCCACCAATTCGTGGCTTTATCGACTTGATTATGGAGTATGATGGCGAGACCGTAATTGGCGAAATTAAAACGGCTAAGCAAGAGGTTTGGGATGCAAGGCAAGCAGAGATGAAGTCATCTCCTAATCATATGCTTCAACTACTTACATATATGAAACTAAAAAATGCTAAAGAAGGATTCTTCCTATACGAAAATAAAAATACTCAAGAGATTCTTATTATTCCAGTTTCTATGAATGATAAGAATAAAAAAATAATAGAGGATACATTTTTGTGGATGCAGGAAGTTTGGGATAACTTTCAAAATGGAGATCTACCAATGAGGCCAGCGGGAGCTACGAAATCAAAAATGCCATGCACCTATTGCCCAGTTAAAAAAGAATGTTTTGCAAAAGATGCAAGCCTAGGTTCCGTACAGATAGAGCTATATCAGGTGCCAGAATTATGATATGTAAAAATAAAGAGTGTGCCAAAGAATTTGACTCAAAAACTCATAATCAAAAGTATTGCTGTGACGAGTGCTGCAGAGTTGCTACTAATCGCAGAATCATGGAAAAATATTATGAAAAGAAAGCAATTAAAAATGGAGCATTTAGAGGCTGCAGTAAATGTGAAAGCAAGCTTAGCAGATATAATAAAAGTAACATTTGTGCTGCATGTGAAAAAAGCGGAAGCTCAAAAAACAAAAAGAATATATTAGGACGCATAAATGAAATTAGCTGATTTAGTAAAAACAAAAGCACACAGGGTTTTAGGCATAGATGCATCCACTAACTCCATAGCATTCTGCTTAATGGAAAATGACATTCCATTAAAGTGGGGTAAGGTAGATCTGTATGGCAATGACATATACGAAAAAATATATGATGCCAAAAAGAAAATGTCGGTAATGCTCGAAGAATTAAGATCAGACTATATTGTTGTAGAGGGCGCCATCCTTGTTAGATCACCAGACGCTGTGATAAAATTATCTTACGTGTATGGGGTTGTTATTGCCGAGCTTATGTCTACTGGGGCTAATGTTATTACAATTAGCCCTACCTCATGGCAGGCCTACATCGGCAATAAAAATCCAACTAAAGAAGAAAAGGCTGCAATAAGATTAAAGCACCCAGGATATGCAGACTCATGGTATAAAAACCAAATTCGTAATATGAGAAAGCAAAGGACTGTAGATTACTTTAATGATAAGTATAATCTTTCTCTTGATGATTTTGATGTAGCAGATTCTTTTGGAATCGCACATTATGCAAATAAGGTTTTGACGGAAAGATGAAATTTTATCAAAGCAAGGAATGGCTTTATAGAAGATATGTTGTACAAAAAAAGACAGTAACAGAAATTGGAAAAGAATGTGATGTCTCTGCTATGACCATACAGAGATACCTAGAGCAGTTTGGATTAATTAAAAAACGATGAGTATACCAGTCCTTATAGTACCAATACTAAATAGATATGACTTATTGGAATCAATGCTAGAGTCAATTAATTACCCAATAGATAATATTTTAATTATTGATAACGGAGGATCTTTTAAGACAGAAAAAGAAAACATTAAAGTTTTAAATATGCCAGCAAACTTGGGCCTTTCAGCAGCATGGAATTTAGGAATTAAATGTTATCCACATTCAAAGTACTGGCTATTCGCTTCTGCCGACACCATTTGGGGCGCTGCCGCATTACAGCAAATAAATGATTTAAGCGGCCCAGATAAGCTAATTCTCACTAATGATGCCTACGGATGCTTTTCTGTCGGAGAGAATGTAATTGAAAGAGTAGGCTTGTTCGATGAATATTTTTACCCTATATATTTTGAAGACAATGATTTCCACGAAAGAGTAGCACGTTTCTGTCCAGAAAATACTATAATGTCAACTAATATTCAAACGGCTCCTGAATCTGGCAGCCAAACAATAAATAGTGATGAAAAGTTAAAGAATCAAAATGACAAAACGTTTTTAAAAAATGAAGAATACTACAAGTATAAAACGTCCAATAATTTTGAGACCTCAAAGCCTTGGGCGTTATCTAGAAGAAGGGATCAAGAATGGCTGTAGTGGGAGTTTTACCAGCGTCAGGAAAAGCATCTAGAGTCGGAGGCATACCTAAGTTTTGCCTTCCAATATCAGATGAAAGATCATTGTTGCAGTGGCATGTAGAGCAAATGCTAGAAGTTTGCGATGAGGTTAGAGTTTCTACTAGAGCTGAATGGGTGCCTATTATTCAGAACATGGATATGAATATTAAACTTATTGTGCGTGAGCCGTCAACTATGTCTGACGCCGTAAAGTTTATGACGGGAGAACATAATGATACCGTTCTTATTGGAATGCCAGATACATTTATATTAGGTGCTCAAACTAACATATATAAAGAGATGATGAAGTCAGGCGGAGACCTGGTTCTTGGTGCATGGGAATGTACTAATGAATTAAAAGGAAGGGTCGGACAGATATCTTTATCTGAAGATAAGGTACTATTTTCTAAAGATAAGGTTGAGAATTGTGACTATGAATATATGTGGGGTACTATGCTATTTAGAAAAAATTTGATAAGATACATAGATACAAGCTTAGACCATCCAGGAAAACAAATTCAAGAATGGATAGATATGAGTTTAGATGTTCGTGCAGTAAAACCAGGCGGTCAGTATATGGATATAGGAACATTAAAGGGATTAAAAAGACTATATAGAGAGATGGAGTAAAAATGGCGGGCTACCCTCAAAAAGATCACAGCTATCAAATGTGGATTACTGATCTACAAATACTTTCAATGGAAGCTCCATCAGGACACCATATAATTAAAGAGTGCCTTGAAATTGCAGAAATGCTAATTAAAAAGAATATATCCTATGGAGACTCCGCATTAAGCCCAATTAGAATATTTTCTCAGGCTGATAATAAAGAACAAATTAAAATTAGAATTGATGACAAAATAAATAGAATTAAAAATGGATCTGGATTTGCTGGAGATAATGATATTGATGACATGATTGGATATCTAATTCTGCTTAAAATTGCTAATAAGCTAAATTGATTTTAGTCAACTAAGATGGTATAATAAATTTATGACAATGGAAATTGATCTTCCTCAGCACATGGATAGAATGAACAATGTAGTAGAAAAATTACTGCAAGGTAATAGCCCCACGCAAATTGCAACTATAACTGGCCTCCAAAGAAAAGAAGTTGTAGAGCTTATAGGCGAATGGAAAAATATTGTTCATAACGATAACGCAATTAGAGATAGGGCAAAAGAAGCCATATCTGGTGCAGATCAACATTATGCAATGCTTATCAAAGAGGCCTGGAAGACAGTTGATGAGGCAGACCAATCTGGACAATTAGCAATTAAATCTGGTGCCCTAAAGCTTATAGCGGATATTGAAACAAAACGAATAGCAATGCTTCAGTCAGTCGGCGTACTTGAAAATAATGAATTAGCATCGCAGGTTGCAGAAGCAGAGCGTAAACAAGAAGTTCTTGTAAAAATATTAAAAGAAGTTACTTCTACATGTCCTAAATGTAAAATGGAAGTTGCCAAAAGACTTTCGCAAATTACTGGAATTGTAGAGGCAGTAGTCATTGAGGAAAATGTAAGTGGAATTTAGCTTTGATGATTTAATAGATATACTCGATGGCGAAGAGTTTGAAGAGCGCCCAGTAGATCTCAGAACATTTGTTACAAGCCCAGACTACCTTGGCCTACCACCGCTATCTGAATTACAGTACACTTTAATTGAAAAAAGCTCTCAGATTTATAAAGAGGCAACTTTAAAAAAACTATTTGGAGAAACAGAAGGCGAAAGAATATATAAGCAGACATGCACAGAAGTAATTGCTCAGCTTGGAAAAGGGTCTGGAAAAGATTATTCTTCTACCATATCAGTTGCATATATTGTTTATTTGCTTTTATGTTTAAAAGATCCAGCAACATATTATGGAAAGCCTCCTGGAGATTCAATTGATATTCTAAACATAGCAATCAACTCACAGCAGGCCAATAACGTTTTCTTTAAGGGTTTTAAGACACGAATAGACCGCTCCCCATGGTTCATAGGCAAGTACGATCCAAAAGCCTCTGAGATGAAGTTTGATAAGGCTATAACGGTTCACTCTGGTCACTCAGAACGTGAGGCATGGGAGGGGTACAACGTAATTGTTGTAATCCTTGACGAAATTTCAGGGTTTGCAATTGAGAATACGACTGGTCATGATCAGGCCAAAACTGCAGATGCAATATATGAGATGTACAGAGCTTCTGTTGATTCACGATTCCCTGATTTCGGTAAGGTTATTTTGCTTTCGTTCCCACGATTTAAAAATGACCCTATTCAAAAATTTTATAATTCGGTTATTGCAGATAAAGAAACTATTATTAGATCTTATAAATTCAAGATGGACGAAGATCTTCCAGATAATACAGAAGGAAATGAATTTGAAATTGAATGGGAGGAAGACCATATTAACTCTTATTTAATTCCAAAAGTTTATGCTCTTCGCCGCCCAACCTGGGAGGTTAATCCAACTAGAAGCATTGAAGATTTTAAAACTGCATTCTATAAGAATCCATTAGATGCACTTGGAAGATTTGCATGTCTACCCGCAGAAATGATTGATGCATTTTTTAAATCCAGAGAAAAGGTAGAGAAAGCATTTAATAATACAGCATTAGCCGTAGATAAGTTTGGTAGGCTTGAAGAGTGGTTTAAGCCAGACCCAGAAAAAAAATATTTTCTGCACGTTGACCTAGCACAAAAACATGACCATTGTGCTGTTGCTATGGGCCATGTAGAAAAATGGGTAAATGTTCGTGTTACAAATGAATACTCTCAGCCAGCTCCAATAGTGGCAATTGATGCAGTAAGATATTGGACGCCTACTCCAGATAAATCTGTGGACTTTACTGAAGTTAAAGACTATATTCTTTCTCTAAGGACAAGAGGGTTTAATATATCTGTATGCACGTTTGACCGATGGAACTCGCATGACATGATGCAGCAATTAAAACAATATGGAATAAATACTGAAATATTATCAGTTGCTAAAAAACATTATGATGACATGGCTATGGTAGTTTTAGAAGAAAGACTGCAGGGGCCACACATACCTTTATTGATAGACGAATTACTTCAGCTTAAAATAATGAGAGATAGAGTAGATCACCCAAGAAAAGGATCTAAAGACTTAGCGGATGCTGTCTGCGGAGCCGTATATAATTCAATAAGCAGAACAAGGCCAGACGTAAACGATGAAGTCAATATTCATACATACGAGTCATTTGTTGAAGATAATTATGCGGAAGAAGATGAAGAAGTGTATAGAGATAATTTAATTCGGGCTCCAAGAATGCCTGAAAGATTAGCAGGAGAAATAGACAAAATGTCAAGAGCACTAGAGAATATGGAAATACTATGAGCACTTATCAAGAAAAAGCTAAGGAATGTAAATGCTGTGGAAAGCATGTTCCGCTACCAACAATACTAAAAGAATACGAAGGCATAACCGTATGCCCCACCACATTTGCTAATATTGCAGAATATAAAAGAATTTGGCTTGCACATGGATCACGGCCAAGTGGTTCTATTAGAAAACATTTTTCAGATTTTGTACAGCAAATTGTTGAAGCCTCAAATGTTAAGTAGCCTAGAATACCTTTGGCATATGTTAAGATACAGAATATCTAAATTATTAAAAAGAAAAAATAAACCAAAAAACGATTTCTTTATATATTAATATTAGTAAGGAAGAGTAATGATAATATTAGGGATTAATGAAACATCTCATGACGCATCCGTATCTTTAATAAAAGACGGAGAGATATTATTTGCGGGTCATGCAGAAAGATATAGTAAGCAAAAAAATGATTGGTATGTTAATGATAATTTAATTAATGATGCTCTTCAGTACGGAACTCCTAGTGCCGTAGCTTACTACGAAAAACCTCTCTTAAAAGCCTCCAGACTGTTTTTAAATGGTGGATCTGGAGAATGGAAACCACAATTTAATATTGAAGGAATCCCTAGAAAATCTTTTAGTCATCATTACTCTCACGCTGCTGCAGGCTACTATACAAGCTCATTTAATGATGCTGTAATTGTTGTTCTAGATGCTATTGGTGAATATAATACTTCAACAATTTGGATTGGAGAAGGCGAAAAGATTAAGCTAAAGTATAAACAAAATTACCCAGTAAGTTTTGGCTTATTCTATTCAGCTTTTACACAATTAATAGGGTTAGTGCCAAATCAAGAGGAATACATAATGATGGGAATGGCTGCCTATGGCGATTGGACTAAATACTATAATAAAGTTGATGAGTATTTTCCTTCTTATACGAATCAAAAATATAATTTTCACAAAGGTATTACTGATTGGGGCTGGGTTTCAGAGCAAGATAAGTTTGACATAGCGGCAGCAGCCCAAATGGTGTATGAGCAAAGATTAAATGATTTTATGCGTATGGCAAAAAGTTTAACTGGTAAAAAAAATCTTGTATTTATGGGAGGCTGTGCGCTAAACTCATCAGCAAATACATTGCTATGGAAAATATTTAAAGACATTTGGATTATGCCAAATCCTGGAGATGCTGGAAGTTCTTTAGGAGCAGCAGCCGCATTTTACGGTAAGCATATTGAATGGAAGACACCGTATCTTGGACATGATCTTGGTGGAGAATACCCAATTCAGCAAATTGTAGACGGGATACTTAAGGATGGAATAGTAGCAGTAGCATCAGGCAGAGCAGAGTATGGCCCAAGAGCACTTGGAAATAGGAGCATATTAGCTGACCCAAGAGATCCACTTATTAAAGATAAAGTTAATCTAATAAAACAAAGAGAGTCATTCAGACCCTTTGCCCCAGTAGTTATGGCAGACCATGCTTCTAAATGGTTCGATATGAATTTTGAAAGTCCTTATATGCAG
>Ga0114977_10003089_pt1 | contig 10689 bp, 6 predicted proteins | sample S_130805_MF_Meta_FD_87026 | JGI IMG/M metagenome (GOLD analysis project Ga0114977, IMG submission 87026) | Freshwater microbial communities from Lake Simoncouche, Canada to study carbon cycling - S_130805_MF_MetaG | ecosystem: Environmental > Aquatic > Freshwater > Lake | place: Lake...
ATGCCATGGTCGGTGCGCTGCAACGCCTCAAGACGATCCACGAAGGTGGCGGAGTGCTTGATGATCGGTCGGCATCCTTGGCGGCCTTCAAGATCAGCCACAATTACGGCAACTGGTTCTCCTCGCACCCACCTCTCGACGACCGCATCCGCGCGCTGCAAGAGGCCGTGTGACCGCGGCAGGCTCTCAGCGAGGATCGTCGGCGAGCCAGCGGGTCACGTAAGGATCAATCCGTGAGAGCACCAGAAAGCTCCAGCGCTCACGGACCCGTTCCCACCAAGACCGCGACCGAGACCAAGTCATCACATCCACGGGCGCAGCCATCGCTTCGGTTGCATCAAACCACGCGGCTGTGTCCGCGGCGGCCTGCGGATGCTGGATGCGCACCATCAACTCGTGGTTGATGTGCAGACTGCGCGTATCGAGGTTGGACGAACCAACAAAGACCGAGTCGTCCACTCGATAGAGTTTGGCGTGCAAGACCTGGGGAGTGTATTCGCGAATTTCCACCCCGGAGCGCAGCATCCGGCCGTAGAGAAAACGCCCCGCCCGAAGCGAGATGGCCACATCGGATTTCCCCGGCACCAAGATCCGGACCCGCCCACCACGAGCGGCCACCCGACGGAGAGCGGCACGCAGGGCTAATCCCGGCAGAAAGTAAGCCACAGCGATACGAACGTCGCGCGCCTCCTCGAGGCAATTTAGAAACTCGGCCAGGAAGGCGTTTCGACCGCGACCCGGTCCGCTAGGCAGCACTCGAATGCCATCCGACGCGCTCGACCGAGAGTCCACCGGGTTGCGACGACGCAGGCGCGGAAAGCGAAGCGGGCGCTGGTCCGCCCGCTCCCACATGGCTTCAAAACTATCGTCGAGCGTCTCGACCACCGGACCGGTCAGACGAATGCCAATGTCCCGCCATCCGGAATGAATGCCATCACCCAGGTATTCCGGAGCCACATTGAACCCTCCAGTGATGGCCAAGGTCCGGTCGACGACCAGGAGCTTGCGGTGACTGCGGACGGGCAGCCGACGCAAGGTCAGTGGATTGAAGACCCTCACCTCACCACCGGGTGCGCGGAGCAGGTCGAAGAACTCCGCGTCGAGCGATGACGAGCCCAACCCATCAATGAGCACGCGGACAAACACGCCTCGCTGCGCCGCCCGAATCAGGGCGCTGCGAACGGCTTCGCCCGGGTTGCCGACCGCGTAAATGTAAGTCTCTAGGCAAACGGATTTACGCGCCCCTTCAATCGCAGCAATGAGGGCCGAAAAGGCCTCATCGCCCGTCTTAAGCCATTGGAAGGAAGTCTCACCCATTGTTACAGTTCATTACATACGTCTCCTAGGTCTTCGGTACCACCCGAATCCGACCTCCCGAGACCACTGGATCAAAACAGGCTCGCCCTCGCGGGACAATCTGCTATTGCCTCCACCATGAGTTCAGGAAGCTTCCGATGGGGGTGGTTGCCGCTGGCAGCCCTATTGACCCTTGGGTTGGCGGCGCAAGCACCAACACAACCCAGAGGTCTGGAGATTAACGCCTTCCAACGGGCATTGCCGGCGCCGGGTGACACAGTTCCCGCGGTGTCACGGATCCAATACCCTCAGGCTCTCGCTTGGGACACCCAGACCCGTGAGATCCACGCCAAGGATGGTGAGCAATCCGTCGATTTTCGTTTTGCTCTCACCAACGTCTGGACCAACGCCGTCACTGTCACCGGCACCAAGACGAGCTGCGGTTGCACGGTCGCGCGATTGCCCGAGACACCTTGGGTGCTGCTACCGGGCAAGGGCGGCGAGATCTCAGGGACCATGAATCTGGTAGGCAAAGTGGGAACCATCGTGAAGACGGTGACGGTCTCGACCGATGTGGGATCCATTCTCTTGAACGTAAAGGTTCATATTGCCCCGGCAGATCCGGGTCGCATGCGGTCGGCCGACCGACAACGCAATTTGGCCGTGGCTGCCGCGGACCGACAGGCCGTCTTCCGGGGCGAGTGCGCGTCTTGCCATGTGGCCCCTACCGTGGGCAAGCGGGGTGCAGAGCTCTACGCCACCGCCTGCGGGATCTGCCATGACGCCGAGAACAAGGCCACCATGGTGCCCACGCTCCGGGAGCTAAAGCACCCCACCGACCGAGCCTTCTGGATGCAGTGGATTCGCAACGGCAAGCTCAACAGCCTAATGCCCGCCTTCGATCTGAAGCAGGGGGGTATTTTGGATGAGGACCAAATGGCCTCGCTGGCCGATCACCTCGACAGCGCCGCCTTCAAGACGGGGCGCGCCACCACTCCGGCCAAGGCCGCCCAACCGTGAGCCTGCCGGGTCGATTTATTACACTCGAGGGCGGCGAGGCCGCCGGGAAGTCCACGCAAATCACCCGCTTGGCCGAACGCCTGCGCCGCCAAGGACGAACCGTTCTGGAACTCCGGGAACCCGGTGGAACACCGCTGGGTGAAAAGATTCGCCACTTGCTCAAACACGATCCGGACGGTCGAGGCATGTCTGCCGAAACCGAATTGCTGCTGATGAACGCGAGCCGCGCCGAATTGGTGCGCCAGCGAATCCTTCCAGCGCTGCAGTCGGGCCAAATCGTCCTTTGTGACCGCTTCTACGACTCAACCGTCGCCTATCAAGGGTTTGGACGCGGACTGGATCGGACAGCCGTCCAGTCGGTGATCCAACTGGCCGTGGGAGGACTGCGACCGGATCGAACACTCTGGCTGGATGTGGCCCCGGAAATCGCGCGAACCCGTTTGGCCGGACGCAAGGCCGCGCAGGCGACGAGTGAACCCTCCGACCGCTTCGACGACGAGCAGGAAGCCTTCTTCGCCCGGGTGGCCCAAGGCTTCCGAGAGGCATTCCACGCGGAGCCTGATCGCTGGCGACACGTCGATGCCGGCGGATCGTTAGAATGCGTCGAAGAGGCTGTCTGGTCGGCCGTTTCGGACCTCTTCGAGGAAACTCGATCCATCGGCTGACGCCGAGTGCGGAACGGGCCTTAGCAAACCTCAGCGCCCAAAGGGCATCTTGCCCATGAGTCCGCCGGCCCCGCCCATCTTGGTCATCATTTTCTGGAACTTACCCATCTTGCGCATCATGTCCCGCATCTCATCGAAGCGCTTGAGTAGGTTGTTGACCTCGGTGACCGTGACCCCCGATCCCTTGGCAATACGCTGACGGCGACGGGCGTTGAGAATTTGGGGAGAACCACGTTCCTGACACGTCATGCCGCACAAGATGCCCTCCATGCGCTTAAAGTCCTTTTCACTCTTGGAGAGATCCGTGTTCTTGAGCATCTCCGAACCACCCGGAAGCAGGCCGACGATGTCCTGAAGCGGCCCAAGCTTCTTCATCTCGCGCAACTGCATGAGGAAGTCATCCAGGGTAAACTGACCCTTGCGCATCTTCTCCTCGAGATCCATCGCCTTGGAGGCATCGATCCGATCGATCGCCTTCTCGACCAGTGTGACGACATCGCCCATGCCCAGGATGCGCTGGGCCATGCGCTCGGGATGAAACAGCTCGAGATCATCCAGCTTCTCGCCGACGCCCATGAACTTGATGGGCTTGCCGACCACATGTCGGAAAGACAACGCCGCACCACCGCGGGCGTCACCATCGAGTTTGCTCAGAATGGCACCCGTGATGTTGAGGGCCTTATCAAAATGGGTGGCCACGCTGACGGCTTCTTGGCCCGTGGCCGCGTCGAGGACCAGCAGGGTCTCGGCCGGTTTAATAAGATCACGCAGACGCACCAGTTCCTGAACTAAGTTCTCGTCGATCTGAAGACGCCCGGCGGTGTCAAAAATGACCGTGTTGCACTGGTGCCCCGCCGCGTATTCGAGGGCCTCCCGAGCGATCTTAATCACGTCGGTCTCACCCTTCATCACGAAGACGGGCACTCCGATTTGCGCGCCAAGAGTAGCCAACTGATCCATGGCCGCCGGACGATACACATCGGCGGCCACAAGCAACGGCAGCTTCCCTTGCTTCAGCAGCAGTTTGGCCAACTTACCGGAACTAGTGGTCTTACCCGAACCGTGGAGACCGCACATCAAAATGCAGGCTGGATTGCCGGTGAGGTGCAGCCCCTGATTTTCTGAACCCAACAACGTGACCAACTCATCGCTGATGATCTTAACCATCTGCTGGCCCGGATGGACCGACTGAACAACTTCTTCGCCCAGGGCCTTAGCCTTGATTGATTCAACGAAATCCTTGGCGACCTTGAAGTGCACGTCGGCCTCCAGCAGTGCCATGCGCACATCGCGCAGGGACTCCGCGACGTTGCCCTCGGAAATCTTCCCTAGTCCGCGCAGGTTGCGGAAGACGTTCTGCAATTTGCCACTCAGGGAGTCGAACATGGGCCTGAGGTTAGCGCAGCAGCCCCACCGCCGGAAAGCCCGGAGGCGAGGGGTTGCAGGAGGAGTTCCTGCACCCGCCACGAAGGCAAACCAGCAACGGGAATCCACGAGGGAGAGGGTTCACCGAGAACAGGCGAATGGGGAATAAGGTCCGGCAGGGTACATTCTTGGGGGGCTCTGCGGGTCTGGTCCTTCGCTCGCAGGGATCGTTCGGAAGGCAGGGGCTTTCGCGCTGGCGCGCGAGGGGATTGGGGTGCTGCGATCCGATGCTCGCTGCGGTCCAGCCCCGCTGCCGCCGGTCTATCGCGGAAGGTAAACCCATCGGCGGATTCCCCTTCCGTGGATACCCAACGGGTGCTAAAGAAACTCCATTCCCCGGAAAACCCTCCCCACGCACCCCATGCATCCGACAACCCTAAACCAACGGCCCGCTCACCGAGCCCACGGTGCGACCGGTTTCACCCTCATTGAACTGCTGGTGGTCATCGCCATCATCGCCATTTTGGCCGGGATGCTCTTGCCGGCGCTCTCGAAGGCCAAGGCCAAGGCCAACGGCGTGAAATGCATTAGCAATCTGCGCCAAATGGGCCTGGCGACGATCACCTACATTATGGACCACGGGGTGTATCCGGTGGGCATCGACGGCGGGGACGGGGCCGCCTGGATCTGGCCAGCCCTGCTCCGCAGCAGCATGTATGGTGGACAGAACACCGATATTTTCCGGTGCCCGGCCGCACCCCAGCAGTCGCAATGGGTTCCGAAGTTCGGCAGTGGGGCTCCGGCCAAGCTGGGCTACCTGAAGGATGAAGTGCGCCTGCGCCCGGGTGGCACCTTCTTCATGAGCTACGGCTACAACGTCTGGGGCGCCTTCGCCGGACAGACACCCAACACCGGGCTCGGCGTGTACCTCGGAGATCCGGTCTGGGGTGAAACCAAAGAAGCCTCGGTCAAGAACCCCTCCGAGATGATTTCTTTCGGCGACAGCAACTGGGACGTGAAAAAGAAGGGCGACCGCGACTGGAGCGGATTCATCGGGATGTATGAGGAACGGCAATGGCCGCTGGAAATCCATGCTGGCCGCACATCGCTGGTCTTCTGCGACGGCCATGCCGAATCCAAGCGCCGATTGGACATCATCGGCCAACTTCATAAAGACCCCGCCCAACGCAAGGCTGTGGCTCGTTTCTGGAACCGCGACAACGAGCCGCACTTTGAATGAGAGTTAACCCCACCGACCCTGGTGTCTCAGGGCTTGCACGCTTGTTGATCCTACCGGGTCCTCCTAGCCTTTTGGAATGACCCCGGAGAATTGTCTGCAAGTAATCCCTAGCAGACCTCGGCCCCGAAAACTCGACGGGGTTGCTCAGTGGTTGTTCATCGTTCTTTGGGTCGGATTAGCCGCACAAATCAGCCTCAATCTTCAGGCTGAAACCCTGATTCCCACCGGCGCAACCTGGCGTTGGCGGCCAGGAACCAACGAAGCCTCGGCTCCGGTCACGGCGTGGCGCACCGTGGACTTCCAAGAGATCCAGTTCACCCCCGCGCCGGCCCCCTTCTGGTATGGCGATGTTCTGCCAGATGGCACCCAGATCAGCGGGATGCAAACTGTCTACGGGTCGATCTTCCTGCGTCGATCCTTCGTGGTTTCCAACCCTTCCGATGTGGTCAGCCTTCGGATGGGCGCGCTGGTGGACGATGGGTTTGTGGCCTGGATTAATGGCACCGAGGTGCTGCGGGTGAACGTGCCAGGATCCCCGGGCGACGCGGTCGGTGTGAGCACCCTGGCCGACAACGCCACCGAACCTGTCGCCGTCACCGAATATCCCATCGCCTCCCCGGGCAGTTACCTGCGGACCGGAACCAATGTCCTGGCAGTACAGGTCTTTCAAAGCAGCCTCGGCAGCAGCGACCTAGGATTCGATGCCTCGCTGGATTCCGTTCTGAAGGATTCCATTCGACCCAGAGTGCTGGGCCTCGATCCCGCTCAAGGCTCCACATTGGAGAACTTCACTGCGTTGAGTGTTACTTTCAGCGAACCGGTCACCGGAGTGGTGGCCGCCCACCTGCTGATCAATGGCATCGGAGCTCGCTCGGTTTCCGTCCTCCCGCCGGCGACCCACCGCTTCGAGTTCACTCAACCGGCCTACGGCCCGGTCACCGTGGCCTGGGACGCCCGCCAAACCATCACCGACTTAGCGGAACCCCCGAATCGATTCGTGCCGGAAACACCGGCTGTTGGATTGGCTGTGTACCTATTGGAAGATCGAACGCCGCCCACGCCCACCGCCCTGCAACCGGCCAACGGGACCACCGTGCGGGACTTAAATTCGGTCACCGTGTTATTCAGCGAACCGGTTACTGGAGTCGACCCCTCGGACCTGCTCATTAATGGCACACCTGCGACGACCCTGACTGCCGCGACTCCAAGCCAGTTCCGCTTCACCGTCACACCCCCTCCAGTCGGTCCGGTGAAGTTCACCTGGGCCCCGGGGCACGGCATCACCGACTTGGCCAAGTCTCCCAATTCGTTCGCCGGATCCCCCTGGGCCGTGCGCTTAGACCCAGACGCCTCCGAAGCCGCCCCCTACCTGAGCGAGTTCATGGCCTCCAACACGCGGACCCTCAAGGACGAGACCGGGCAGTACGTGGACTGGATCGAACTCTTCAACCCCGCGGACGCTCCGCTGGACTTGCGCGGGTGGTCACTCACGGATGACGCCGGCGACCTAACGAAGTGGCGGTTTCCAGCCACCAATCTGGCGGCCGGCGGATTCCTGGTGGTCTTTGCCTCGGGTGCCGATCGGCGCACTCCGGGATCGCGCCTGCACACCAATTTTCAACTCTCGGCCGGCGGCGAATACCTTGCTCTCGTGCGGCCCGACGGCACGAATATCGCCAGCGAATTCAAACCCACCTACCCACGGCAAGTGCCCGATCTCTCGCATGGAGTGGTGCAGGTGCCGCAGGGGAAATCTTGGGAACGAGGCCCTTCGGGAGTGTACTTCACGCAACCCACACCCGGAGCTCCGAATCTAGGAGGCACGGCGTTGCCCGGCCCGCTCATCGAAGAGATTCAACACACACCCCGCGTCCCCACCGACACCGAAGACCTCCGCGTCACCGCGCGAGTGCGAGCCACCTTTCAACCGGTCGCCGGTGTCAGCTTGCGCTACCGCATCCTCTTCGGCGCGGAGACCGGGATCCCGATGTGGGATGACGGTGCCCACGGAGACGGTGCCGCCGGAGATGGCGTCTACGCGGCCACCTTGCCCGCCGACTTGGCCTCGCCCGGTCAAATGATCCGCTACCGAATCGTGGCCACAGACACCCTCGGCGCAACATCCCGCTGGCCGCTCTTCCCCAGCGCGACCACCTCCCCGGAATACCTCGGCACCCTCGTCCAACCCACCAATTTCGTAACTCAACTGCCGGTCTTTTACCTCTTCGTCGCCCCCAATCAACTGGCCGGCATCGACACCGAGTCCGGTGGTCGGATCGCCCTCTTCCACGACGGCGAACTCTACGACAACGCCTACATGGAACTGCGCGGAAACACCTCGGCGGGACTGAACAAGAAATCGCATCGCCTGGAGTTCAACCGAGGTCACGAACTCCGTCATCCCGGCCCCGGCGGGAGTGTGCGCAAGTCGGCGCTCTTGGCCGAATACCTCGACCCGGCCTACTTGCGGCAGAACTTGTGCTTCTGGTTCCTGGATGCCATCGGAGTCCCCTCCCCGTTCCACTATCCCGTCCGAGTCCACCTCAATGGGCAGTTCTATCAACTGGCCTTCCACAACGACGTCATCGGTCAGGAACAAGTAGAACGCATGGGCTACGACCCGCGGGGTGCCCTCTACAAGGCCGTGGGCAACCTGACCCCGGACTTTTCCAGCACCGGGGTGTTCCAGAAGCTCGAACCCGACAACGACCCCAGCCGCACCGACTACCTGCAATTGGCCAACGGTATCCGGGAGACGTCTCCACTGACCACCCGACGCAACACGGTGTTCGACTTGCTCGACCTCCCTCAGGTCATCAACCACTTGGCCGGAACCCGATGGTGCGCCGAGAACGACGACGTGTGGGCCAACATGAGCCTCTACCGGGATACCTTCGGCGACGGGCTTTGGCGCAACATTCCCTTCGACATGAATGCGTCGTGGGGACAGCTCTACGGCGGCAGCAACCCGCTGGAGGCCACGGTGGATGCGTCCAAGAGTCATCCGCTCTACGGAGGCTCTAGCACCGGCGGCAATTTCAACCGCCTCTACGACGTCATCGTACGCCTGCCCGAGACGCGTCAAATGCTGCTGCGTCGCCAACGCTCCATCCTCGACTTGCTCGTGCAACCGCCGGGCACTCCGTTCGAACAACGCATCTTGGAGAACCGTGTGGTCGCCTTGACCAACCTCATCGGCCCGGAGGCGTTGCTGGATCGCGTGAAGTGGGGTGTTTCACCCTGGGCCGGCAACAAGACCTTCGCCGCGGGCGTGGGCGACTTGCTCAATCAGTTCATCGAACCGCGCCGTCGTCACTGGTACCTCACCCACAGCATCACCAACACGGCACGGACCATTGGCATTAATAATTCCAACAACGCCGGCATCCCCCTGAGGCAACCGGAAGACGCGGCCCCTGAAATCCTGGACGTGGAATTCAACCCAGTCTCCGGCAACCAGGCGCAGGAGTTTCTGGTGCTTACCAACCGCTCGGGCCTCGCCTTGGACTTGAGCGGTTGGAAGCTCGACGGTGCCGTCGAGTTCACCTTTCACCCGGGCACGGTGCTCCCCTCCAACAGCGTGGTGTACGTCAGCCCCGACGTCCGCCAGTTCCGCGCTCGCACCACCGGACCGCGAGGAGGTCAGGGACTCTTCGTGGTGGGCCCGTATTCCGGCCAACTTTCGGCCCGTGGCGAAACGCTCACGCTGCTCAATCCCCGGGGCAAAACCGCCCACCAACTCACCTACGCCGGCGACCCCAGCGCCGCGCAACGCGGGCTGCGAATCACCGAGATCCATTTTAATCCGCCGGCCGGTCTCGTGGGTGTGTCTCTGCCCGACGAACTCGAGTTTCTGGAACTGCGCAACCTCTCGCCCAGCGAGTCGCTCGATATGGCCGGCATCCGGTTCGTCGATGGCGTGGACTTCGACTTCTCCACCAGCACAGTGAAGCGATTGGACCCGGGCGCACGCGTGGTGATCGTCGCCAATTCCTCGGCCTTCGCCGCTCGGTACGGAGCAGGTGTGCCGGTGGCCGGGCAATATATCGGCCGCCTCGACAATGGCGGGGAACGCCTGCGGTTGGTCGATGCCCAGGGCGAGGAGATCCTGGACTTCGGATTCAAGGACTGGTTTCCGGGCGCGGACGGCGGTGGCTTTTCCATGGAAGTGGTCGATGAACAAGCCAGCCCGGATCGCTGGAGCGACAAAACCCAATGGCGCGTCGGGAACGTTCTCGGAGGCAGCCCAGGTTCCGGTGGACCGGCGGAGGGTTTGCGTTTGAGCGCCGAACTCACCCCCACCGGACTGCGGCTCCGCTTTCCAGCGTTAGTCAATCAACGCTACTCGCTGCAAGTGTCGGAGGCGCTCGAACTCGGAATTTGGTCCAGCCTACTGGAGGTGCCAGCCCTGCCCAATGCCCGAACCATCGAGCGCACAGAACCCCTCTCCAGCGAACGCCGATCCTACCGAGTACTCGTGCCGGCGGGTCTATGAACTCGGGCAACCCATCGCCCTGGCCCAGCAACAAACAGTCCCAACAAACAGTCTGGAACCCACGGTCGGTCGAGCGCAGTTTTAATCCCAATCACCATGAGTCTCACCGCTGCCGATGCTTTAATCCGACTCCACCCGGACGACGATGTCGCCGTGGTCCGCCGCCGCATCCTCGCTGGCGAGAGTGCGGGTGAACTCACCTTCCAAGGCTCAATCCCGGCTGCCCACAAGGTCGCGCTCCGGCCGCTGGCCCAAGGGACCCCGGTTCGCAAGTACGGACAGTTTATCGGACGGGCTTCGATGGACATCCCTGCCGGAGCCCATGTGCATGTGCACAACTTGGACACCGGTGAACTGTCCACAGGTGACCATTTTCTGGAACCCACCGCCCCGTGGCCGCTCCTGCCCGAGTCGGAACGACTCACCTTCCAGGGCTTCACTCGCCCGGGCGGGCGCGCCGGCACGCGGAACTACGTGGCAGTGATTTCGTCGGTGAACTGTTCGGCCAGTGTCTCGCAGTTCGTGGCCCGACGCTTCACCCCTGAGACGCTGCGGCGCGACTTTCCCGGTGTCGACGGCGTCGTGGCCTTCACACACAAAGCCGGCTG
>Ga0114977_10003090_pt1 | contig 10686 bp, 19 predicted proteins | sample S_130805_MF_Meta_FD_87026 | JGI IMG/M metagenome (GOLD analysis project Ga0114977, IMG submission 87026) | Freshwater microbial communities from Lake Simoncouche, Canada to study carbon cycling - S_130805_MF_MetaG | ecosystem: Environmental > Aquatic > Freshwater > Lake | place: Lake...
GATTATATGTTCATTATAGAAAAGATTTAATTAAGGAACTTGTATCTCTTTTTCCTGAATTATATTCTAAAGAAGTTAGAGTATATAAAGATTCGGGGTTATATCAGAAGTACGATACGTTTTATTTATAAAAAAATTTTTTACACAAAACCATCCCCCCTCCCCCTTCCTTTTTGCTTATTAGATATATTTATATATTATGAAAAGAATTATAAAATTAACAGAATCAGATTTAACCCGTATTGTAAGAAGGGTTATTATGGAAGAAGAAGGATGTCCATGTGAAGACGGCACCAAAAGTGTTGAGTGTTGTGACGTAAAAGAATTAGAACCAGTCGAAGTTAGAGTATATAAGTTTGTTTTATCAAACCCTGAAGACGGAGTAAATTATGTTATTTATAATCCAAGAACAGGTGAGTTTAGTGAGAATGGAAAGAGTAAAGACGTATGGGCTAAGATACAACCCAAACTAAGTAAAGAAGAAGTTACCGCTTGGTTTAAAAGAAATAACATAAGAATCAAAAAGTAATATATTATGAAAAAAATTATAAGACTAACTGAATCAGATTTAACCCGTATTGTTAAACGTGTTATTAAAGAACAAGATGAATGGAAATCTGCGCCCGCAAAAAGTAATGATCATCTAAATAACATTTTTAATGAGATTGAATCAATTGCTGAGTATGCCAATGACTCCCATCAATTTAGTGATATGATGGATGAATTTTATGAGAATTATAAAGAAGATATTGAGGGGTTAACTGGTGACGAGTATGCTAAATTGGAATATTTTATCGGTAATACTTATCGTGATGTACAACTACATAGGTATGATAGAAATAATAATATGTCTGATGATGAACTTATTGATGATGATGATTATTAAAACAACAATATAATTTATTAACCCCACCTCATCAAGTGGGGTTTTTTATTTCCTCATATATTTATCTCATATGGATATAGTTATTACAAAACAACAATATAAAAAACTTGTATATACTTTGCTTGATAACATAACAGGTGGGGAATTATCTATTGGTGAAAAAAACCGTGACAACTCTTGGTACTACCTTACTAATTCTTATGGTGAAGATTTAATGTCTGTTTATTATAAGGGTAAGGCTAGAAGTCCTGGATGTAAAAACGATTTGTCATTGGAGCCAGAATTTGTGACGGACATAATAAAATATATCCCTCTTTTTAAATATAAAATATTTTCTGAAGTATTAATTGATTATGTGTATGACAAAACAAAAATAAAATGTGATTGTATTGACTTCAGGTATGTAATATATGATGCGGATGACACGCAAGAATTATATGGTGATGAAATTCGTTTTGCCTATAATCTTAAAAAGAAAAAAAGAATTAACATAGATTAATCTTTTGTTCATTGTCACTAATCATCTAATTATATCGATCATCCCATATATTTATCTTATATGAAAATAATCATTACAAAACAACAATATAAAAAACTTGTCTATGATTTGCTTGACACAATTGTTGGTGGTGAATTGACGGTTCAAAAATTGAATAACCACGCTTATAAATGTGTTTATGATTCTGAGGGTGAGAATATAATGAACATTTTTTATAAGAAAGGTACCGGTAGAAACAAAGGATGTAAAAACGATTTGGCATTGGACAACGATTTTTTAATTGAACTTCAAAAATATGTTCCTTATTTTAAAAATAAAATATTTTCTGAGGCTCTTGTTGATTATGTATATGAAAAAACCGGTGTAAAATGTGACTGTGTTGATTACTCAACAGATTATCGATTGTATGATAACCAAGATGGTGGTGGTTATTTTCATTCTAGATTTGCATATAATGTTAAAAAGAAAAAAAAGGTGAGATTTGATGAATCTGTTGATGGTAGACAATCATTAGATGAGATTATATATGATTTCTTAAAAGATGACTTTTATCCTGATTATGATTGGGGTCCTGAGTTATTTGATTTTTATAAAAACGATGTTGAAGAATACGGTTCTGCTACCTTTTATATTAATGACTCTGAAGGGTATGTTTATTACGATGGTGGGACTTTAGAAATTATGCCATGGGTTTGTGAAAAACTAAATGAGTATTTTAATGACTCTTGGTATTCAGTGTTTAAAGGTTGGTTTGAAGAAAACTCCGGACTTGTAGTTAGTAGAATCATTGACTCAACAAACAATGGTGTGTTGTTAAGTGAATCTACAGATAAAAATAAAAAATTAATTAATGGTATTGTTGGTTTTGATTTTTCAAACCGTATTACACAAATAACCTCATCGTATGATGTTCCAATGAATTTTGATGAATGTTTTGGTTCCGAATCACTTAGACGATGGTTAAACTTTTGGGGACCTATGTATCTTTTTGAGTTTGATGGTATAAAATATGTATATCAAGATAGGGGCGAATATGAATTCTTTATGGATGAAGGATGTATAGAATATGTTGATAATGAAATTCCTGAAGAGATTGGAATATCAATTCTTGGTTTAAGATTTTCTGATATAATCAATATGTATTTTGAGGAGGAAGAATAATTAATATAAAAGAATAACATTATGCGTAAAGTTAGAAGAAGAAAAAACCATATGAACATTATGGTAATTAACGAGGACAACGAAATTGAAATTGTTCACGTACCAAATCATTTATCAGATGAGTACATAAAATCATTTAATTTAATGTCAGTTCCAACAAAGGACGAACTATTTGATTTTTTATTGCATCACGATAGTTTGAAAGTAAAATAATTTAACCTCATCGGTTGGTTTTTTATATAATCAATATATTTATAAATAAAATATTAATATGAAAAAAATTATAAGACTTACTGAATCGGATCTTGCTCGTATTGTTAAACGAGTTATGTTACAAGAGGCAGTTGCAATGTATGTTGTTCAACCTGGAGATAATTTAACAAAGATAGCAAAAATGAATAACACTACGGTTAGTGACATTTTAAAAATGAATCCCCAAATTAAAAACGCAAATAAAATTTATCCTGGAGATGAGATTAAAATAGTTGATACGCCACCTGTAACTCCTGATATGTTAATGTCAAGAAATGTGGGTGATTGTTATGATATGTTGAAACGTAAACCGAATGATGGTTCTGTTGGAGGTTCACCATATGAGAGTTTGGAAATTTCAGGTGATGTTGAACTTAGTTACAACGCAACCGTTGCTCCAAATAGTAGAGCGGTTACTGTGATTAAAAATGGTAAGCCGTTTTGTAAAATCCCTGTAATGAACGGTATCGGAGACTGTAGAGATGAAATGACTTTAGATAGTGACATGCCAGGTTCAGATATGAAAGCGAGTTTAGATAGTCCTGTTAGTATTAATATCACAGGAACTGTATCCCCTAATGATCGTGGTTTAATTATAAAAGATGCTGGAGGATACTTCTGTAAAGTACCAGAAGGGTTATCTGAAAGTAGAATGAAACGAAGAAGATTTTAACGAATATTATTAAACCCCATCTCTCACAGGTGGGGTTTTTTATTTCATTTTATTTTCTTATATTTTGGTATGTGCAATTCATATATATCAAATATTAGACAAGAGGTTAAATACCCCTATTCAAATTTAAAAAGACATCACGGAAATTATCTTAGACTTGTTGATGAGTTTTTTAGATCAATATATAATTTTAACCATTACATTGTACTTGAAGAAAAGTGTATTGTTATAGAAATACACGACGTGAACCCCTATAAGATGTATAACCCATCTAATTTTGATCCATCATATAAAGTAAAAACTATTGATGGTGATATAGACTTTATATCTACGTTTGAAATTTTTGAAACGTTTTATGGATACCTACCTGATATTGTACCTTACATGGAGTTTGAACTTTATGAACCATATGGGTATGATAGAAACGAAAATCTTTTTGGGTACGAGACGCCAACCAACAGTAAAGGTTATTTTGAAAGATTTAATCTTAGAGACTTATATTATCAATATGAAAGTCGTAGACAACAATACACTGTAACCAGAAGAGTCAATTCGTGGGTGGATAATAATAGTCAATTTGTAGGGTGATGGTATTTATAACATATGGATTCTGATTTAATAAAAAAAATATTTAATGATTATTACGGAAAAGACTTTGACTTATATGGGTTGAAGTTTTATTTATTTGATATAGACGATAAAACTGATTACGGGACGGGACACCATTTTAGTCATTTTAATTTTAATTTTGAAAATGCAAATGACGTATCATACCATTATTCAATTATTGAAGATCATTTAATTGTTATTGTAGAAGAATTTTCAAAATACCTTTCAATTGATTCTTTTAGGGTTTCTGTGGTTTTTAAAGATGATCAACCAAAATTTTATTTAAATAATGAACTTAGAAATAAAATACAAAAAGTTTTTGATGAGATTAATTTTATTGAATTTAAGGTTTGGATTGGATCTAATAGTGAGCCTTCAGCATATAGAATATATGGGACGACCACAGGCATAAAAACATACTGGGATTCTGACGCATATATGATTGATAATAAATTTAAACCAACGAGAGCAACATTAGATGGTGAAGAAATTGAAATTGATTACGTACTAAGAGAATACGAGTGGTTTTTACAAGATAGGGAAACTTATTGGGAGACTGAAAATATCTATTCTAAAGTGGATTCTATTATTTTGGAGAGTAGATACCCTCTTTTAGTCATGGATGGTTATGCGTCATACTACAATACAAAGTTTTTTTAAATCAATAGGTTTTCACATTTTAGATATATTTATTAAATAAAAATATGAAAAGAGATTTATTAATTACAGAACAGGAAAAACGTACTATTTTAAATATGCATAGCACATATAAAAATAATAAGTATGTTATTGAGGAAGCTGACGAAACCTTTAATACTGATATGGCAGCTGAAGTTCAAAATTCGGCGGTAACCTCAGAGAAAGCACAACAAGTATTAAATAATATTGGTGTGGATATACAAACATCTGAAGTTGTTGATCCTAATGATTGTGGTTGTGTTCCTAAAACAGGAGACAGTGGTAAAGATGGTATCATTGCTAGAATTTGGGATTGGGCAAATAATCCTGAAAATCGTGGTAGTCTTAAAAGTACATTAACTTCTTTAAGGGATGCAATTAAAAAAGTAAAGGATACTCCAGACACCGTAACCCCACAAGAAGGTGGTGAGACTGAACCGGTTAATGAACAGGCGGGAGTGGCACTTATTACTATTGGTGGAGTAGCTTTAGGTCCAAGTGTATTAATCGCTATTGGTGCTATACTTTTGATTATCATTGTAGTTGCGTTAGTTTCAAAAGGAGGAAAGAAAAGATCGTCATGTAAAAGAAGAAGTAAGCTATTTAGAAAACATGGCATCGATGGAATGTTCATGTAAAAAATGATTTTTTAATATTACATTAATTTTTAAATTAGAATCAAATTTATTATATTTGTATAAATTGTAAAAGTTATGGTGTCGGTATTATTAATCTTGGTGGTTCTTTTTTTAATCGTAAGAACGTTTCGTGTTTATTTTTTTATTAAACGAGTTAGTAAACTCTGTAATAAATATGATTGGAACTTTATTGAAGATAATGAGCGTTATGTTTTGAACATAATGGAAGATAACTACTATTTATATAGTGAGTGGTCGGCTTATAATTTTTTATTTTTAAAAGGACCAAGCCCTATTAATATGTTTTTTTCATTAAAACCATTAACAATTGAAAAACAGTATAACACATATGCGGTTAACAAATTAAAAGAGTATGAAATTATTTGATGTCTATATAAAAGGTGTTCTTTTGGAATCAATATTTGAATTGTTGGAAAATGACATTTCGGATGATGATGAAATGGATTCCTCATTAAAGAATCTTTTGGATGGTGCCAACTCTTTAATATTTGATGAGTTTGGAATTAAACCGTCAGAAAGAAAATACTTTGTTGCTGGATCATCAAGACTATACCTTTCAAAAGAGTTAAGAGATACGTTTAATCTAACCTCATCACTCGGAGATTTGGATATTGTTATTCCTGATAAAAAAATATGGAACAACCTTATCACTAAAAAAACAAAGGAATTATCAAAACTAACAACATATAGAAAAAAACTTAAAACAGAAAATAAAAATTTAGATACCGCAATTAATAATTTAACAAACATTATTGAAAATTTAAAAAAGGGTATCTATAGACCGACAAGTGATGACTCAATCGAAGCCTTTCAAATATGGTTACCCGGTATTGTTGATAAGAAGTACGAGGGGATGTCCGTTAGGGACTCAAATGAAATTTTGTCTGACTCAAGATTCAAACAAGGATATTACTTTATGCCAATAAGGGATGTTGTTGAATATAAGTTCAAGTTAAACAGGGACAAAGAACAGGATGTGGTTAAACTTGTAAATCAATATAGAGAATCTTCTCCACAAGAAAAAAGAGTTATTGTAAAAAAAATCATTTCTTTATTTGGGATAGAGGAGGCAAGAAAACTACTATCTTTAGATATGGGTTAAATTTAAACATTTGGTATCTATATTTATATAATATGAAAAAAGTTATAAGACTTACAGAATCAGATTTAAAACGAATTGTTAAATGTGTTTTAAACGAAGAAGAAACTGACGAATCAACACCAACAGGGGTTGTTGATTCGGAAGGTACTGGTAGGGGATTGATATTAGATAAAAATAGTTCTTTAGGTATTTTAGATGGCGAATATCGTTTATATCGTGAGGAGGGGTGGAGTGAATATAACACAACAAAAAAGATACCTGACGGAAAATATCGTTTAATCCTTGTAAAAAATATTGATGGTTTTAATGTAAAAATTAATACTGAAGGTTTTAATATTAAAAATGAGAACCCGGTAGAGTACTCTTGGTCTGATTTATTTTCTAAATTAAATAAAGTTTCACTTAATAGTTCTAATAATTTATTATCGGACGAGGATGATATTTTTCAGTCACTTTTACAGGGAAGTGTTCCTTGTTTTGAACTTGATAAGGAATCCGAAAATTTTATTCGTATTAATAATAATGATGGAATTATTATAGATACTCATTTATATTTAAAATCAAAATGCGATAAAAACATCACACTAGTCTATATATGGTTAGATAATAACGAGACCCAATCTGCTACTGTTTATGGTTCAGATACTTACACTGCTGATGTTGTTTGGGATGGAAATAATTTAAGTTTTCCTAAAATTAAATCGGGTGAAAGTAAATTAATTATTAAAGTTAATGAATCTATTAGAAAAGTACTAAGAAGTTACTTTTTATAGTTAACGGTTTATTAAAACTTCTTTGATTCTATATTTATATAAAATATAAATTATGAACGATCAAGAAAAAGCACAAATTTACGATAATCTTATAATGGAACATAGAAGATTAGACAATCAAATATCCCAAATTAAAAGTGAACATTTTGAATTGGGTGTAAAGGAAGAAAGGCAAATTAGCGATTTAAAAATAAAACAAAAATTTCTTTTCGATAAAATGCAAAGACTTTTTTCTTTATAATAAAATAAAAAGATAATTTTCTCTATAATAAACCCCACTCCATCGGTGGGTTTTATTTTTATATGATATTTATATGTCATGAACCTAAACGAGGAAATAACACGTATTAAGTCATTAATGATAGAAAATGATTTGGGATATAAAATCCAAACAGATGGAGATATAGAATCTTTGGAGGGTATGCGGATAACTTTTAAAACAGATAATGGTGAAGATATTGGTAAAGTTAATTTAATAGGGTTTAGACATGCTGTTGATTTAAGTAGGGATTTAAAAACATTTTTAAAAAATAAAAATAATTTATTTAAAGATGGTGAATCAGTATATACTCACGGAACTGAAGTTTACGATAAATTTAAAAGAATGGGATACGGTACAAAACTTAGAGAAAAATGTCATGAGTTAGCAAAAAATAATAACTATAATCATGTTATGAGTATTGTTAGTAAGGATAATTTACCATCACAAAAAATGCAAAAAAATGTAGGGTATAAATTACACCAAACAAATGGAATAAAAGATTTATTATACTTTGAAATATAATGTTTAATGAAAAAGAAAGAGAACAAGTTAATAGGTATTTGTCAAATCAAACATTTACATGTTCAATTCCATTTTTTTCAAATGAGGGTCCTACGTATGATATTGAATATGGATTTAAAATTGTTGGGGAAAGAAGAATGATGTCTGTTGGTGAGTATTATATGTATGCAGAAGTTGATTTGGAAATTTTAGATATTCAGGAATCATACAAACCCTACTTTAAAGTAATGGGCAGGGATTTTGATAAGGACAGATTAATAGGTGTTTTTTTTAAAAAAGAATATACCTTTACTTATGGGATAACAAGATGCGTTGATGAACTTTTAAAATATTTTACGGATGGGGATTACCCAAGAGTTAATTTAAAAAATATTACAATGTCAGATGAGTTATACGATAACATTATGAATGTAGAGATTAAAGGAAAAGATTAAAGGTACGGTTTAGGACCGTTATTGCTACGGCAATAAAAACCCCCATAAGTGTCGCTACCTGTGGGGGTTTTATATTTTTACTCAACCTCTAAAACCTCTAAATCAAAAATAAGTTTTTCTCCAGCTAAAGGGTGATTAGCGTCTAAAATAACTACATCCTCTTTTACCTCTTTTACGATAAAATTAACAACACCCATTTGTGTGCTTGCTTGAAGGGGTGTCCCAACCTCAACATCACCTGGCATTTGTTCTTTAGGTACTTCTTGAATCATGTAATCATTATAAACTCCGTACGCATCCTCAACTTCTATCTCTACGGTTTTTTTATCACCAACGACCATATCAATTAATCCGTTTTCAAATCCTTTAATTAGGTTACCTTCGCCTAATTTTACAACCAATGGTTCTCTCCCTTCGTTTAATGAAGAATCAAAGACAGTCCCATCTACCAACCGTCCCGTGTAGTTTACTGTGACTGTGTCACCATTTTGTATTTTTTTCATATTTAATATTTTTATTAATAATACTTCATTTTTTAATGTAAGTCAAATATTTATTAAATAAAAACATTATGAAAAGAATTATAAGACTCACTGAATCCGATTTAACAAGAATAGTAAAGAGGGTTATTAAAGAAAGTGAGGAGTCTGTTGAGATTGAATTATTTAAAGATTATAGTGATCCTGAAAAAACAATAAAATCAGATTTAAAAAGGGAAAAAAACAAAGATAATTTTTATAGATCAATTATGAGTCCTGAAGAAAGAGAGGAAGAAATACAAAAATGTATATCTGGTGGTCGGTACCGAGGGGATCAGAGAAGGCTTGAATATGAGTGTAGAAAAAAAATGGGAATGGAAGATTTTAAAGACTTAGTATTTGGGTATAAAATGGAACAACCAACAGAACAAATTATAACTGATGAAACACATAAAGTGGTTATTGCTAGTAAGTATTTTACATTACCGAGTAAAGATAGAAATAACACCTTAATTATATATCATTGCCCCTCATCTGAAGATAATAAAGGTGATGGATTTTTAGAATATTTATATACTGATGCTCCGGATCAAGAACAACAAAGAAGAGACGAGTTATGGTTAAATCCTTTTTGTGATTCGGTAAATTGGAAAAGTCGTGTAGGTAAAAAAAGAAACATCTTCAGAAATCCAAAAATATAAATTAATGGGTTCGGAAGATGTTTTTTAACTAAACGGAAAATTTAGATAAGTCGCAGTTTTTACTAAAGTACGTTTTAATTTTACCTCTTTTATTTTTTTCTAAAATTAAAAGATTGTACTGATTGTTTTCTGACAATGTTATTTTTACGTAGTAAGTTTTACCACCTTTAGCCATATAATCAAAACATACTGAATTATTAATAATGTTTGTTGAAGTTATGAACCCTACGTTTGTATAATAATTCCTATTTCTATATAGTACTTTTTTATCGTTTATGTTAAAATAAAAGTAAAAGAATGGTTTAGATTGTTTTTTACTTTTATAAGAATATAAAGAATCTACATTTTCTGTTTTTAAATTTTCATTTAAAACCATCATGTTAGAGACTTTTATTTTTACAGCAACAAAGTCACCACCAAAATCAGATTTAATAATATTTGAATCTAACTGTAATTGAGACGAAACAAAAAAAGGTAAAACAAAAAGTAGAACGGATAAAAATAAAGATTTCATAATATATTTTTTTAAATGTTTATAATACAAATATAGTACATTTTTTTTAATTGCAAAACTATTTATTAGATAATAACAAAAAATATGTTTAGTAGAAAACAAAAAATAATGCAGTCAAATAATTTGATTGCCGAAGAACGGTATATAAATAATAAATTTCTTTTTGAAGAGGAGTCTGATTTACCCGAATTACAGGTAACACCTGAAGGTCCAGGGAAGTCTAAAATTAAATTCACTTGGAAATCAAAAGGCGTGACTTTACCACAAGACATAAGAGATAGTAAATTATTTAACAATCCTGAATTGGGTGATGAGTTTGAACCACTTAAAAAGATTTATGTTGATAACGAAGAGGCTGTTAAAGTGGTATCAGATTTTTTAAATACTAAACAATCGTTATTTAAGTCTTTATAAATGGAGGACAGAATTAAAATTAAAGAAAAGACATTAGAATCTTTTGAAACTTTAAAATATATTCTTGA
>Ga0114977_10003093_pt1 | contig 10682 bp, 10 predicted proteins | sample S_130805_MF_Meta_FD_87026 | JGI IMG/M metagenome (GOLD analysis project Ga0114977, IMG submission 87026) | Freshwater microbial communities from Lake Simoncouche, Canada to study carbon cycling - S_130805_MF_MetaG | ecosystem: Environmental > Aquatic > Freshwater > Lake | place: Lake...
AGGGCAACCTGGGTCGCAACCAGGAGGGCGGCGGTCAGGGCCAGACGTCGGGGCCGACGGCAGCCTTGGGGGAGCCGGAGCGCCGAGATGGCCAGAACCAGAACGCCGATGGTGGCGGGCCAGGCCCCCTGGAGGTGCCAGACCAGCCAGCGGCAGCCAAGGCCGGAGGACAGACAGAGCGGGGCGGCCCAGCGACTGGCCATCAGCCCCCCCAGCAGGCATTGCATCAGCACCGCCAGGCCACTGACCAGGGCAATCAGCGCCCACCAGCGGGGTAGGGGCACCTCCTCTGGATGGAGGCGCTGATGGATGGCGCTGACCCAACTCAACAGCAGCAGGGCGGTCAGAAGATGGGCCACCACGATCGGAGCGGCCAACAGATGCAGGACGGTGAGGGCCCCCAGGCCGGCCTGGATCAGCACCAAAAGAAGGGCTAGAGCGGCGGCCCCGGGTAACCAGGCCGGGCCCTGATCGCGGCGCCAGACGCTTATCCCCAGCAGGGTCGCCAGGGCGAGCAGCACGACCAGGGCGTCTAGGCGATGGAACCACTCCAGAAAGACCTGGAGGTTCATCTGGCTGATCGGCAACACCCCTCCGTAACACAGGGGCCAGTCGGGACAGGCCAGGCCGGCTTGCGTCACCCGCGTGGCCCCGCCGATGACCACCAAGGCCACCAAGGCCACCACCAAGTGGCCTGTCAGTCCCAGAAGGGCCGGAGGGGGAGGCATCGGGCCTGCTGGGGCTTTGATGCCAGCTGCCAGGTCCTTGGAGGTTGGCGTTGATTGGACAAACGTCATAAGCAACGTCGTGCCAAGGTTCCTCAAGTTAGCGATTTTGTACAGATGGGCGATCCCTCACAATTGGCTGTGACGGGTCGAGTCGTCTCGTTGGATCAAATCGCGCAATGTTGTCGCATCGTCATGGTGCCGCGCATCGGCAGGCCGGCGCCGATAAGCTGCGGTACCAACTGGTTTGAATCTGCCCGAGCAGTTTCAAACCTCAGCAATTGAGCTTCATGGGAATTGGTTCCGCTCTGCTCCCCCGCCCATTGGCCTACCGAGCGCGATCGGTGACGCGTTCCGTTCAGTTCCAGACCCCAACCCTGTCCCATTGCCCCCATTCACCGTGCGAATCCCCCCAGCCCTGATCACCCTCCTGATGGGGATGGCCCTTGTACTGGCCGGCCTTTGGATCGGGCAGAACGTGCAGCTTCTGCCCCTGGATGCCAGCAGCAATGCTCCGGTTTATGACTCGCTATTCAAGGTTCTGTTCTGTATCGGAACAATTTTGTTTCTTGGGATCACTGGACTCCTTATCTTCAGTTTGGTTCGCTTTCGGCGCAGATCCGGTGATCACAGTGATGGAGCAGCCATTGAGGGAAATCTCCCTTTAGAAATTCTTTGGACAGCTATTCCTGCAGTTGTCGTCCTATTTGTTGGAATTTATAGCTACGATATTTATGAGCGGATGGGAGGAATGAGCACCCTGAATGATCACGGCTCCATGCATCACGTCATGGCTTCTTCCATGGACTCTCAAGTGATCCAGGCTTCAGATCTAACGCCACCAACTGGACGGGTTTGGGCTGGAATTGGACCGGTGGGCAGCAGTCAGGAGGGAATCTTTCCTGTCGAAGTGACTGCGATGCAATTTGCTTTTATTTTTCATTACCCCGATTCCAACATTACCAGTGGTGAACTTCACGTTCCGGCGGATCGCCCCGTGGAATTACGCATGGAGGCGCGGGATGTGATTCATGCCTTCTGGGTCCCCCAGTTCCGCCTGAAGCAGGACGTGATTCCAGGCCAACCCACCGTGCTCACTTTTACAGCCACCAAACCAGGAAGCTACCCGATTGTTTGCGCAGAGTTGTGCGGTCCTTATCACGGTGGCATGCGATCCACAGTCGTCGTGCAAGAGGAGGATGACTTCGATGCTTGGATCACCCGCAACAGTCCCGCAGCCCAAGCCCCTGCCACCGCCTGATTCCAGTCACTTCTGAATTTTCTACGCACCCCCTCACTTCTTCCCCTGGCCCCAGTCCGTCATGACCGTTGCCCTTCCCAGTGATCTTTCTCCCCAACCCCTGCAACCGCAGGGCTGGCTTCGCTATTTGAGCTTCAGCCTCGACCATAAAGTGATTGGCTTGCAATATCTTATTACGGGATTTCTTTTTTACTTCATTGGGGGGGCGCTGGCTGGAGTCATCCGTACGGAGCTGGCCAGTCCGATCAGTGATTTTGTGAGTCGCGACACCTATAACCAGGTCCTCACGCTGCACGGCACCGTGATGATTTTTCTGTGGATCGTTCCGGTTGTTAATGGAGCTTTCGGCAACTACCTGATTCCTTTTTATGTAGGCGCCCGTGACATGGCTTTCCCCCGGCTCAATGCCGTGGCTTTTTGGCTCATACCACCCGCCGGCATTTTGCTGATCAGTAGTTATTTCATTACAGGGGCAGCTCAATCCGGATGGACCGCCTACCCTCCCTTAAGCCTTACCACCCCTGCCGCTGGCCAGGTGATTTGGATTCTGAGCGTACTTTTGCTGGGCGGGAGTTCCATTTTTGGGGGAATTAATTTCATCGCAACCATCCTTAAGCTGCGTCGCCCAGGTCTCAAGATGATGCAGTTGCCCATGTACTGCTGGGCCATGTTGGGAACCAGCATCCTGGTGGTGCTCTCAACGCCGGTGCTGGCGGGAACATTGGTGATGCTTAGTTTCGACATCATTGCCCACACGGGATTTTTCAATCCGGCTCTGGGTGGAAATGTGGTTGTCTATCAGCATCTATTCTGGTTTTACTCCCATCCGGCTGTTTATATTATGGTCCTGCCGGCCTTCGGCTTGGTCAGCGAGATACTGCCTATCCACGCGCGGAAGCCACTATTCGGCTATACCACGATGGTGTATTCCATCTTGGCCATTGTTGTGCTGGGATTGATCGTGTGGGCCCACCATATGTTTACCAGCGGCACCCCGCCCTGGATGCGTCTGTTTTTTACGATTGCCACCTCCTTCATTGCCGTTCCTACTGGAATTAAGTTTTTCAATTGGTTGGCCACTCTTTGGGGCGGAAAAATTGCTCTCAATAGTGCCATGTTGTTCGCCTCTGCCTTCATCGTAAATTTTGTATTTGGTGGCATCACTGGGGTTGCCCTGGCCCAGGTGCCCTTTGATATCCATGTGCACGACACTTATTTTGTTGTTGGTCATTTTCATTATATCGTTTACGGTGGAACTGTGTTCGTTATCTTTAGCTCTGTCTACCACTGGTTCCCTAAATTTTCCGGCCGCATGTTGAATGAGCCCCTCGGTCGCTTGCACTTTCTCCTCACTTTTATTGGCTTCAATCTCTGCTTCGCTCCCCAGCACTGGCTCGGTTTGAACGGAATGCCACGACGGGTAGCCGAATACGATCCCCAATTCACCCTATGGAATCAAGTCAGCAGCGTTGGGGCCCTACTGATGGCCGTCAGCGCCCTGCCTTTCCTTGTGAATGTGGTCGTCAGTCTGTGGCGCGGCGCCCCGGCAGGGGACAATCCCTGGAATGCCCTGACGCCAGAATGGCTCACCTCGTCGCCGCCGCCTGTAGAGAACTGGCTTGGAGAGGCCCCGTTGGTCAAGGAGCCCTATGGCTATGGCATTGACCCCGCCCGTCTGAGGGTGGATAGCACCAGTGGTCTGGATGTCTGGCTGGGTGGCAACCGCTAAGGGAAGCCCCCGACTCCGTTCGATGTTGATCAGCCCCCATCAAGTTTTACTGCCGTCTCGCTTCCCATGACCAGCCTTGCCCCCGGCCAGGAACTCCAACCCGGCCCCAACATCGATCATTCCGCCGATGTCGACGTTCACGGCGGGCATCCTGACTTTCGGATGTTCGGTCTGGCCACCTTTCTAGTGGCCGATGCGATGACATTCGCTGGATTTTTCGCGGCCTATCTCACCTTCAAGGCCGTCAATCCTCTGCCACCGGGATCGACATTTGAGCTTGAGCTGCTTCTGCCTAGCATTAATACGGCGGTGCTGATCATCAGCAGTTTCACGTTCCATCGCGCCGGGCGCCTGTTGCGTGAAGGCAATGGCCCGGGCTGCAGATTGTGGTTGATGATCACCGCAGGGTTGGGTGTGGCCTTTCTGGCGGGTCAGATGGTCGAATATTTCCATCTCCCCTTCGGCCTCACCGACAATCTCTTCGCTAGCACCTTTTACGCCATCACTGGATTCCACGGCCTGCATGTCACCTTAGGTGTGATCTGCATCCTGATTGTTTGGCTGCAGGCTCGCTCCGGAGGTCGCATCACTCCCTCGGACCATTTCGGGTTTGAGGCCGCCGAGCTTTACTGGCACTTCGTCGATGGTATCTGGGTGGTGTTGTACGGGATTCTTTATCTTCTCTGAGCGACCTCAAAAAGACCTGAACGCGACATCGTCCAGACTTGCGGATACCGCCGTTTGATTGGCACACTTGTAAGAGTTCCAATTGCCGCTGCAGCCATGGCTGCCCCGCGTCGCTTCATTCCCCGTCAGCCATCCCCCCCCCCTCCGGTGCAGGCTTCTCCGACCTCAAGTCATCCCGCCGACACCCACACGGCCAGTGGGCAACAGCCCTTTCGCCGGACCCCCCCCGGTGATAGTGGCCCTAATGTCGGTCCCATGCTGGAAGGCAAGGCCCTTCTCGACAAGGCTCGCTCCCTCAGCAACCGGCCCGAAGATCAGATCGCCCGAGCTTGTGGATATGTGGGACCAAGCGGCCGGTTGCTAAAAAAAAGCTTTTATCGGGCCCTCGTGTTGGCGAAGGGCTACACCCTCCCTTCGTCCTTGGTGACGGGTACGGGTCAGAGCAAGGGGCGCCAGGCCGAATTTCGCACCCGGGTGCATGGCAATGGCAACCTGCTCATCGGTCAGGCCTATACCCGTCGTATGGGGCTGGAGCCGGGTCAGGAGTTCCGCATTGAAATCCATCCGGACACCGGCTCCATCTGGTTGTTGCCTTCGGAGGCCGATCAGTCGGGCCCATCCTCATGAAAGCTGGCACTGAAGGCCAGTAAATCGACTCCGCTGAACAGGAAACTGATTCCCACCAGCAAGCCCAAGACCCCCACCAGGTTCATCGGCTTCATCGTCAGGATCAGCAACCCCAGCACCAGGGTGACGATACCGTTGCTTAGGCCCCATCCCCAGCCACGCACGTGGCGGTGGGTCAAGGACACCACCGTGGCTACGCCACCTTCCACCAGGAACACCACGCCGATGGCCAGGGCCAGGACCGCCACTTGGGCAGCGGCGGCCAGGGGGCCAGCTGAAAGTTGTTGAATCATCCAGATCCCGGCCGCCAGGAACAGAGTGGCCACCACCAGCCGCCAGAAGCTGATCAGGCGCGACAGGCGTCGGGCCCGGTTGAGGGTGGTGATCCAGCCGACCAGGCCCCCCACCAGGAAGGCGATCGCGACCACCGCCGTCACCCAGAGCGAGGCCACCATGGGGAACACCAGGGCCAGCATTCCCAGCACCACCATCATCATTCCTTCCGCCAGGGTGAAGCTGCGTAGGGAGTTCGCTAGGCGTGGCGGGTGGGCAGCCATGGCTGGGAATGGATACGGGATCTATGGAGGCTAGGCAGGGTCTGAGTTGTCGCCCACCGACGCCCTGCAGCCCTAGGACCAGCCGTGGCCTCTCAGCCAGGTGTCCGTCAGCGCCGGGGGGGATGGCGCGGCGGTCTGGGCGGCCAGCAGTCTTTCGGTGTACTTGGCCAGCAGATCCGCCTCCAGATTCACCGGATCACCAACGCGACGCTCGGCCAGGGTGGTGGTGTTCCAGGTGTGGGGAATGACGGCGATCCAGAAGCGCTGGCCATCGGGTTCGCAACCTGCGACGGTGAGGCTGATGCCATCCACGGCCACGCTGGCCTTTTCACACACATAGCGGCCATAGCTGGCATCCTGCCAGGCCAGGGTCAACCGCCACGATGCCGCTTGGCGCTCAATCGCCTCGATCACTCCCACTCCGTCCACATGGCCACTCACCAAGTGGCCCCCCAGCCGATCACTGAGCCGCAGGGCCGGTTCGAGATTGACCAGGGCCTGGGCGGCGGCGCGTTGGGCCAAGCCAGTGCGGCGCAGGGTTTCCTCACTGGCATCGGCGCGAAAGCCATCGGCCAGGCATTCCGCCACCGTGAGGCACACCCCGTCCACGGCGATGCTGTCCCCCAGGTCCATCGCCCCGAGGTCGCCCTTCGCCAGCCTGACCCGCACGCCCATGGGGCAGGCCTGGAGCTGACCGATTCCCCGTACCAGTCCGGTGAACATCTGCTGACACGGATTTGCTCGCCATAATCAACCTACGGGCGGACCTGGACGCCCGCCACGACGCGATGCAAGGTGACCCATGGTGGAAATGAGCGTCGCCGGTATCGCCCTTGATGCCGCCAGCCGCAGCCCGATCGTGCTCCTGCGCGACCCATCCGGTCGGCGGCAGGTGCCGATCTGGATTGATCAGGCCCAAGCCCAGAACATCCTCTCTGGCATCAATGGGGAACAGCCCCCCCGCCCCCTCAGTCACGATCTGATGGTGAGCCTGCTGCGCGCCGGTGGTCTCAGCCTGGAGCGGGTAATCATCCATGCGATCGAGGACAACACCTTTCGCGCCGTGCTGCGGCTCACCACCACCACCGGCGTCAGCAGTGAACTGGATGCCCGACCCAGCGATGCCATCGCCCTGGCCTTGCGCACCGGCAGTGCGATCTGGATGTTGGAAGAGGTGGTGGCCGACGCTTCGATTCCCGTGGATGCCGAAGCGGATGCCATCGATCAGGAGGATTTCCGCCGTTTTCTCGACCGCACCAGTCCGGCCCAACTGATTCGCCACCTGCGCAGCGTTCGCCCTTCGGAACCAGGTCTGGAACCGGATGGGACGGAGGAGGGTAGCGGTGGTGAGCCAATCGGCTGAGGCCCTCGCCAGCCGCCCAGAACCTCGGTTCCGGCGTCCCTTCGGCCAGGGACGGCCGGTGTCCCTGTTCACCCTGGGCACCATGCGGACCCTCGACAGCCCTGCCCAGATGGCGGCGGTTCTGGAGGCCGCCGTGGCCCTCGGCATCAATCACATTGAAACGGCTCCGGCCTACGGTCCCGCCGAGATGTTCCTGGGCCAGGCCCTAGGGCAACTCGAGCGCCGCGATCCCCTGACGCGCTCCTCCCTGGTGCTGACCAGCAAGATTTTGCCCGGACTCGGGGTGGAGGAAGGACGTGACCAGCTGCGGGCTTGCTTACGCCGGCTGGGTGTGCCCTGGCTCGACAACTTGGCGGTCCATGGCCTTAACCGGCCGGAACATTTGGACTGGTGCCTGCGGGGCGAGGGGGCCGACCTGCTGGCCTGGGCCGAAGGCGAAGGCTTGGTGCGTCAAGTGGGCTTTTCGAGCCATGGCACGAACGACCTGATCAAGGCGGCCCTGACCTCGGGGCGCTTCGCCTTCTGCAGCCTGCACCTGCATCTGTTCGATCCTGAGCGCCTTCCCCTGGCGGCGGCGGCCCTGGCCCAGGGGCTGGGGGTGATGGCCATCTCGCCCGCCGACAAGGGAGGCCGGCTCTACGCCCCGCCCGCCCAGCTGGTGGCCGACTGTGCCCCCTTCGCCCCCCTGGAGTTGGCCTACCGATGGCTGTTGTCCCAGGGCATTAGCACGCTCACGCTGGGGGCGGCCCAGCCCGGCGATCTGCTCTGGGCCGAACGCCTGGCTGGCGCCAGTGGGCCGCTCACCCCCCAGGAGCAGCAGGCCATTGATCGGCTCCAGGCGGCGGGACGGGCCCGGCTGGGGGAGAGCTGGTGTGGCCAGTGTCGTGAGTGCCTGCCGTGCCCAAGCGCTGTGCCGATCCCAGCCCTGCTGCGACTGCGCAACCTGGCGGTGGGCCATGGCATGGAGGCCTTCGCCAGCGAGCGCTACAACCTGATCGGTCGGGCCGGCCACTGGTGGGAGCAGCACGATGCCAGCGCCTGCGCCGCCTGTGGAGCCTGCCTGCCCCTTTGTCCCCACGATCTGCCGATTCCGGATCTGCTGGTGGACACCCACCGGCGACTGGCGGCAGCCCCGCGCCGCCGTCTGTGGGGTTAGGAGTCGGATCAAGGCAGGGTGGGCTGCACCTTGGCGCGGTCCATGGTCGGATCGGCTTCGGTCACCAGCAACCATCGCCGGGGACCAGCAGAAACACTCCCATTACGGGGGCCATCGACTGGCACTGGGATGGGGGGCGATCATGCTGCCGTCTGATCCCAGAGGATCTGCAGACGCTGGCGTTCCGCCGCCTCCAGGGGAGGCAAGCTAGGGCAGCGCGCCAGCACCGGTTCCGGCGGCAACAGCAGCTGGGCCTGCTCGTCCGGAAAGCCCTGCAGGGCCTCCTGCAGCTGACCCCGCGGCAGGGGCGGCACCCAGCCGGCAGCGAGCAACCGGGCCAGCAACGGGGGCTCCAGTACCTCCGCCAACCATTCCCCCGGCGGCTCGGGTCCACCGCTGGGGCGCAGCAGCAGGTTCCAACTGAGCGGCGCGCCGCTGGCCGGGAGCAGGATCCGCAGCCGTGGATCCCGGCGCAGCAACGGCAGCACCCGTTGGCGCGGCAACACCGCCGCCTCGGCCTCACCGGCCAGCAGCAGGCTGAGGCCATCGCGATCGTCATAGGCGAGGGCTTGGCGCCGCAGCTGCCGCAGTCGCCCGGGATCGGCCTCCATCAGCGCGATGCTCACCCGGGGACTGGAGGGAAGCACCAGGCGGCCCCGCAGGCTGGGATCCAGCAACAACTGCCACCCTTCCTCGGCGCGACGGGCCAGATCGGGTCGATCGCGCAACAGCAGCACCCAGGGGCCATAGGACCATGGGAACGCCAAGGCCGGGGCGCCCTCCGGGGCGAACAGGCGGGCCACCGGGGCCGCCGCCGGCGTCAGGCGAGCCAGTAAGGCGGGTTGGCCAAAGGGTTGGACGGCCGCCCGATCGAGGCCGTTCGCCCAACCGTCGCTGAGTTGCAGCAGACCCGCCCGCCCGTTGGCGTTGGCCTGCTGTTGCTCCACCGCGGCGGGATCGTCGCACCACTGGAGCTGCCAGGAACGGGGCAGCTGGGTCGCCCAGGCGGCTGGGAGATCGCCGCGACTGGCCCTCAGACGCGGGGCCTCGCGACCGCACCCCCCCAGCAGGCCCAGGGAGGTCAACGCCAGGCCAGCGTTGACCCCGAGTTGCAGAGCCTGGCGGCGGGAAAGGGTGGGGGCGACCATGGATCGACGCTAATTGCCCGGGCGGCGCGGGGGATCAGCCCCACGGTTGCTCTCCAGCAGCTGTCGGCAGGCCCGGTCGCAGGCGCGGGCCAGGGCCTCGGGCGATCGACCCGTGAGCTGCCAGAGCAGGGCCAGGCCCCCCGCCCCCACTCCTTCCTTGACGAAGCCGCGCTCGTAAGCGGCCAAGGCCGGATGGATGGGGCCGTGGAACCGCAGATCCGCCGCTAGCCCCAGCGGCTGCACCTGCCAGTGGTGGCCGATCCGTTCCAGGACCAGGGCGAGATTGCTGTGGCACTCTCCGGCCACCCAGGCCGTGGTGCCCACCGCCACATGGCGAACGATGGCACTCCGCTGCCAGGGAGGCGCCAGGGCCAGCGCCAGCGCCAGCACCGCCGCCATCTGACCACCTCCGGCCAGGAGCACGGGTTGGGAGGCTGCGGCGGCGGCCAGCACCAGTCCCGCCGCCAGGGGTTGCATCGGATCGCCCACCGCCGCCAGAACCGCCAGGGGCTCGTGGGCCGCTCCAGGCTCCAACCCTGCCGCCGCCAGCCCCTGGGCCACCAGGGTGGCCTTGAGGCCATGGGCAGGGTGGAGCAGGCTGCCACTCATCAACCCTTCCACCTCCACCCCCAGGCCGGTGAGCAGGGCCTGGGCGGTGCTGGTCCCCCCAGGAACGCACTCGGCCAACAGCAGCGGCCGACCGGGTTGGCGGCGCCCCAGGGTCTCCCCCCAGCGCCTCCCTTGCTCCAGCAGGGCCAGCACCCGTTCCGGTGCCATCGCCCGCCCGCTGCTCAGGCAGCGGGCGGCGCCGGCACCGGCCAGCCCCGGCAGGCGCAGGTGGGGGCATCCGGGTGCCACCGGACATCCGAGGTCCACCACCAAGGGGCTCAAGGCCAGGGTTGCTACCACCACCTGGCTGATCAGGGCCGGCGTGACCCCCGCCGGCAGGGGGGGGAGGGCATGGGGCAGGGGGCGGCCGGGGCCGAACCAGAGCAGCTCGGCATCGGCGGCGGCGGTCTGGCGACGGGAGGCTGGGGTGGCCCCGGCGGCGGAGATGCCTTCCACCGAAGCCGTATCCGTGGCGGCGAGCAGCAGAACCAGCTCGGGGTCAGCCGAGACCCGCCCCCAGTCCTCGCTCCAGCGGCCTGCAGCCGTGGCCGAACCCTGAAATGGCCGCAACGGCCTCAAAGGGGATCCAGTGCCACCAACGACCGCAGCGCTGCGGGCGGCTCGGAAATTGGTTGCTTGAGACGCGGGAAGATCCAGTAGGCCACCGCATGGAGGGCCAGCAGCACGATCAGGTTCTGGATCAGAACGAGGACAAGGGCCGTGATCTGCACTTGGGTGAGATCGAGGCCCGATCCCAATCCCAACAGGGAGGTGAGGCGATCGAGCAAGCTGGCCGAGGCCGTGGTGACAATCACCCAGA
>Ga0114977_10003096_pt1 | contig 10675 bp, 9 predicted proteins | sample S_130805_MF_Meta_FD_87026 | JGI IMG/M metagenome (GOLD analysis project Ga0114977, IMG submission 87026) | Freshwater microbial communities from Lake Simoncouche, Canada to study carbon cycling - S_130805_MF_MetaG | ecosystem: Environmental > Aquatic > Freshwater > Lake | place: Lake...
AAGCGCACTTTTATAAGCGTGATCTTTTTTCGGCGTTGGAAGCATTCGAATATGTATCAAAGATCTATCCGAACCCCTCTGCGAAATACAATGGAATGCTTTGGATGATCCGAACAAACAATGAGATTGGCAGCTATTCCCTTTCAGAAGCGAGTATTGACGAAATAAGAAATGCCACCGATTTTCCAAACGATCGTTCCTATCAGAAAGAATTAGCAGCTGTTACAGCAGATTTTTACTTAAAGAGAGAGGACTACTCACCTTCTATCAGACACCTTACAAAAGCAATCGCACTTACACGTAAAAAAACTACAAAAGCGCGTTATACTTATGTTTTAGCCCAGGTGTATGAAAAGTTAGGAGATAATGCGAAAGCATCACAGTACTATGCATTGGTTCCCGGTTTGCATCCTTCTTATGATATGGCCTTTAATGCACAAATAAACCGTGCGAAGTTATATGACATCTCTTCTGGAGGAAGTAAGACCATTAAAAAGCAATTGAATAAAATGCTCCGTGACGATAAAAACATTGAGTTTCAGGATCAAATCTATTACGCATTGTCAGATATCGCTCAAAAAGAAAATGATACTCCGCTTGCAATGACCTACCTCGGAAAATCCATTCAGGCGAGCACTTCCAACAACACTCAAAAAGCATTGTCATATTTAAAGCGAGCGGATCTTTATTTTGAAAAGCTAGATTATAAAAATGCACAGGCGAATTACGATAGTTCAATTACTTTTTTACCGAAGGATTATCCTGATTATGCCCTTATTGATGAAAAGAAAAACAGTTTGACAGCCTTGGTAACAAATCTGAATATAATATCACTTGAAGACAGTTTACAGCGCATTGGAAAGATGTCTGAAAAAGAGCGTGAGCAGCTGGTTGATAAAATGATCTCGAAGATTGAAGAGGATGAAAAAAGAAAAGAAGAAGAACGCTTATTTCAACTAAGCAATCCACAGCTTGTAAGTCCGGGAAAAACCGACAACACCGATCCAAGTTCCAGCGCCTGGTATTTTTATAATCCCTCAACAGTAAGTTTTGGTGTTGGTGCATTTAATAAAAAATGGGCAGCGCGCAAACTGGAAGACAACTGGAGAAGAAGTGAAAAAGATCAGGTAGTTCAAAATGTCGGAGACGAAAATCCGGCTGATTTTTCTGATTCGATGCAAACGCTAAATGGTGGGACTTCTTTGGCATCCAAAATAAAAGGGAAAAAAGATAAAAATTTTTATTTAAAAAATGTACCAATCACTCCCGATGCCTTCGCAAAATCTGACGGAAGAATCATTGAGGCTTATTATAAAGTGGGATCTATTTATAAAGAACAATTGCTGAATAATCTGAAATCAACAGAAACGTTTGAAGAGTTGATCAAGCGTTATCCCGAAAACAAGTATAAACTAAATTCGTATTATCAATTGTATCGTATTTATTTAGCGATGAAAAATCAGCCGAAATCGGATTATTATAAAAATCTTTTAGTAAACGATTACCCTGATTCGGATTATGCCGCCATTATTAAAAATCCAGGGTATGCCGCAGATATCGCTGCGAGCAAAAGTCAGGTTGAAAATTTTTATACCGAAACATATCAGCTTTATGGATCAGGAAACTATCCGCAGGCATTAGAAAATTGTAAAAAAGCAGATTCTTTATATTCAAAAAGTAGTTTAATGCCTCGGTTTAGTTTTCTGAAAGCACTATGTATTGGAAGAACGAAAGACATAAACGCTTTTGAAAGTGCATTAACGCAGGTTGTTATTCAATACCCGAAAGATCCTGTTAAGGGAAAGGCGCAGGAAATAATCGATATGATTAAGAAACAAAAGAATCCTGAACAGCCGAAAGTGGTGTCCGATTCTGTTGTTGCTAAACCCAAATCAAAATTTAATTTTAATGAAGAAGGAGAATATTATTGCTTGGTTATAATTGAAAACGGAAAAGGAGACCTGAATAAATTTAAAACCAAACTTTCTGATTTTAATACAGAATCTTTTAGTACTGCCGATATTTCAATATCAAGTATTTTCCTTGACATTACACATCAGTTAGTGAGTGTAAAAACTTTTGAGGGGAAAGACAGAGGCATGAATTATTACAGCAGCGTGTCATCAAAAAGTGAACTGTTTGCGGATCTTGAAAAAGGAACTTACCAGTCCTTTGTCATTTCAGCAGAAAATTACACGATTTTTTATAAGGATAAAAACATAGGAGAGTATCAGGAATTTTTTAGTCAATATTTCAAATAACTTGGCTTTTAGTCTAAAAAAGACTAGTTTTATCCCAAAAAGAACTAAAAACTATCAAAATGTTCAATAAAATGGTAAAAAACAACACAACGGATAGCCCATCGGTAAACTTAATCGGGGCGGGTACAATAATTGAAGGAGATATTACTACAAATGGCGATATACGGATTGATGGCTCGTTAACGGGATCAATAAATGTAAAAGGAAAATTAGTGGTAGGTATTTCCGGCAGTATAGAAGGAGAGATCATTTGTCAGAATGCGGATATTTCCGGTACAATTAAAGGAAAGATCGGAGTGTCTGAACTGTTATCGCTAAAAGCATCCTCAAAATTGAGTGGAGAGATAATAACGAATAAAATTGCAATTGAGCCGGGAGCAGCTTTCTCGGGTTCTTGCAGTATGGGCGGAGTAATAAAAGACATTAAAGGTGCAACAACAGAAAAACCCCAGTCCGCCGAAAAAACAGCTTAATAGCTATGTGAAATATTCGGGTATGGCGGTTCAGATGGCCGCCATTATTGTTGGCGGTGTATTGGGCGGTATAAAATTAGATAAATGGCTGGCATTAAAATTTCCAGCGTTCACATTATCGCTTACGCTGCTCTCTGTGTTTCTGGCCATCTATTATTTTATCAAAGACGTTATAAAAAAATAAATCAATGAGACCGAAGTCTTCATATAAAAATGAGTACAAACTTTAAACCCTTTCTGTTAAAACTCCTTATTTTTTCAATAGTTACTTCAGGAATTCTTTTTATTTGGGAAAAGTACGCATCTGACCGTTTTCAAAGCGATTTTATGTGGGTTTTATGGTTCTTTTTTTTTGTAAGTACAGCATTTATTCATTATATTCTGATATCGTTATCGGAAAAAGATCCCAAGCGTTTTATCGGCTATTATCTGGGAATTACCGGCATAAAACTGTTTGGATATTTGATTATCATAACCGTATACGCTTTACTCAAAAAAGAAGCCGCTTTGGGTTTTACACTTTGGTTTTTGGTTTTATATCTTTTGTATAGTGGTTTCGAAGTAGTTATGCTTCTGAAGCAGTTCAAAAAATAAAATTTGTCGCTCATAATCAAGGCTTTGCATCGCAGATTATTATACTGATAGAAATCAGTAAAAAAACACCTCCAAAATTTTTCAAATCGTTGTTTAATTGCCTAAATTTGCACCCGAATTTAAAAAACGGAGAAACGTATTTCGGAAATGGCTAACAAAATCAATATATCCAAGCATTTTTTACTAATTGTGGCACTGTTTTTTGTCGCTTTTACCTCTTTTGCATACGAACCGATCGACGCCGAGAAGCATGAAAATGCTGCTGAGCCGAAGGAACAGGGCGAAAAAGCGCATGAAGAAAGCACTACTTTTGATGCCGGTAAAATGATCCTAGAGCACGTTGCTGATTCTCACGATTGGCACATGTGGGGTGAAGGAGAGCATTCTGTTTCTATTCCTTTGCCGATTATTATTTATTCGGACAAGGGTTTTGATGTTTTTTCATCTGCACAGTTTCACCATGGCCATGCTTCTTTTCAAGGTAAATACAATTACCGTTTGCACGAAGGAAGTGTTGTTGTTTTTGATGACATAACCGGTACTGTTGATGAAGAAGCGACATTAAAATTGACAGATTTTTCAGTTACAAAAAACGTTGCATCTATGCTTGTAACGATGTTGTTGATGTTATGGGTTTTCATTACCGTAGCAAAAGCATATAAAAATAATCAGGGGAAAGCGCCACGTGGTCTTCAGTCGTTTGTTGAGCCATTGATCATTTTTGTTCGTGACGATGTTGCAAAACCAAGCATTGGTGATAAGCGATATGAAAAGTTTATGCCTTTCCTTCTAACGGTATTCTTCTTTATTATGTTCAGTAATTATTTGGGTCTAATTCCGGTTTTCCCGGGAGGAGTAAACTTAACAGGTAGCATTTCTATTGCGATGGTACTGGCAGGGTTTACACTCTTGATTACATTTGTGGTAGCGAACAGACATTATTGGCGACATGTTTTTGCTATGCCGGGTGTTCCGATTCCTGTGTTAATCATTCTTACGCCGATTGAAATTCTTGGAGTATTTCTTCGTCCGTTTGTATTGATGATACGATTGTTTGCAAACATTACAGCCGGCCATATCATTGCATTGGCATTTTTTAGTTTGATCTTTATCTTTGGTGAAATGAATACGGGCTTAGGTTTCGGTGTTTCAATATTCTCTTTGGTGTTTACTGTATTTATGGGCTTTTTGGAATTGCTGGTAGCGTTCTTACAAGCTTACGTGTTTACGCTTTTATCAGCGATCTATTTTGGTTCGGCGATCGATGAAGGACACGATGTTCACAATCACGTTGACGATCATGCTTTAGAAAAGCATTAAAAAATTGAAGTCTGATTGGGTAGCTTTGCCGGCAGTCAGAATGTATCATTTTCCGGTAGGGCAAAAAAATAAAACAACACACTATGTTATCATCAGTATTATTAGAAGTTAGCAACACTTATGGTATTGCAGCTTTAGGAGCAGGTTTAGCAGCAGTTGGAGCAGGTATCGGTATCGGTCGTATTGGCGGATCTGCACTTGAGTCAATCGCTCGTCAACCTGAGGCAATCAACGACATCCGTTCGAACATGATTCTTGCGGCTGCACTTGTTGAAGGTGCTGCGTTCTTTGCGATGGTTATCGGACTATTAGTAGTTTTGATCATCAATTAAAAAACAAAAAAGATTGTCTGCAGGGTTGCTGCAGACAATCTTTTTAAACGAAATTATTTTGCGCTGTCACTTCGAGCAGAGTCGAGAAGCAAAGCGTTAGACAATAAAATATAAAAACTAAAATAAATGGAATTAGTAAAACCCTCGATCGGCTTAATTTTTTGGATGGCTGTTTCTTTTTCAATCATTCTTTTCTTGTTGAAAAAATTTGCATGGAAACCTATTCTTGGAATGATCAAAGAACGTGAGCAATCAATTGAAAATGCTCTAGCTGCTGCAGAAAATGCAAAAGAAGAAATGAAAGCATTACAATCAAATAACGAACGTATTTTGGTTGAAGCAAGAGCAGAACGTGATCAGTTGTTGAAAGATGCGCGTGAGATCAGAGAAAAAATGATCGCAGACGCAAAAGGGTTGGCAACAAAAGAAGGCGAACGTTTATTGACAATTGCCCGTGACAATATTCAAAATGAAAAAATGGCTGCTATCACTGAACTTAAAAATCAGGTTGCAAGCTTATCTATAGAAATTGCTGAGAAAATTCTGAAATCAGAATTGTCTTCTGACGAAAAACAAAAAACATTGGTAAATACGTTATTAAAAGACGTAAACTTAAATTAGTTCAAGGTTCAATGTTGGAAAGGATACACCAACTTTAAACTTTTAACTTTAAACTGAGTAAAAATGCAAGGAACCAGAGTAGCATCGCGATACGCAAAATCATTCATCGACTTGACAATGGAGCAAGGAGTTTTCGAGCAGGCTTATGGCGATATGAAAACAATTGTTGATCTGTGTAAATCAAATCACGATTTTGTGACATTCTTAAAGAGTCCCATTATTAAAACAGATAAAAAACAAGCTGTTTTAAAAGAAATATTTGCAGGAAAATTAAACAAAGTAACGGATACTTATATTCAATTGATCACGGCTAAAAGAAGAGAGATCTATTTGTCGGAGATCGCTGTTGAATTTGTAAACCAATACAAAGAGAAAAAGAAAATCCTGACAGCTGTTGTTACTACTGCAAATGGAATTGATGATACCATCCGCAAAAAAGTAATGGAGATCGTAAAGGGAGTTAGCTCAAGTGAAGTGGTGTTGGAAGAAAAAATTGACAAAGACATTATCGGTGGATTTATTATTCGTGTAGGTGACAAACAAGTAGATGCCACCATCGCGAAAAAAATAAACAACTTAAAGCGCACATTCAAAGAAAACCCATTCATCAAGGAATTTTAATTAAAATAAAAAACAGAAAAGAAGAAGAACACAAAGCTCTTCAACTTTGAACTTTATAACTTTATAACTTTTAACTAAATAAAAATGGCAGAAGTAAAACCCGCAGAAGTATCTGCAATTTTAAGACAACAATTATCAGGATTTAAATCTGAGCAGGAATTGGAAGAGGTTGGTACCGTTTTACAAGTAGGTGATGGTATCGCACGTATCTATGGACTTTCAAAAGTACAGTCCGGTGAGTTGATCGAATTCGCCAGTGGATTGAAAGGAATCGTTTTGAATCTTGAAGAAGATAACGTAGGAGCTGTAACATTAGGTTCATCAAATGATATTAAAGAAGGTGATGTTGTAAAGCGTACCGGAAAAATTGCTTCCATTCAGGTTGGTGAAGGAATGTTGGGCCGTGTTGTTGATACAATGGGTAACGCAATTGACGGAAAAGGACCAATCGCAGGAAAATTATATGAAATGCCATTGGAGCGTAAAGCACCGGGGGTTATCTACAGACAACCCGTTACGGAACCTTTACAAACAGGTTTGAAAGCAATCGATGCGATGATTCCTATCGGACGTGGACAACGTGAGTTAATCATTGGTGACCGTCAAACAGGTAAAACTGCAGTAGCGATCGATACGATCATTAATCAAAAAGAATTTTACGAAGCAGGTCAACCTGTATTCTGTATCTATGTTGCAATCGGACAAAAAGGTTCGACTGTTGCAAATATTCAGCGTGTATTAGAAGAAAACGGTGCAATGCCTTACACGGTTATCGTTGCCGCAACAGCTTCTGACCCTGCTCCAATGCAGTTTTACGCGCCCTTCGCAGGTGCAGCAATTGGTGAGTTTTTCCGCGATTGTGGTAAACCGGCATTAATTGTTTATGATGATTTATCTAAACAAGCGGTTGCTTACCGTGAGGTTTCTTTGTTGTTGCGTAGACCTCCAGGACGTGAGGCATATCCTGGTGACGTATTCTATTTGCACAGTCGTTTATTAGAGCGTGCTGCGAAGATCAATTCGAATGATGAGATTGCTAAAAACATGAACGATTTGCCGGATTCTATTAAAGATATCGTAAAAGGTGGCGGATCATTAACAGCTTTACCGATCATTGAAACACAAGCGGGTGACGTTTCTGCTTATATTCCAACAAACGTAATTTCTATTACTGATGGTCAGATCTTCTTGGAGTTGAACTTGTTCAACGCGGGTGTTCGTCCGGCAATTAACGTTGGTATCTCTGTATCACGTGTGGGTGGTAACGCTCAAATCAAATCAATGAAGAAAGTAGCAGGTACTTTGAAGTTGGATCAGGCGCAATACCGTGAGTTAGAGGCGTTCTCTAAATTTGGTTCTGACTTAGATGCAGCAACAAAATCGGTTCTTGATAAAGGTGCACGTAACGTGGAGATCTTGAAACAAGCTCAGTTTTCTCCTGCTCGTGTTGAGCAACAAATTGCAATTATTTATTGTGGTACAAAAGGTTTATTACGTAATATTCCGATCAATAAAGTAAAAGAATTTGAGGCAGAATATATTTCTTTCTTAGAAGCGAAACACAAGAATGTTTTAAATGACTTGAAAGCAGGAAAATTTACTGACGAGATTACAAACGTGTTGGAAGCAGTAGCAAAAGATTTATCTGCAAATTATAAATAAGAATTGAGACAATAGATTTGAGACGCGAGACCATAATCTCACATCTCACATCTTTGGTCTAACATCTAATAAAATGGCAAATTTAAAAGAGGTTCGTAACCGAATAGTATCCGTAAGTTCTACACAGCAAATTACTAGTGCCATGAAAATGGTAAGTGCTGCTAAGTTGCGCAGGGCTCAGGATGCAATTACTCAAATGCGTCCTTATGCAAGTAAACTGAAAGATATTTTAGAGAACTTAAGCGCAAGCTTGGACAGTTCAGATGGACAATATTCAAAACAACGTCCGGTAAAAAATGTTTTGTTGGTGGTGATTACTTCTAACCGTGGATTGTGTGGCGGATTTAACGCAAATGTTTTGAAAGCAGCCAGTAAATTGGCCCGCGAAGATTACAAAGGAAACAATGTAAGCGTATTGTGTATCGGTAAAAAAGCATCAGATTATTTTAAGAAAACAGAATACGGAATCATTGGTTCGGATATGCCACGCGGCTTAAACGAATTGTTTGATGAATTAACATTCTTGAATGTTGCTCCGGTTGCTGAAAAAATTATGCAGGTGTTTGTTGACTTACAATTTGATAAAGTAGAATTGATCTATAATCAATTTAAAAATGCTGCAGTTCAAGTAACTACAACAGAACAATACTTGCCCGTTCAGGCGCCTCCTGTTACTGAAAATAAAAAAGTTGGGGAGTATATTTTTGAACCAAGTAAAGAATTTATCGTTGCTGATTTAATTCCACGCTCTTTAAAAACACAATTGTTTAAAGCATTATTAGACTCTCACGCAGCTGAGCATGGCGCGCGTATGACATCCATGCACAAAGCAACTGATAATGCAGGAGCCTTGATCAAAGAATTGAAATTGACATATAATAAAGCTCGTCAAGCAGCTATTACAAACGAAATTTTAGAGATCGTTGGTGGAGCAGAAGCATTGGCTGGGTAAACGGTATCAAGTATCAGGTATCAAGTATTAAGACTCACAGAGATGTGGGTCTTTTTTTATTTCTTCTCTTTCTTTTTCACATTCACTTCCACTTTGGGAGTATCGATTAAACTAGCAGGATCCACTTCAATTTCTACTTTCATATCCTCCGCTTTTGGCATCATGGCTGCGACTTTACTTTTATTCAGTGCAGGAATAAGTGCGGGTGCTATTTTTCCAACGGGACGGTATAAGAGTGATTCTTCTTTTGTTTTAAACGAAACCATCGGATAACTTTCTTCTACCGCATCAATCATAAAGATCACGACACTCATCACCAATGCATATTTTAAGGTTCCGAATACGGCACCACCGATCTTGTTGACGGCACTCAGCGCAACACCTTCCACCATCTTTTGAATCAGCTTGGCAACAAGGAAAACAAATGCGATAATTGCTAGAAAGGTGATTGCAAAAGAGATGATTGGCAGATAGGGTGAATTCCAATCAAAACTTTCTTTAATTTTCTGTGCGATGAAATCCGAAAAGGTAATTCCACCCCATACACCGAGGCTAAACGCAACAAGTGTAGCCGCTTGAATAATAAGTCCTTTTGTAAAGCCTTTATAAAGGCCCCAGACAAGTGGAATGCAAAGAAGGATATCTATATAGTTCATGTTTCTGTTTTATTCCCCCTTTTCAAAGGGGGAGAGTGTTTGCAAAAGCGATGGAAGGGGGATTTATTCTAATACAACTATCCTCCTTAAATAAACCTCTTTCAGCAAAGAACGGATATACTCCAATTCTCTTTTAGCGTTTATTCAAAACTTATCAATAAATCATTGTTCAATTATATATTTTCAACATTAAAAAAGTCTACTCTCTCTTAATTTTATTATCCGATTATTTTATAGCAAGTGCTACTGGACATACCTTTTCAATACCTACTTCAAGTAGCATTACTTATAATGGATTGTGTAATCGAACAGCAACAGCCTTGGCCTGTGAAGTGGGATTCATTAGATATACCTGGTCCGGATCGTCAAGTTATAAAGTGTTTTGGCCTACTTTTTCAGGTCTTTGTGTCGAATCATACACTTTGACAGCAATTGCTAGTAGTGACTTAACGGCTTAGATGCCGGGATTTGTTTTTATAAAATTTACAGCTCCGAAAGTACTATAGTATTAGGGAAAGTGTTGGTTAAATTAAAAACAAAAAAATAAAATGTGAAATATAAAAATTCCTGTCCTATATTTGCAGCGTAATAAGAAAACGATGAACAACAACTTTACATATTTTTTATCTACAATCAACAGCCCGATGATGTGCTGTATGATGTGTATTTAATTATGGAAAGCCTGTTGTAATAACATATATTTTAAATACATTTTAAAAAGGCTTTCCGATAAACGGGAAGCCTTTTTAGTTTTATGAATATCAATAAGAAAACAATGACAACTTTAAATTTTGAACTTTTTACTTTGAACTTTCTTACAATGTGTATGTGTTGTATGATGTACCTGCGAATGCGGAAGCCAATGATTATGCACTATTGTAAAAGATAAAAACAATAAAAAGCTAAAATTTGAAAGCCCTTCCGCAGAAATGTAGAAGGGCTTTTTTTCGTTTTGGTGCGAAGCGAAAAAGCGAATAGAACTAAAAGGAACAATAATTCTGTTAAGAGTCGGAATCCCGAAACAAACTAAAAAAAACAAAATGGAAAAAGTTTATATTATTGATTCCGGATAGGAAGTAACAGCAGCAATCGATACTTTTTAGAGCTGGATTACTTCCGCTCTTGTAAGTCAAAAGAAAGTGGACGGGATAGCGGAACAATAATTATTTTCGTGACCGTCAAT
>Ga0114977_10003097_pt1 | contig 10675 bp, 13 predicted proteins | sample S_130805_MF_Meta_FD_87026 | JGI IMG/M metagenome (GOLD analysis project Ga0114977, IMG submission 87026) | Freshwater microbial communities from Lake Simoncouche, Canada to study carbon cycling - S_130805_MF_MetaG | ecosystem: Environmental > Aquatic > Freshwater > Lake | place: Lake...
CGGCTACTCCTGAGGAAGCGTTTATTGCATCTGGTACGAACGTGTTCCCTCATCATGCATTGAATAAAGTGTTTGAGCCGTTGCCGGGAACTAAAGGTTATTTGCTGCGTGACGGCAACAAGGTCACGTTTAAAGCCGATCCGCAAGGGCCTATGAACGTGTTTCGTGCGCCGTCTGCCGACGCTGATTGGGGTGTTTATTTTGTGGGTGGCGACCCGACACACACTACCCGTGGAGACTTTGCGGTCGCTCAGGTCATTAACCGACGCACTATGGAACAGGTTGCGGTGTGGCGTGGCCGTGTCGATCCCGGTGGCTTTGCTGAGGAACTGTTTAAGATCGGTTTGTATTACAACACAGCTATGGTCACTAATGAGATCGAAGGCCCCGGTTACATGACTATCGGCAAGCTGCTGGGTATGAACTATCCGAAGATTTGGAACAAAGCACGACCCGACCACACCCCCGGCAAAGTCTCTACCGACCAGTACGGATGGTCCACAACCACGCAATCTAAGCATCTCGCTATGGGTTGGCTGCTGAAAGTCATTATGGATGGGTCGCTTACCATTCACGATCAAGTCACCTACAATGAGATGCTTAACTATGTGACTCTCGACAACGGCGGGTACGGACCGGCCAATGAGGACGGTTACGACGACACTGTAATGTCGCTGGCTATCACGGTGACCTGTCACGCTATGGATTCACCGCTTCTCGCTTATGGTATTCAAGAAGAAACCCCGGAAACAGACAGTTTGTTGCGTCCGTTGCCGTGGGATTCATGGGACAAAGAGGAATAAATGCCTATTTACGAATTTAAATGCACTCAAGATGGTGTGTTTCAAGACTGGCGTGAACTCGGTGACACCACACCACCTTCATGCCCCACATGTTCTGGCGTGATGACACGCAAATATTCGCTGTTCCAACCTAAAATGGATATGCAACCGCATTTTAATGCTGCTGTGGGTCGTTATGTGAACGGAAAGAACGATTTAAACGATGCGTTTAAAACACTTTCTGAGGAACGAACAGAAGCCACGGGAATTGAACACAGGTATGTTGCTGTTGATCCTCGTGAAGCTAAAACAGAACTTGGTGTAACTGACGAAGGTCTGGACGCTACATACGCTAAAATGAGGGATGACGGCATGTCGGAGGCTAAGACACAGTGGCTGTAACGGAAACCCCTAGTCCAATCCAGCCTGAATCAGCTAACCCGCAAGAGCCGGGTTCCGCTGCCGACCCTAAAATACCTAAACTGTCTCCTGAAAAGGAGGCAGCGTTAGCGTCACAGGTTAAAGACCTGTTTTACAAGGCCCGTTCCGCACGCCGGCCTTTAATCACTCAGTGGGTTAAAAACTATCAGATCATGCGTAACCGAACTTGGGGTGACCGGGCTGCGTGGATGCCGAAACCTGAAGTCCCAGAAATTTTTCCGATTGTTTCGTCCCTTACGTCATGGATGACCGACCAGCGACCTACCTTTGATGTGGCTCCCGCAGCGGAACCGCATTCACCGTTCGCAGAGTTTTACGACCAACTCGCCCACGATTTGAAACTGGTGTTGCAAACCAACTGGCAAGTCGAAAAATTTGATCTCGAAATTGAGAAACTTATTTGGGACGGCTGGCTTTACGGCATCGGTATCCTGAAATCGTCTTGGGATCAGAACCGTGTCGGCGGACTTGGCAATGCCATGATTTCCCGTATCGACCCGTTTACGTTTTACCCTGACCCGCAAGCCCGCAACATGGATGACGCCAACTATTTTGTTGAAGTGAAAACGTTGCCGGCTCAGGAAGTTGAACGACGTTTTCCGGGGGCATTGAAACGTATCGGTGACGACGCTTATCAGGATTACACGGAAGAATCACCGACTGTTATCAGTGAAACAACTGGGGCAGCGACGCAACCTAAAGCAAACCCTGGAGCCATTTCGCCGGCCACTGCACCCCGTTACGGACTACCCGGTCAAACCGACCGTATGACCGTCAACGACACCCGTGGCATTACTTTGTTTGAGGCATGGCTACGCACCCCCGTCCACACAGACGCCTTCCCTAGCCTCCCTGAAGACGAATCAGCTCTTTCCGGTCCGTCAGACAAAGAACGTATTTACGATGGCTGGCGATGTGTGGTTATTGCCGGCAACTGTGTGTTAATGGACGAACCCGCAGATGAACTGTGGAACCACGGACAGCACCCATACGACCGGTATGTACCGATTGACACCGGAGAGTTCTTTAGTTACTCAATGGTGGAGATGCTGTCACCCACACAGCTGTCCATTAATCGCCTTTTGGCGGCGATGGAACATAACATTTGGCTTACCGGTAACCCAGTGTTTTTGGAAGACAACCGTGCCGGCATTCAACGCACCAAAATCACTAACAAACCCGGTCAGCGTATTAGTATCAACGCAGGTGGACGGGCCGAATGGTTGAATCCGCCGCCGTTCCACGAACAATTCGCTATGTCACTAATCGGGTTTTATATTGGTGAAATGGAACGCATTTCCGGTCTGTCAGGCATTGTCCGTGGAGCCACCCCCACCGGACGCAACTCACAAGGCGTGCTGGATTCGGTGCAAGAAGCAGCGTTTGTGCGGATCAGGCAGGCATTACGCAACCTTGAAGTTGCTTTGCGTGGCTCAGGCGAAAAAGTTGCTTCTCTGGTATGCGAATTTTATGACAAACCACGTTTGGTGGCGATGATTGGGCCGTCCGGTGAGAAAACTGCCCTCGCCCTTCACCACATGCACTTTTACACGCCCAGCCTCGAAGGTCGTGTCCCCATGCGTTTCCAACTTCTCGTATCAGCTGGTTCACAAACCTCCACATCACGTTCCGCACGGGTTGGAGAAGCCGACGCCCTGTTCGCTATGGGTGCATTGGACACTGAAGCCGTCTTGGAAGCACATGACTGGCCAAACCGCAACATGATTACCCAGCGAATCAGGGAAATGCAGGCAGCTAACGGCACGTTAGGGCAACCCCCTGGCGCACGTCAACGTACACAACGGAAATCCTGATGCCAAACTTTAATGACTCCATGAAAGCCAAAGTCGCGCCGGCAGCCATTAACACTGGTTTGGATAGACCGGCAGGCACAGGGTCAACAAACGATTTGCTTTATGCTAAATGGGGTGGCAGTACAGGCAGCATTAATGACGCTGGCAACACTTATTTTAACACGGTTAGTGGTCCGGCGTTTCGCTCGGCGTCAACGGTAACAACACAGACAACTTCGCTTACTGGCACAATTCCTTCTGGTGTCGTTGCTGGTGACATTCTCATCGCACACGTTCGCATCAAATTTGAACCAAAAGTTGGCACACAAGGTGATATAACTTACGCAGGCTGGACAATGCGTGGTTCCGAGAACGATTACTACGGCGGTTATTGGACTGCCACTTATTCAAGAACCGCCACCGGTTCAGATTCTTCATTGACTTGGACTGGGGGAACAAACTGGCATGGAGCCCAAATGTCGATTGTGGCCCTTTCCGGTGCGACTGCATTGCAGATTTACTATGTGCCAACTGGCATAGCGTCAGACACTTTGTCGGGTCTTGTTGGTGCTTCGATTACCGCCGCCACTTCACCAACGCTTCTTCTTGGATTTTGGAGCAACACATGTGCCGCTATTTCTGGTTTAGGAACCTTGACACCACCGGCCTCAATGACTGAACGAGTGAACTCCGGGTTTTTAATGATCGCTAGTGCTGAACGCAATAACGCCATGATTGCTACACAAACTTTGACGGCTCCTGGTGCAACCGGAACTAGAACCGCAACTGTTTCCAATAGTGCTGCCAACTTTGTTCAAATGATCGTGGTCAGATAATGAGATACATAGTTTCAGGACTTCACCGGACAGGCACTTCGGCACTTGTAAGGGCAGTATCAGAAGCGTCAACACTTGCCCTCCATGCTGACGCTTCTGTGGAAAGTGTCATTAAGTCACGGGAAATTGACCCGGCGTACAATCCAAATCCGGCAGGGTACTTTTCTCACGGCACCATGTTTACTCAGATAGCTGATTGGATTGCTGATACACCCGACAATTCAGTAATGAAAGCGGCACCGGAAGCGTTTCTAAACGGGGCCGGCACTGAACCTTTAAAGGTTATTCTCACCAGCCGTCCGCAATCCGAAATTGAATTGTCTTTTATGAAAGCTTTCGGTATGGATGTGCCGGAATTCCGGTACACAGCCCGCATTAACGCCGAAAACATCCTTAAAACAGCCGAAAACGTTGATTTAACTATCATCGATTTTGCTGATTTGATCGCTGACCCGACCGCTGTTTTCACTGATTTGGCAGCGAATAAGTGGCCTATCGACATTGATAAAGCCGCATCCACCATTGACCCGACCCTGTATCGCAACAAGTAAGGAAACCTGATGCCTGATCTTGGATCATCTAACACCCCTGTCCCCATGCCCCGTGATTATGTGGGCGGACCAGACCAGTTTGCTGTTGTCCGTGTCATTGACGGTCACAAAACGTTTGCTGTAGGCGAAGAAGGACGTAACTGTTATTACCCTAACGGTGACCCTGATGCGTCATCGGAAACCGGTGAAGTGTCTTACGACTTTTCACCTGAGGAATACTAATACATTCCACTGCATTAAACATTAAATGCCGTACACTTGTGTTCGGTCCCTCACACTTTGGAGATTAACTATGCCCAACGAGGCGAAGATTCAGAGCAACACCGGAAATGCACAGATCAAGAAGGTTGGCCACACGGCTACTACGCTTTTTGGTTCGAACCCTGACGCTAAGGGTCCGACGAACAGCAAAACCCCCCGTGACCTTTCCGCTAAGTGATCTGACCATTTAAGGATCAGTTGTGCCTACCACCCGTACAGATAATACGTTTCAGGAAGCTCTTATGAAAATGCTCCGCAGCCTTGCGGACATGAAGGTGCTTCCCGATGCCGATTTGGAATGGGTGCTGGGGATTGAAATGGAAGTTGTTCAAAAACTGCGTGAGCCTATTGATCTTATGCAGCAGCAAGGAACAACTGGTGTGCCTGGAATGCCCCCAATGTCCGGCCCTATGGGTCCAATGGATCAGGGTATGGGTGGCGGTATGCCTCCTATGCCTATGGGTCCACCTCCGGGTGGTCCGATGATGGGTGGCGGCGGCGTTCCAGGCATCCGCAATGAAGCACCAATGCCAAATCCCGACGAACTTCGTCGGCTTCTAACACAGGGGTAAATTAAAACATGAGTATTGAGGACGCTTTCGCTCCCGGCGACGCATACGACGATAATCAGTCACTAACAAACCGTGAAGGTTTGGATGCTGCAACAGGCACAGCCGCTGACGGTGTAGACACCGCACCGGGTATGACTGTAGCGGATATGGCTTCTGAACTCGCAGAGTTTTTCACTGAACGAGATCAGGGTTACGAAACACCGGTTATTGAAGAAATCGAAGCCGACCGTGACGTGGACGCTGAAGTTGATTTGCGTCCCGACAACGATCAAACCGTTTTTGACCCGGACGAGCAGCCACTTCCTGTTCAGGAACCGGACACTTATTCCATTAATGGCCGAGACATCAGTCGTGACGAAGCGAACCAGCTTTTAGCTCTTTACGACTGGGCTGCGACCCTGCCCCCAGAGTCTGCACAAGCAATCAACGATGTGCTTTCTGGTCAGTATTATCTTGCACCGGTTGACAGTACCCCATCCGCGCCGGCCCCCACCGCGGCGAGCGGCAGCGGCCCATCCCCGGCCACCTTTACCCCTGGGGTGGCTGGGGTAGGGCAGACTTCTGTTCCTGCTATTGACCCTAACCGGTTTGTTGACCCGGAACTTGCCCAGTATGTGCAGCAGGTCACTGACCAGCAGAACGCCCTTATCGCTCAGCAGCAGCAGCAGCTCGCTGATTATCAGGCGCAGCAGGCGCAACTTGCTTCGTATCAGGCGCAGCAGGAACAAGACCGTCTGATGCAGCAAGTTCAGGTCGGTCAGAACACGTTTTCTGAAACACATCCTGACTTCACCCCCCAAGACATTGATGCTCTTGTTAATCAGGTCGCTTCCCTCCAAATTGTTCCTTCACTAATGAAGAAGCATGCAGGGAACGCAGCGGCAGCAATGTCTGAAGCAATGGAAACGGCACTGTGGGCTACCCCGCAGTTCCGTGACCGTGCCATTCAAGCACAAATCGATCAGTTCGCACAGACCACTGAGCAGACCGCACAGAAGAAGCGGAAAGCTAGTGCTTTGTCAGGTTCAAGCGGATCAGTTGCCCGCACCGCCCCCGACGCCCGTCCTATGACGAAGGCTGAGCGTGAGCAGGCAATGATTCGTGAAGTCGCCAACGCTATGAACGGTGCTGAAGGCTAATGCTTTCAGTTTCCTTCATTCGTGGTGAACGGCACCCACATCGGGGGCCATCCTTAACCCCAACCCCTTCGGGTACCACCCCGATGAAGGAGGCATGACACGATGGCAACTCCCATCGGCAGCAACGTCGTCACCGCCATCTCCCGGCATTACATTATGCCTGAGATCGTTGATAACATTTACAACAGCAACCCGATCTTCTTCCGTCTGAACAAGGCAAACAAGCGGATCGTGCGTGGTGGAACTCAAATCGAAGTTCCTCTCATGTACTCGCGTTTCGGTACCGGCGGAGCCTACTCTGGCTTTGACCTCCTGAACGTGGCCCCGTCCGACACCATCAAGAATGGTTCGTGGGACTGGAAGCAGCAGTATGTGAACGTCACCGTTGACGGTCTTACCCTCATCAAGACTGACAACCCGCAGGCTGTCGCAAACTTCATTCAACTCTATTTCGCTCAGGCTGAAATGGAAATGGCTGAAAACCTTGCGACCGGTCTCTGGTCTGACGGCACAACCAACACGAAGGACATTGACGGCCTTAAGGGTTCAGTTGATGATGGTACGGTTCTTGCCACCTATGGTGGTCTGTCCCGTTCCGCTAACACTTGGTGGAAGTCACAGGTCGATTCAACGACTTCGACTCTTACCCTTGCAGCCCTTCAGTCCATGTTTGGTTCGGTTTCCCGTGCAGGTCGTCACCCGTCGATCATCTGCTCACGTCAGGAACAGTACAACCGTTTCTGGAACCTCAACGTTGTTACCCAGCAGTTCCCGACCCAGCCTTCAGGTATGGACGAGCAGCTTGCGGCAGCCGGTTTCACAAACCAGTTGTTTAACGGTATCCCGTGGGTTGTTGATTCACATTGCTTTGACGGTCCTAACTCGTCGAACTCGGCTATTGTTATGCTCAACGAAGATTTCCTGTACTGGGCTGTTTCTCCTCGCGCAGATTTTTACCTTGAGCCTTTCCAGTCGCCAGTTAATCAGGACGCTATGGTCGCCAAGATGCTTTGGGCCGGCAACCTTATTAACACGAACGTGTCCCGTCACGGCAAGCTCACGAACATCTCGGCGTAAGGGAGGCTGACTAATGGCAGCCACAGTTACGTCCGTTTTTTCGGGCAGCATTCTTGGAGCAAAGCAACGTGTTTCGGTTACGACCATTACCGGTGATTCATCGTACGCCACTGGCGGCTATGCGATCACCGCTAACCAGGTCGGTTTTAGCCGAATTACCGCTGTTCTTGCTGTAGGCGCAAACACCGGTTACGTCCCCAGTTGGGATCAAACCAACCTGAAGCTGAAGGTTTTCTACGCCGACAACAATGCCGCCGCAGATTCAGCCCTCATCGAAGTCCCGGCAGCAACGGACCTCTCGGCAGTTTCATTCACTGTACTTGCATTCGGAATTTAGGAGATAAACCGAAATGGCAGAACGTCAACTCAATAACCCCTCGGGTGCTTTCGGGTATTCGGGTCTTAACGCAACGGGTTTCCGTACGGAAATTCCAATGCCTACCGCAGCAGCCATCACCGGTGTGAAGGTTGTTTCAATTAATGGTTCTGGTCAGGTTCTGACTGCAACCACCAGCGTCGCCCCGGCTCTTGCTTTCGGTGTTAGCACCGGTTCAGCAGTGTCCGGCGGTGTCGTCCCTGTTGTGACTTATGGCATCATTGAGAGTGTTCCTTCTGATGGAACGATCGCTGTTGGTGCTGTCCTGAAGCGTTCCGGCACCACTGCCGGTTCGGTGATCGATGCTACTTCTTCGGCTGCGCCGGGTGAAGTTATTGGTATCGCTCTCACCGCCGCTTCGGGTACAAGCACTTGCACGGTGCTTGTCGGTCATCGAGGCTGATACACGCAGTAAAGCTGATACACGCAGTAAAGTAGTAAACCCGCTGTCGCTCACCGCACCCATTTAGGAGTTTTACAATGCAACAAATTCTTCGTTTGAAGAACGTTGGAACCGACCGTTTCAGCGACATGTACGACAATCAGAAGTACACGATTGAGCCTTCCGGCGAGACTCTTGCCCCGTATGAGGCTGTTTGTTTGTGGCTCGGTGACCCTGAGTCCCGTGATTATGATGCGCGTCGCCGTGACCGCACTGACGAGTATGAGCGTCTTTCTACTCGTCTTGGTGTTTACCATGACCAGCATTTGTTTGAAGCTGCCCGTCCGAAGCTTGAGGTTTGGACTCTTGACGGTCAGCGCATCACGACTGTTACGGAAGACCCGACTGGTTCGGGTATGACCATTAATGTGTCGGCTGATTCGACGACTGAAGCGATTCTGCGTGACCAGTTGGATTCGATGAAACAGCAGATGGACGCTATTACGGTAGCCCTTGAGTCATCCCCTGATTCACAGAAGCTCGTATTGGACGCTGTAAGCCCCGAAGACGCTTCTGTAGCCGTTGACCCTAAAGCACCCCTTGATTCCCCAATCATTCCCGTAGACGACTCTGAGGCACCTTCTGAAGACGGTCCCCCGGCAGACGCCCCTTCAAAGGTGAAGGTCGGAACCCGTGCCAGGGCCAAGTGACATCCTAGAACGCCTAACAGCATTAAACGAAGAACTCACCTCAGCGTATTTGGAGTTGGCGGAACTCCAATGCGCTGAACGTGAAGGCAAACTCGAAACATGGGTGCAACTCAACTCGCAAGGCGGCGAAACAATCGCCTCCACAGACCGAAAAACCGATCATGCAGTGTTGCCACTCTCGCAAGACATTTACAAACTTAAGGCAGAAATTCAGGCATGGCAGGAAGAACGCGACCATCTACGCTTCCTTGTTGACATGACATTGAAGCACAACTAATAGGAGACACAGATGGCAGCAGGCCAGGGAGTAGAGGAATACATTGAGATCAGTGATTTCACTCCTGGTTTGCAGTCCGACTATCTGTCCTACGCCACCACAGCAGGCCCATCCAATCAGGACGGGTACTGTCAGGTAACCGAAACATACGGATGTTTTGGCGGCAAATTCGGTGGTTTGCATCCTGCGCCACGACTTGTCGCAACTAAAACTCAAGCTCTGTTTGACTCGACCACAGCGAACTATCCGACAGCCGGCGAGAAACGACATCAAATCGTAGCCACCTATCTGATGTCCCCAGTATGGCCGGCATCAGGTACGTTGACCGTCAAAGGCGATGTCAACACGTTCAACTACACTGGCGAACCAGACCAACTATTTGTTGCGTTTAACTGGTATTACTCTGATTCTGCTGTAGCTGGAACTTGGAACCGTAAATACCGCCTGGAATCGTACCGTCCATTTAGGGCTGCAAACGACCAAATCACTATTGACACATTAGCTAACAGTGTCACATCAGCTCAGGTTGCGTTTCCGTCAACTCAACGCCGATACGGATTTGCGTCCATTGACGGCACTAGAAGCAACATTACGTCAGCAACCATACCAGGATCAGCGCACATTGTTTATTCAATGGCAGATTGGACTTTGAACAAAGTCAACGGAGCATGGCCAAACCCAACAAACCTGTACAGCAACACAGCAACCCGTTCGTTAACCACAGGAACCCAATACAATCAAGCTGTTGTTTCCCATCAGGGCCGTGTCGTTTTTATTGAAAATCAGAACAACGCTAACTGGGCTGCCGGCGGAGAACCCAATGTTCTTGGTCAGCCTTTCGGGGTAAGCGGTGTGGTTCCCGCAGGGGAATCTATCGGCTGGTCCGACCCCAACGCGTTTATTGCCACCAACGTCACGTTTAATGCTTCACTGTTTGTTGAGGAAAACCCGACCGGGTTTGGTACATGGCAGTCAATGAACGCTAACGAACTGTTTTTGGTTAAGAACCGTGGCGGTGGTGTTGTGGTTCGTGGCGATGTTGCTCGCCCCACAGTCGTCCGTTTGCCGGGTTTGCCGTCAGTTTACGATGCCACTAATAAGGGTGCGTTGACCGATAAAGGGTATGTGTACGGTACCCGTAACGGTGTTTACCGTTGGAACGGTGCCGACACAGCCGACGATCTTTCCCCTCAAATGGGTGGCTCCAATGGTGGATGGTTTTGGAAAACCGACGACGACGAAACCGATTTGTTGTGGCCTGGTGCGTTGCACGGCACATTCTCCTACGCCCCACCGCTAGTTGTTGCCCCCAACAACTTTATGTACAACACGGAAACAAACTCGTGGTGGAGAATTCACCCAACCCCGACACAGAACGAAACGACCGGCAAGATTTTTGCTCACTGGCAAACATCCACGTCAGGGCGTTTTTATGGTATCCCCGCATACATTTCGGATACTCAAACAACAGTGTGGTC
>Ga0114977_10003103_pt1 | contig 10668 bp, 8 predicted proteins | sample S_130805_MF_Meta_FD_87026 | JGI IMG/M metagenome (GOLD analysis project Ga0114977, IMG submission 87026) | Freshwater microbial communities from Lake Simoncouche, Canada to study carbon cycling - S_130805_MF_MetaG | ecosystem: Environmental > Aquatic > Freshwater > Lake | place: Lake...
ACTGCCACATGGGCTGGGCCCGCCAGGCTGCCAGCGGCGCGAGCACCAGCAGCGGCATCCAGGCGCCGATCGAGGGGCTCAGGGCGTCGCCGGTGACCAGGGCATGCGAGCCGAGCACCGTCAGGAAGAAGACGACGGTCATGCCCACGCACATTCCCACCGCGACGAACACGCCGCGTCGGCTCGGGCCGAGCACGAGCGGGATGCCGAGGAGCACGAGCGCCATGTCAAGGGCCGGGGCCACGAACCGCGCATGAACGCGGAGCGGAATCTCGGCGGCCACACCCAGGCTGGGATTCCGGATCGCCTGCATCAGGTCGAGCGTGGAGGAGTATTGGCTCCAGTTGATCGAGCCGATGAGCTGCTCGAACGTCACGTCGCTGACCACGAAGCACTCCCGCGGCTCGAGCCAGGCCGCCGCGGCCCGCGAGAGCACCACCGGTGTGCCGCCGCACTCCAGCGCCGGCAGCCCGTCGATGTCGGCCGGCTCGCGCACGCCGCGCAGCAGGTAGCCCGCCGGGTGGTCGCCGTCCGCCGGCTTCCAGAATGCCTCCGCGGCGGTGATCTGCGAGCCATAGCCGCCGAGCTGGGGTGGCATCAGCAGGCTCGGCTGGTCGATCCGCGTCCCAGCCGACTGGGCGCCCCGGCCCCGGAAGAGGATCTCGGTGCGGTTGTCGTACCGCGGTTCGAACGGGGCGGCGAACTCCCCCTTGAGGTCTTGGGCATTGCGGGCGAACGCCTGCCGGATGCGGGGCAGGACCACTTCGCGGTTGGTGGCCGCGAGCAGGGCGATCGCCGCCGAGAACAGCAGCACGGGCCGGGCGATGCGCCAGCGGGTGGTGCCGGCGGCGAGCAGCGCCGTGAGTTCGTTGTGGCGTTCGAGCCAGGAGAGGGCGAACATCGCACTGGCCAGGGAGATCACCGGGCTGGTGGCGTCGAAGAACCAGACCAGCCGGCAGCCGTAGTACGACGCCAGCACCTTGGCCAGCCCGCCGCTCTCCGCGGCGTGCGACAGGAACTCCTCCATGTTCGTGAAGGCGTCGAACACGAAGTACAGCCCCGCGAGGCTCACGAACACGACGACGAACGCGTGCAGTTGGGCGCGGGTGATGTAGCGGTCGATCAGCATGGCTGCTTGACTGGACCGCCGGCCTGCGGACGATGGTGCTTCGTCCGGGGCCGGCCGAGGGCGGGCCGCGGAGGGTAGGGAGCGCGGGTGGCACCGTCAATCTGGGAAACCTCGCGGATGGCCTGGTGGAAGCTGCCCGGACTGGCGCCGCTCTTCGACCTCGTCTGCCCGCCGCGGTGCGCGCTCTGCGGGGTTGACCTGCCGGCCGCGGGTGAGGGCCCGCTGGCCTGCACGGCATGCGCCGAGGCGATCTCGGCCGATGCCAACCGCTGCGGCGCGTGCGGCGAGCCCGGACGGGCCGAGGCGTGCCGCTGCCGGGGGCGCTGCCGCGACTGGGACGGGATCGCCGTCCTGACCGCCTATGGCGACGACGTGCGCGGGCAGGTGCTGCGGGCCAAGCGGCCGGCGGGCGACGCGGTGGCTGCCGCACTGGCGGGCCTGTTGGTGGCGAAGCACCACGACACCTTCGCCGCCTGGCGGATCGACACGGTCGTGCCCGTGCCCATGCATTGGCGGAGGCGGCTGACGCGGGGCACGAGCTCCGCCGACGTGCTGGCGGCGGCCGTGGCCAACCGGCTGCGGCTGCCCCGCCGCCGGCTGGTCCGCCGCCGTCGGTCCACCCCGATGCAGAATGAACTGCCGTTCGAGGATCGGCGGGGCAACGTTCGCGGGGCGTTCGCGGCGAGCCGGCGGGCTGCAGGCCGCCGGATCCTGCTGGTCGACGACGTGACGACCACGGGAGCCACGCTGGCCGAGTGTCGCAGGGCCCTGGTGGAGGCCGGAGCCTCCGCCGTTTACGCTGCGGTGGTCGCCCGGGCCGATCGCGGCCGGTCCGAAGCCCATCGGACCTGACCGATCGCCACCCATGCCCCGTATCCCCGCACCGACTCGCATTACCTCGATCCCCGGGAGGGCCTCGGGCCCGCTTCCATGACCACCGGCGCCTCACTTCGCATCGGCACGCGGGCGAGCCTGCTGGCCCGCACGCAGACCGGCTGGGTCGTCGAGCGGCTCGCGGACGCAGGTGTCGCCGTCACTGTCGAGACCATCGGCACCCGCGGAGACGACCGACGCGACGTGCCGATCGCGGCGATCGGCGGTGACGGCGTGTTTGTACGGGAGCTCGAGCAGGCCCTGCTCGACGGCAGGATCGACGCGGCCGTCCACAGTCTCAAGGACATGCCCACCGCGGAAACCGCCGGCCTGCGGCTGGCAGCGGTGCCGGTCCGGGCCACGCCGTTCGACGCGCTCGTCGGCCGCGTCGCGGGGCGGCTCGCCGACCTGCCGCCTGGCGCCCGCGTGGGCACATCGAGCATTCGCCGCGTCGTCCAGCTCAAGGCGGCGCGGCCCGACGTCGAGGCGATCCCGCTCCGCGGCAACGTCGACACGCGGCTGCGGAAGCTCGATGCCGGTGACTACGACGCCCTGATCCTCGCCGCCGCGGGACTCGAGCGGCTCGGCCTCGGGGATCGGATCACGGAGCTGCTCAAACCCCCCACCTTCTGGCCGGCCGTGGCGCAAGGGGCGCTGGCGGTGCAGGTGCGGGCCGCCGATCCGCGGGCGGTCGAGGCCGTCGCCACGATCGACGATCAGACGACGCATGCCGCCGCGGTGGCGGAGCGGAGCATGCTGGGAATGCTGGCGGGGGGCTGCCTCGCCCCCATCGGCGGCTGGGCACGCCCCGATGGCCATGGCGGGCTCCTGCTCGGCGGCTGCGTGCTCGATGTCGATCCCGCCATCGGGGCGGTGTCGAGGATCATCGCGGAAGGGGCGATCCTGCGGGGAGGCGCGTCTGCGGATGCGGCGTCGCTCGGCGTGGATGTGGCGCGGCGGCTGATCGCCCTGGGAGCCGAGGACATGCTGCTCCGGATGCGGACGCGGATCGCCTGACTGCCCTCCCACGGCGGGGCGGCCGAATCGTGCCGCACCACTCAGGTGGAGGGTGGGATGCCGGGGCGTCACCCTTAGAATCGGCGAACCGACGCGGGTGTGGCCTGCCCGGCAGGCGTCTTGGCGTCGTGTTCTGACATTCAACTGGCATTCGGGAAGAGGGACAGTGCATGGCGATCAAGGTGGTGATTGCGGACGATCACGAGGTGGTGCGGCGCGGGCTCGTGAGCCTGCTGGCCGGCTCCGAGGTCAAGATCGTCGGTGAGGCGACCACGGGCGAGGAGGCCGTGAAGCTCACGAAGAAGCTCAAGCCCGACGTCGTCCTGCTCGACATCCGCATGCAGGGCAAGGACGGGCTGGAGGCGCTGGAGAAGATCCGGGCCGACATGCCGGCCGTCCGCTGCGTGATGCTGTCCACGTTCGACAACCCCACGTACGTCGCCCGTGCCGTCGCCGCCGGGGCGCACGATTACATGCTCAAGGGCTGCACCCGCAGCGAGCTCATCAGCTCGATCACCGGTGCTGCGGCCGGCCAGCTGCCGATGCGGGCCGGCGAGCTGCGGCGCGTGGCCACCACCATGGCGAACCGGGTCGCCACGGCGGATCCCGACATTCCGCTCACGCAGCGGGAGACGCAGGTGCTCCGCCACATGGCCCTCGGGCTCTCCAACAAGGAGATCGCCCAGTCACTGACGATCAGCGTCGAGACGGTGAAGGAGCACGTGCAGAACATCCTCCGCAAGATCGCCGTGGGCGACCGCACGCAGGCCGCCGTGTGGGCGGTGCGCCGGGGCCTGGTCTGACACGGTGCCGACCGCGGCGCGTGGAGCAGGTGTTCGATTTCGGAAGTGGGGGCAGGTTTTTCATGGCCGAAGTGGGAGAGTTTGTGAGTGCCTGAAGTGGGGGCAGGTTTTCAACCTACCCATGCCGCGGTGAGCGGGTCTTCCGCAGGTTGAAAACCTGCGGCCACTTTCGGAAAACCTGCGGCCACGTTTGAAAACCTGCGGCCGCTTCTTGAAACCTGCGGCCGCTTCTCAGCGGGCCCGAGGGTGGGCCTTGTCGAAGGCGTCGAGGAGGCGGCTGGTCGTCACGTGGGTGTAGATCTGCGTGGTCACGAGGCTCTTGTGGCCGAGCAGTTCCTGGACGCTGCGGATGTCGGCCCCGGCGTCGAGCAGGTGGGTCGCGAAGCTGTGCCGCAGGGTGTGCGGACTGGCTTTGCCGGCGAGTCCGGCCACGGCGAGGTGCTTCTCCAAGAGCCGGGCGACGCCCCGCACCGACAGCCGGCCACCGAACTTGTTGGTGAACAGCGGGCGGGCGGCGGTCCGGCCGGTGGCGGCGGGGCGGGCGGCCAGCCAGGCCCGCAGCGCCGCCTGGGCGTGCGACCCCACGATGCCCAGCCGCTCCCGCCGGCCCTTGCCCCGGATGCGGACGGTGGCGTTGCGGAGGTCGAGGTCGCCGTCATCGACGCCCACGAGTTCGCGGACTCGGCATCCCGACGAGTACATCAGCTCGAGGATCGCGCGGTCGCGGAGGCCGCCCGCCGCGGCCGGCCGCGGTGCCGCGAGAAGTCGGGCGATCTCGTCTCCCGTGAGGAACTTGGGCAGTTTCCGTGGCTTTCTCGGGCTGCGGAGCGGCTTGGCGGGATTGCCGCGCACCCAACCCTCGCGTTGCCCGAAGGCGTAGAAGCTCCGCATGCTCGCGAGCTTCCGGGCCACCGTGGACGCGGCGTAGCCGGCGGCGTGCAGGCCGGCGGCGAACCGCCGCAGCAGCACGCTCGATGCCTCGCCCGGCGTCCGGCAGCCGGCGGAGGCGAGAAACTCCTCGAGCTGGAGCAGATCCTCACGGTAGCTCTTCACGGTCAGGGGCGAACCGCCGCGCTCGGCCGCCATGTGCCGCAGGAACCGCTCGATCGACTCGCCAAAGGCCGTACGGTTCGGAGCGGCGCTGGCCATGCCGGTGGAATCCGTCGCCTCAGGCCGGACGGTCGGCCCGGCGCCCGAACCGCAGCCGGGTCGGACGCGGCGTGTTCTGCCGGACCTTCTGGCCGAGCACCGCGGCGTCGTACCAGGAGAAGCTCAGATCTGGATTGGCGGCATGCCGCGCGAGGGCCTCGAGGGCCTGGTCGCGGCTGTCGTCGTCGTACAGGAAGACGTAGCGTTCGCCCCCCTTGACCAGAGCGATCACGTTGATGTCACGGGAGGCCATGAGAGTCCCCGGGCGAGCGCCGTGGCCGGAAGAGTGGCCACCCGAATACCTATCGGCCCGCGGAACGTGGCGACCCCAGGGTTCCACAACGCGCTCCCCAAGTCTCCGCGATCGGGCCAACCGCCCTCGGAAACGGGGTGGTGTGGGGCTTCCACGCACGAGTCTGGGAAGGCTGTGCGGGAGGCAGCAACTGCCGCGGCCGTCGGCCTCAGAACAGGCTGGCGAAGTTCCGCAGCGCGATCGGCTCCCGGCTCCAGAAGGGCTCGCCGTGGCGGGTGCCGATCATGCTTCCCCACCAGGCATCGGCGGCCGCCACGCGGTCGAGCGCGCCGAGGCCGTCGCCCCGCGGCGGAAACTGGCTGGCGTAGCAGTCGAGGCTCCGGCACTTGCGGTCCCACGTGGCCGAGATGTCGACCACGAAGGCCGGCCGGCGGACCGCCTTGAGGTGCACGCAGCCGTAGTGGTAGATCCGCTCGGGATGCCACGGCTCGCCCGGAAGGTCGCACTTGGTGAGCTTCGCCCAGAATCGCGCGGCCTCCACGAGCCGGGTGGCCGCCACGTGGTCGGGATGGGCATCCACCCAGTGCGGGGCGAACAGCCAGCGCGGGCGGGCCAGGCGAATCGCCCCGGCGAGGCGGCCGCGGGCCGCAAGCGTGGCCCGCAGCCGGCGGTTCGGCAGCCCGAGGTTCTCGCGCCACGTCAGCCCCAACGCGGCCGACGCTGCGGCCGACTCGCGGGCCCGGATCTCGACCGATCCCCGCGGCGTCGGCTCCCCATCGGTGAGGTCGAGGACGCCCACGGCCAGGCCATCGTCGAGCATCCGCGCGATCGTGCCGCCCATGCCCAGTTCGGCGTCGTCGGGATGCGGGGCGATCACCAGGGCGTCGAGCATGGCAGGGCTCCGTGACGATGGGGCCGCGATCCTTGCGGGCGGCTCGGATGCTCGATCATACTTCCGCCGCCCATGACCGCCCCCCCACGACCTTCGAGTGCCGCGCTGTCGCCGGCCGAGCTCTTCGCGGCCGCCTGCGGGCATGCGCGGCGCGGAGCCGTGCTCGCCAGCGTCGAGGCGCTCCTCGGCTGGGACGAGCAGACGATGCTTCCCCGCGCGGGCGGACCCCATCGGGCCGACCAGGCCACCGCCCTGGCTGCGGTCGTCCACTCCCAGCGCACCGACCCCGCGCAGGCCGAGCGGCTGGCGGCCCTTGCAGCGTCGCCCCTCGCCACCGCGGGCGCGCCGCAGGAGCGGGCCACGATCCGCCTGCTCAAGCGCGATGCCGACAAGCAGGCCCGCCTGCCGGTCAGGCTCGTGGAGGAGTTGGCCCGGGCCGGCGTCGAGGCGCAGCAGGCCTGGGTCGAGGCCCGGGCGGCGGCGAGCTGGTCCACGCTGCGGCCGCATCTCGCGCGGATGTTCGCCCTCAAGCGGGAGCAGGCGGCCTGCCAACGGCCCGACCTCGATCCCTACGACGCGCTGCTCGACGACTACGAGCCCGGGGCCCGCTGGCGGTCGCTCGCGGAGCGGTTCGACCCGCTGCGGACGGCGGTCGTCGAGCTCGTGCAGGCGTGCCGCACCGCGCGGCGGCGGCCCGACGACTCGATCCTCACCGAGCGGATCTATCCGGTCGACGCGCAGCGCGGCTTCGTGCGCGAGGTGGCGGGCTCCATCGGCTTCGACTTCGATCGTGGTCGGCTCGACACCACCGAGCATCCGTTCTGCACGACGCTCGGTCCCGAAGACTGCCGGATCACCACGCGGTGGAACGAGCGGTCGCTGCCGACCGCCCTGTTCGGCGTGCTTCACGAGGCGGGCCATGGGCTCTACGAGCAGGGCTTGCCCCGCGAGTGGTATGGCCTGCCCCCGGGCGAGGCCGCCTCGCTGGGCATCCACGAGTCGCAGTCACGGCTCTGGGAGAATCTCGTGGGGCGGTCGCGACCGTTCTGGGAATGGTGCTTCCCTCGCGCCCGGCTGGCGTTTCCCGCCGCGCTTGCCGATGTCGATCCCGGCCGCTTCCAGGAGGCGCTGCTGGCCGTGCGGCCGTCCTTCATCCGCGTCGAGGCCGACGAGGTCACCTACAACCTCCACGTCATGCTGCGGTTCGATCTCGAGCGGGCCGTGGTGCACGGCGACCTCGCCGTCGACGACCTGCCCGCGGCGTGGAACGAGCGGTTCGAGCGGGACTTCGGCATGCGTCCGCCCGACGATGCCCACGGCGTGCTGCAGGACATCCACTGGAGCGCCGGGCTGATCGGCTACTTCCCGACCTACACGCTCGGCAACCTGTTCGCCGCCCAGCTGATGGAGGCGGCGCGCCGGGCGCTGCCCGACCTCGATGCCGATCTGGCCAGCGGCCGGTTCGCCGCGCTCCTGCAGTGGCTCCGACGGGAGGTGCACGCCCAGGGCCGCGTCCTGGAATCCGAGCCGCTGGTGGAGCGGGCGACCGGCGGCCCCGTCTCGAGCACGTGGCTGGTGCGGAGCCTCCGCGACCGTTACGGGCCGGCGTACGGCCTCTGATTTGCACTCCCGTCGGGGAGGGCGCCCCGCGGAAATCCCGCTGCTACAATCGGCGGCGCGGAGCGAGAAGGCCGGCGGCCAACGGCGGGCCATTCCTTGGAAGCGAGATCTCGGAGCGAGCGCGATGGCTGACGACGGCAAGGATCACGGCGACGAGCACGACCCGAAGGAGGATGGCTTCGACCCCTGGGCCGACCTCGATGCGGACGGCACCACGGAACCGGGCGAGACGTTCTCCTTCTCGGTCGAGGACATCGCGCTCGACGCGGAACTCGTCGTGCCACCCGCCGACGCCCCCGGCGACAACGTCACGGACGAGGCGGCCTTCCTGGCCGAGAGCCCCCACGATTCGGAGTTCGTCGCGGCCAACGACGAGGCGGTCGTGGACCGGCCCGCGGAGGAGCCGGCCGAGGACGATGACTTCGTGAACGCGTGGCTCAACGAGACCGACGAGGAACCCGCCGCGACGCCGCTGTCGGTGTTCGCGCCCGACGATCATTCCGACCTTGGCGAGCCTGGGGGCGATGCGGCCGAGCCGGCCTGGCCCCACGACCCCGAGGCGATCGAGATCGGGACGGGCCAGTCGGGGGTGACCTCGGCGAGCGACATCGAGGCCCTCGGGCTCGTTGACGAGGCGGTGGCCGCGGATGCCGGCACCGAGCCCGCCGAAGCCGACATCATCGACTTCGGTGCCGCCGCCGGCGCGGCCGCGGTCGCCGCGGCAACAGTCGCCGGTGGATCGTCCGAGCCGCTGCCGGCGGCCGGTGCGTCGGTCAACGCCAAGCCCCGCCGCCGCGGTGCGCTCGGGCAGCTCATCGGCGTGGCGCTGGGCGGGCTGATGGCCATCCCGATCGTGCTGGGCATCCTGATCGGCCTGATGTGGATGGGGTGGAAGGACACGGTCGGGATCCGCCAATGGATACCCAAGCAGGCCGCCTTTCTGCTGCCCCCATCTGGCGACCGACTCGGCATGAGCGGCGGCCCGAACCTGGCCGCGGCACCGTCGCTGGATGAGCTGCCTGCCGCCGAGCCGGCGGCGATCGTCACCGATGAGCCGTCTCCGCAAGCGGTCGCCGCGGAGCCGACGGCCGTGGAGTCGGTGCCGGTCGTGACCGCGGAGCCGCCGGCCCCGGAGGAGACGCCGATCCCCGAGCCGCTCGCCGCCGTTCCTGCGGAGCCCGTGGCACCGCCGATGCCCGACACGCCTGCCCCGCTGCCGGTCGTCGATGAGACGACGGCATCCGCGGCCGTCGCGGCGACGGTCGATCCCAGTGCCGCGATCGCGCCGCCCCGGCCCGCCCCGATGGCCGCCCTCGAGCCCCAGCCCGTTCCCGTGGTCGCCGAACCGGAGCCGCTCGATCTCGGCAGCCTCGAGGCCGCGGTCGCGGAGGCCACCGCGGCGTTCGACGCGGTGCAGGCGGTGGTCGATCCGGCCGACCCGGCCCGCAAGACGCTGCTCGTGGACTGGTACAGGCAGATGGCCCGGGTCGCCCAGGAACTCGCCATGCTCGAGCACGTGGCCGCCGATTCGGGCCGGCCATTTCCGGCCATTCCCACCGCGGCGGCCGACCTCGGTGGGCGGGTGCTGGCCACGCCGCAGTTGGCCGACGACCTCGCGCGGCTGGCGCGGAACTGGCTCACCTACTCCCGCCGCGACGGCGACGGCGTCGTGATGCCGGCCACGTTCTCGTCCGCCCGCCGTGTGGGGCCCTACTGGTGCTCCCGCGTGGCGATCGCGGAGGCGGGGGGCGCGTCCCGCGAGCTCTCCGTGATCTCGCGGACCGAGCCGGCGGCCGTGCCGGGCGATCCGGTCGTGATCATGGGCTTGGTGATGGACGGTGGTGTGCTCTGGGCGTCGGACGTGCGGTCGGCGACCGCGGTGGCGCCGGCGGCTGCCGTCGAGCCCGATCCATTCGGCCAACCCGGTCTGTGAGTCGGTCGGTTCCGGCGCCCGCCGCGAAGGACGCGGCTGATTCGGTGGCTGGCATCGCCGGCGACGTGGCCGCCGGCCGCCGGCGGGCGAGCGACGTGCTGGCGGAGTGCCTGCGGAGGCACGAGACGCTCGCGCCGCGGATCAACGCGCTGGTGCAACTCCGCCGGCGCGAGGCCGAGGCGGAGGCGGCGGCGATCGATGGGCCGGATGCCGGGCATGGCCGCGGCCTGCCGCTGGCCGGTGTGCCGGTGAGCGTGAAGGAGTGCTTCGCGATCCGGGGGCTCTCGACCACGCTGGGCATCCCGGGCCGCCGCGGGCTCATCGACGCCGACGACGCCGAGATCGTCGTCCGGCTGCGGGCAGCCGGAGCGGTCGTGGTCGGGAAGGCCAACGTGCCGCAGGCGATGTATCTCCATGAGACCGACAACCCCGTGTGGGGGCTGACGCGGCACCCGCTGGATGCCGCGCGAGGTCCGGGCGGCTCGAGCGGCGGCGATGCGGCCCTCGTCGCCGCCGGCGTGGTGCCGCTCGCCGTGGGCACCGATCTCGCGGGCAGCGTGCGGCAGCCGGCGCATGCGTGCGGGGTGGCGGCGCTCCTGCCCACGACCGCCACGCTGGGCAGCGGCGGCGCGTTCCAGACAATGCCACACCTCACCGCCGTGCGACCGCGGGCCGGCCTGCTCGCCCGGTCGGTGGACGACCTCGCCCTCGGCCTCGCCGCAGTCGCTGGTCCGGCGGCCGAGGCTCCCGTGAACCCGCGGCGGGTGGCGTGGTGGGACGACGCGGGGCCGATCGCGGCCGCGCCGGCCGTCCGCCGCGCGGTGCATGAGGCGGTGGAGCGGCTGGCGATCCGGGGCGTCGAGGCGGTGCGCATCTCGGGAGCGATCGCCACCGAGGCGGCCTGGCTCTTGCTCGCGATCGTGGCGGCCGACGGTGGCGATGACATCCGGCGGCTGTTCGCCGGTGGCCGGCCGATGCGGGGCGTGGGCAAGCTCCTCA
>Ga0114977_10003105_pt1 | contig 10665 bp, 10 predicted proteins | sample S_130805_MF_Meta_FD_87026 | JGI IMG/M metagenome (GOLD analysis project Ga0114977, IMG submission 87026) | Freshwater microbial communities from Lake Simoncouche, Canada to study carbon cycling - S_130805_MF_MetaG | ecosystem: Environmental > Aquatic > Freshwater > Lake | place: Lake...
CCGGGTGGCGGAATTGGCAGACGCGCTAGCTTGAGGTGCTAGTGCCCGCAAGGGCTTAGGGGTTCAAGTCCCCTTTCGGACACATGCATATTGATGACGCGCTTTCGCTCATCCGAGAAATTCCCGACTATCCAAAACCTGGAATCCGTTTCTTAGATATCACTCCCCTGTTGTCCAACTCGGATGCATTTAGCGCAGTCACCATGAGTTTTGCCAGCTACACCGAGCCAGGGACATTAGTTGCCGGAGTTGAAGCCCGTGGATTTATTCTTGCAAGTGCACTGGCACATCAACTCAAATCGGGATTCATTCCGATTCGCAAAGCAGGCAAACTTCCCTTCGCAACTTTGAGTGAAAGTTATGGTCTGGAGTACGGAACAGACACCCTTGAGATTCATGTCGATGCCGTCAGCGTTGGGGACAAAGTTCTTATAGTAGATGACGTACTTGCCACGGGAGGAACTATCGCTGCGGCAATCGAATTAGTGCGACGCTGCGGTGGCGAAGTCGTTGGAGTTCTCGCCCTTCTAGAGATTGGCGCACTTTCAGGACGCACATTATTAGAGCGCAAGTATCCAGAGGTGCCGATTTCAACATTGGTAGTTTCTTAAACGTGCGTGTTCTCCAGATTCAAGGCTTACGAGCACTCGCTGCTCTAATAGTTACATTCTTTCACGCGCGTCTAGTCGGCGGCGGCTTCATAGGCGTAGATATTTTCTATGTCATTTCAGGATATTTAATTACAGGATTAATTCTAAGAGAGATTGATTCTACAGGTGGGCTAAATCTAAGTGCCTTTTACCAAAGAAGAATAAAACGTCTCTTACCGACATCGGTCTTTGTCCTCTTCTCAACTGCAATCGTAGGTTGGTTCATTCTTCCAGTGATCACGCGCGATGCGTTAGGACGGGATCTATTTGCCGCCGCGGCCTATATTTCAAATTACCTCTTTGCGTGGTGGCAAAATGACTACCAAAATCTGAACGCTACGCCTTCTCCATTCATACATTATTGGTCCCTAGCAGTTGAAGAACAGTTCTATCTTGTATGGCCGGTTTTTATGCTCATACTGGCAAAGTATGGAAAACGAATCGTTCTTCGAGGAATCCTGACAGTCACCGTACTTTCACTCCTCTTATCTATTTATCAAACACAGACATCCCCCATTTGGGCTTTCTATTCATTACCTACTCGCGCATGGGAGCTTGGCATCGGAGCACTCCTTCTGTTTATCCCCGAGCGAGCACTGCATATACGTTTGCTACCTTGGTTTGGTATGGGCGCACTCTTTTACTCAGCCTTTCATTTCAGCGAAAAAACAGCTTTTCCTGGCGTAAATGCCCTTGTGCCCGTTCTAGGAACGGCGATTCTTATAGCATCTATCGCGGTATGGCCTCCGATATTAAACGACTTATCCAACAACACTTTCAGCCAGTGGTTAGGACGAATTTCATATCCACTCTATCTTTGGCATTGGCCCGCACTCGTTTTGCCAAGTAGTGCATTAGGTAGACCTCTTCATATTTACGAGCGTGCTATGTGTATTGCGCTAACAATTGTTTTGGCACATCTGACAAACAAATATGTAGAAGAACCGTTGCGGCACGTCAAGATTCGTCCACGCAATATCTATTTTGGAGCTGTGACTACAACAGTCATATCCTTGATTGCCGGTATTCTTATCGCAAATTCGGTGACATCCACGATTTCAACAAAGGGAACGACTTCTTACTCTTTTGATTTGAAGCAAGTAATGTCTAAGCCAGCAGTCTATGACGATGGTTGCCACGTCAATTATGGTGAAACTAAATCAGGTAAGTGCACATATGGCGATTTTAAATCTAAGACGACGATTGTTCTATATGGAGATTCTCATGCAGCTCAATGGTTTCCGGCCCTAGAAAAACTAGCGCGTCAACGTGGCTTCACTTTGATTTCACTGACTAAGTCGGCCTGTCCTGCAGTAGACGTAGTTCGCTCCGATCAGGGTGCCTACAAGAACTCAGATTGCAGTGCCTGGCGAACAAACTCCGTTGCACGTATCAAGGACCTACATCCTGCTGCAGTCATAATCAGTGGTTTTCAGCATTACGCAGTGCCAAGTGGTTTGGGCTCTCGCCAAACATGGTGGCAAAACGGTCAAAAGAGATTACTCGGTAGCCTGAAAGGCTCTTCCACTCACCTTGTATACATAACCGACACACCTAAACCTGCTAGAGATATTCCGTCATGCCTGTCATCGCGCAACTCGAGTAGTTGTGACTCATCTGAGCGATCACCTGCAACCATGGTGAGTGGTTTTGAAGCCATTAATCCGACGAAGTGGCTCTGCACTACTTACTGTCCAGCCATACTAGATGGCATCGTCGCATACCGAGATGCATCACACATCTCAGTAGACATGGCCATTCACCTGCTGCCTTCATTGGAGGCGGCGTTGAAGGACGTTGGGCTTTTTCGCTAGCTCTGTGACAAGATACCCATCATGGCTGAGTTGATCTATTACTGCGGAACCATGGACAGTGGTAAATCTACTTTGGCGTTACAGACGGCACATAACCACCACAGCCGTGGCCGCAGCGGAGTTATTTTTACAAACAAGGATCGCGCCGGAAGCGGAATAATCTCGTCTCGGTTAGGTCTTTCGTCTCCTGCCATTGAAGTCTCCCCCGGAATGGATTTACACAAACACGTTGTTGACCATTTATCGGCCGGAGATAGAATCGATTACATCATCTGCGATGAGGCCCAGTTCTATGAGCGTGAACAGATCGAGCAACTTGCACGAATCGTCGATGGCCTAGGTATCGATGTCTTTGCATTTGGAATCCTGACTGATTTTAAAACCCTACTATTTCCCGGATCTGCACGGTTGATAGAACTGGCAGATCGCGTAAATGCTCTACAGGTTGAGGCGCTTTGCTGGTGCGGTTCACGCGCAACTCACAACGCACGTACTCAAGGCGGAGTTATGGTCGTTGAGGGTGAGCAAGTAGTTGTCGGTGACGTAACGGCAGGCTCTGAAATTGCTTATGAGGTTTTGTGTCGACGTCACCATATGCGTCACGTTACAGCGCGTGCATCGCGAGCAGGCCATATTTCTTCACAACCTCTACCGTTTAAGGAGCAATCATGAAAGCAAAAGGGCTAGTAGTTCTAAAACCGGGACAGCCTCTTCAACCCTTTGAGTTCGAACGTAGAGAGTTGCGAGCAAATGATGTTGCAATAAAAATTGCATATTCAGGTGTTTGTCATTCAGATATTCATCAATCCCGTGAAGAATGGGGCTCTGCAATCTTCCCTATGGTTCCTGGGCACGAAATCGCTGGAACGGTGACTGCAATTGGGTCGTCAGTTTCAAAATTCAAGGTAGGCGACTTAATTGGCGTTGGAGTCTTCATCGACTCATGCCGTACGTGCGAAAACTGCCTCAATGGCTTAGGTCAGTACTGTCTTAATGGAATGACGGCAACATATAACAGCCTTGAACGTGATGGAGTGACAATTGCTAATGGCGGTTATTGCGATATTTTCGTTGTTGATCAGGACTATGCAGTCCATATTCCAGGAAACCTTCCATTACATGCAGTTGCTCCACTTTTGTGTGCGGGCATAACTCTGTATTCGCCGTTGCGAAAATGGGGAACAAAGCCAGGCATGAAGGTTGGAATCATGGGCCTTGGTGGACTTGGCCATATGGGCGTCAAATTCGCACACGCAATGGGAGCTGAAGTCACTGTCTTCTCGCACTCTCCGAGTAAGGAGAAAGACGCACTTAATATGGGAGCCGATCACTTCGTGGCAACCAATGACATAAGTATTCTTGAAAAGCATCACAAGCAATTTGATTTGATTTTAAATGCCGTGAGCGCCGATTTAGATATCAATGCATATCTAAAACTTCTCAAAGTCGATGCGACATTAGTTATAGTTGGTATTCCAGGTGCCCCATACAAGGTCGATGCCGGAGTTATGCTCGATGGCCGTAGAAATTTGGCAGGCTCGATGATCGGTGGGATTCCTGAACTACAGGAGATGTTGAACTTCTGTGGTGAACATTCAATCGTAAGCGACGTCGAAGTTATTTCAGCTGACTACATCAATACTGCTTATGAACGCACAGTGGCCAGCGATGTGAAATACCGCTTTGTCATTGACGCATCAACGATTTAATTACACACTGAACTGGTGGACTGCAAAGGCCAGTAACGGCGCCACAGCAAGGGCTGGTAGGAGGTTGCCTATGGCAACATTCTTTATGTTCAGCAGTCGCAAACCGATAGTAACAAGCATTACCCCACCCACAACGGTCATAGCGTCAACTTGATACGGTGACAACACTTGTCCTAGAAGTAGTCCAATCAACGTCCAAAATGCTTGGTAAATACCCACGGGCAGCGCTGACACTGCCACTCCCCAACCAAGGGATGTCGCAAAGGCCATGGCTGCAAAAAAGTCCAAAGTGCTCTTAAGCAATAACTGGTCGATACCTGTAGACATTCCATCACTGATTGAACCCAATATCGCTAGCGGTCCGATTGCAAACAAAAGAGAGGCTGAAACAAAACCTTCTACGAATGGGCTCTCTTTTGACGCCTTAAAACGTTTACGGAGAGTCTCCCCCAGCGTGTCCAACTTATCCTCGAGCTTCATTGCAGAACCAATAAGACCACCGATAAGTAGTGAACCAAGAATTACGAGCAGTGGCCAACCTTTGGGAAAAGCTGAATTAAATCGCGGGGACCACATAGCTATCAGAGCAGATGTCGCTCCCAAAAGTGTTACTAGTCCCAACACATCGGTCAGAAGTATTCGCGTCTTAATGGACATGCGATTTCCGACTAAAACACCGATCGAAGCTCCAGCGATGATCGTTACGACATTTATAACGGTACCAATTCCTGGAAACATTGTTGCAGGTTACGCAGATTTGATTACCGACGCAACATCGGCAAGTGGGTTAGACTCCCCCAATGACTTTGCATCCCGTAATGGAGTTTTTTCGCCCACACAAGAGCGTTCCGCAGACCCCATGGACGGCTCAAGGTCGTTGGGATCTAAGCTTTAATCGTATCTTGATTCTTTTTGGCGGACTGTTTCTATTCGGTATTGGTGATTCTTTACTTATTCAAGGAAATATCGGAAATGGGCCGTGGTCGGTTTTCGCGCAAGGTGTCTCACAAAAATTAGATATAACAATGGGCTGGTCAACGTTTGGGATAAGCGCCTTGGTCCTACTTGCCTGGATACCACTTCGAGAAAAACCTGGTTTCGGAACCATTTCAAATATTGTCATTATCGCCATAGCAATTCAGGTAGGTGTCACTTTTATTCCTCTGCAACACAATTACTTCCTAGGGATTATCTACTCCTTGCTGGGAGTCGGAGCTGTCGGAATCGCTTCGAGTATCTACATCACTTGCGGCCTAGGGCCTGGTCCGCGAGATGGACTTATGACAGCTCTGCACCACCGAACAGGTATTAGGGTTGGTAGGGTCAGAATGGCGATTGAAACGACTGTAGTTCTGCTGGGTGCGCTTCTAGGCGGTAACGTGGGGCTAGGTACGCTTATTTTTGCCGCCTTTATCGGCCAATCTGTTGCCATTGCCCTAGGTGTCGTGTCCCGTTATACCGCCAAGTAGCCGATAGCCTCGTACTTATCTTCCCTCGGCTTTGTACATGCCGAATGTTCGTACACGGGGTCGTAAACACCCCCGATACCAAAACAGAAAGGGATCTGCATGCTCGATTCATATTTCAAAATCACAGAACGTGGCTCAACCCTAGCTCGAGAGGTTCGTGGCGGTTTCGTCACGTTCTTCACAATGGCATACATCGTGGCTCTTAATCCTTTGATCATCGGTCTTGCAAAAGATGCCGATGGAAAATTCCTTGGCGGCGGAGATGCACCAAACTTGGCGGCAGTTGCAGCCATGACGGCACTCATGGCTGGAATCTTGACGATTCTCATGGGAGTTGTTGGTAACTATCCATTAGCACTTGCCACAGGACTTGGCCTCAATACTTTCGTTGCAGTCGGAATCGCATCGAAGATGTCGTGGGCAGATGCAATGGGTCTCGTCGTAATCGAGGGACTTATTATCACCGTCCTTGTTTTGACTGGATTTAGAACTGCAGTCTTTAAGGCAGTACCACCACAACTAAAGATTGCGATCTCAGTTGGAATTGGTCTCTTTATCGCACTCATCGGTCTAGTTGATGCTGGCTTCGTTCGAAAGACCGGCTCCGGTCCAGTTCCTGTCACCCTTGGTGATAATGGAACATTGGTCGGCTGGCCAATTATCATCTTCGCTTTTGGTCTCTTCTTGACGATTGCTCTGATGGTAAAGAAGATTAAGGGCGCACTTCTTATCGGTATCGCTGCAGCAACTGTTGCCGCCATTGCCGTTGAATCAGCGTTTAAGATCGGACCAAACTTTAACGGTGCAACAGGGGCCGTTAATGCAAAGGGTTGGGGACTCAATGTTCCAGCAATTCCAACCGATATCGTTGGAAAACCTGACTTTGGTCTATTTGGTCAATTCAATCTATTAGGTTCATTTGATCGAATCTCATTGATTTCTGGAATTCTCTTTGTATTTACTCTCATGTTGTCTGACTTCTTTGACACAGTAGGAACAGTTACTGCTATTGGACATGAGGCCAATTTGATTGATAAGAATGGAGACATTCCAAATAACGATCGGATTCTCCTAGTCGACTCATTAGCTGCGGTTGCTGGTGGTGCTGGAAGCATTTCATCAAACACAAGCTACATCGAATCAGCTGCAGGAGTTGGAGAAGGAGCACGCACTGGTCTGGCATCAGTGGTAACCGGAGTTCTCTTCTTGTTAACAACTTTCCTAGCACCACTCGTAGCGGTTATTCCGTATGAGGCAGCAACTCCAGCTTTGGTGATTGTTGGCTTCTTAATGATGACGCAAATTAAGAATATTGATTGGGAAGATTATGGAATTGCAATTCCAGCATTCTTAACAATTATTCTGATGCCATTTACCTACAATATTTCAGTAGGTATCGGAGCAGGATTTGTATCTCACGTTGTAATCCGCCTAGTACAAGGTCGTCGCAAGGATGTTCATCCTCTGCTACTACTTGTTTCTGGACTCTTTATGATCTACTTCCTATCCTCACCAATCAACGCCTGGATAGGTTAACCACTTACGATAGTTATAGCCCCGCATATCTTTTTGCGGGGCTATAACTATGTCCAATTGATTATCGTTTTAGCGTTAGAAATAAGTAGCGAGTTAGCTTGTGAAAAGGGCTTAGAGCCAAAGAATCCACGGTAGGCAGAGAGTGGACTTGGGTGTACTGATTGGATTGTTAATCCTGTGTCAAAGTAGTGTTTTAACTCTTGGGCCGAATTACCCCAGAAAATACCGACACTATCTAATTGACCTAATATCTTTGCCGCTTCGCTTGTGATTTTCTGCCACCCTAAATTCTGGTGCGCAAGAGAGGTACCCGAATCTGTAGTTAATATGCGATTGAGTAGAAAAACTCCCTGGTCGTGCCAATCCGATAAGTCTCCATTTGTGCGTAAAGGGGTTTGTAAATCATCACTTAACTCCTTAAAGATATTTCGCAATGAGGCCGGCAGGGCGGGTGATATAACCGAGAAGGCCAGACCCTGGGCTTGTCCAACTCCTGGGTATGGATCCTGACCAATAATCACTACTTTAACGCGACTAATAGGCTGTGAAAAGACTTTCATGATGTTGGAATAATCTGGTGTCACTCGGTCGTGATCGATGAGTGAGTCAATCAAATCAATATCTGTCTTGATGTGATCTAGTGCAACCTGCCACTGCAGATCCATTTGTTGGAACAGTGACATTTATTTACAACGTTGAACGCGCAAAGAATCGACCAGAGTCGTATGTAACCTCGATTGATGTTTCAAAAACAGCAGATATATGCTCGGATGTAATGACGGCTGCGACTGGACCAGAGACAGCGACTAACCCATCTTTAATCAGCATCGCATGTGTTGTACCCACTGGAATCTCTTCAATATGGTGAGTAACTAAAATTGTCGCTGGAGAAAGTGGGTCATTTGAGAACTCGGCAAATCGCCGCAGAAGATCTTCACGTCCCCCAACATCTAATCCGCCTGCCGGCTCATCTAATAGAAGCAGTTCAGGGTCAGTCATTAACGCCCTTGCAATTTGAACTCGTTTGCGTTCGCCCTCGCTAAGAGTTCCGTAATAACGATCTCCTAATTCACGAACACCAAAGGTCGTTAGCAGAGCCATCGCACGAGACTCATCCCATAAATCATAAACTTCATTCCAGCGTCCTGATATTGCATACGCTGCAGTCAGTACAACATCTCGAACTGTTTCGTAGTACGGAATCTCCTCATTAGTAAGAGCCCCGCACGTGCCGATGCGTGTTCGCAGTTCGAAGAGGTCCACGCGGCCCATCTGCTTGCCCAACACGGTTACGGTGCCAGTAGTTGGAAACATCTTTGTGCCTAAAACCCGCAGCAAGGTCGATTTGCCCGCGCCATTTGGTCCAAGGATTACCCATCGCTCCCCTGGCATAATCGCAAAACTCAAAGGACCCAGAATGGTGTTGCCACCCCGCGAAACGGTGACATCGTTAATGTTCAACACAGATGTACTCGTCATAGGCCATGAAGATACTGGGTAGATGCATCACACACAGCGATTTTGCCCAAATACGCCTAGTGATTCGCGATAAACTCGCCAGTCTTATGACTCCTGAAGAACAGTTCACCGGATTAATCCTGCTCAGCGGCGTGGATAGGCCAGGCATTAGCCAGGCCCTGTTTCAAGCCTTGGCGCCGTTTTCGATTACGGTATTAGATATTGAGCAGGTAGTTATTAGTAATCGCCTGATACTCACCGTGCTTATTGCACTCAATCCTGCACACGAGCGCGCGATTGAAGCCGACCTTATGGCCTGTGGCCAAGAGTTAGAGGTAGATATAGCAACGCTCTTTTCCACAACCCCAGCTGCGACGATTGCTGTACAACAGGGTTTGGTTCACGTTGTAGCGCTCAGTTCAAAGATGCTGCCACACGATATCGCTTTGATCTCTGCAGCAATTGGTAATGTGGGTGGAAACATAGAAAGAATCTCGCGAACTGCTTCTTCACCTGTCACCGTGATTGAGATTGCTGTTTCTGGCGTAAATCATGGATTGCTAACTGCAGCACTTGCCCCGATATCGGCCGAACAAAGTATAGATATCGCTGTGCAACCAGAGGGCTTATTGCGATATTCTCGCAAATTAGTTCAACTCGATGTTGATTCAACGCTGATTCAACAAGAAGTTATTGACTTGCTAGCGATTAAAGCTGGTGTTGGAGATCAAGTCAAAGACATCACTGAAGCTGCGATGCGTGGTGAATTAGATTTTGCCCAATCACTCAAGGCCAGAGTGCTACTGCTAAAGGGATTACCAGAAACTGCCATAGCAGATGTCCAAAATCAGATCTTATTGACACCTGGGGCGAAAGTTCTCGTTGACACTCTTCATCGGCTAGGACACAGTGTTGCAGTTGTATCTGGGGGTTTTATCAATGTACTTGCGCCGTTACTAGACGATTTGAAGATTAAACATTACAAAGCTAACACGTTAGAGATTGTAGATGGGCTTTTAACTGGGCAGGTCATAGGTCCAGTTATTGACCGAGCGGCAAAGGCTGATGCACTTCGAGAGTTTGCAGCACTTGAATCATTAACAATGGAACAGACTGTTGCAATCGGTGATGGTGCAAATGATCTGGACATGATCGCCGCCGCTGGTTTGGGAGTAGCTTTCAATGCAAAGCCTGCAGTGAAGGCCGCTGCAGATAGCTCCTTGAGCAATCCCAATCTTGACTCGGTTCTTTATCTGTTGGGAATTACCCGCGACGATATAACTGATTAAAGCCGGCAGGCGTGAATATCAGTCACTAGAATTCCGCGTGCACCGACTGCCCACAGCTCATCCATGACTCTATTTGTATCTTTACGCAACACCATGGCACGCACAGCTACCCAATCGGGGCGCTGCAGTGGAGAAATAGTAGGCGACTCTAAACCTGGCGTTATTGCACATGCAGTATCAACACTAACGGTCGGAATATCATAATCGAGTAGTACGTACTGTCTGGCAGTAACAACTCCTTGTAAACGTCGAATAAGGATTTCTAGTTCAGAAGGTATTTCGGCTCCATTACGAGAAATTACAATCGCCTCGCTGGTCAAAATCGGTTCGGAGAAAACAGCTAAGCCTGCTTGCCGAAGAGTATTGCCAGTACTGACCACATCTGCAATTAAATCGGCCACCCCAAGTCTGACACTACTTTCAACTGCTCCATCGAGTCTGACTACATCTGCAGTAATACCAAGAGATGCTAAGTGTGAAGCCACTAAACCTGGATAGGCGGTCGCCACTCGCTTTCCAGCGATGTCGGAGAGTTGCCATTCACGATCAGATGGTGCAGCAAAACGAAAGGTGGAACCTCCGAAATTAAGGCTCATCAACTCTGTAGCTTTAGCGCCAGAATCTATAAGTAAATCCCGTCCAGTAATACCTGCTTCAAGCTCAACAGTTCCCAAGTAAATTACAATATATCGTGACCACACAAAATAGAACTCAACTAAGATATCTATATCGACACGAAC
>Ga0114977_10003111_pt1 | contig 10656 bp, 2 predicted proteins | sample S_130805_MF_Meta_FD_87026 | JGI IMG/M metagenome (GOLD analysis project Ga0114977, IMG submission 87026) | Freshwater microbial communities from Lake Simoncouche, Canada to study carbon cycling - S_130805_MF_MetaG | ecosystem: Environmental > Aquatic > Freshwater > Lake | place: Lake...
GGAGCTTGCCGGAGTGCTTGCGAAGCATGAAGGCACACTGATCCTCAACGGCCTGACGACGCTCTCGCCGGAATCCGCTGAATTGCTGGCCGTCCACGACGGCCCGTTGAGCTTGAGCGGACTTAAGACGCTCTCGGACGAGGCGGCCGGGGCGCTCGCGAAGCGCCCAGGAGCGCTGCTCCTCGACGGCCTGGAAACACTGTCGCCCGAGGCGGCAGCTGCGCTACGGGCCAATCCGCGCATCAGGCTCCCCGCGAAGTTCCGATGACGTCTCATCGCGTCATCCTGCCTTTGGCTCTAATGGATTACTCGTCGCCCCGATTGGCCCTGGCATCTCCGCGGCCACGGGCGCCCTGGTTTCTCCTCGGGGGACCTCCCGCAGGGCCGCCCTGGCGACAAGGGCATCAGCGGCGGTTGGCTGGTCGGAGGCGGGCCATCTTGGGGATCTGGCCCGCTACGCGACCAAGGTTCGACCTGGTGCGACGCTCCCGTCCTCGTCCAAGCCGAACGACGTCAGGGTTGAGGAGCGACCGGACGGTGGAACCATCAGAGAGTAAGGCGCCAATGGCCGCGCGAAAGTCGACTACGATTTCGGTCAAGACCACACGGGTGCGGGCGATCCGCACGCGCACGATTGGATCGACGGACGTCGTGGAGATCCGCGACCTCTCAAGCCCGGTGAATAATGTTGAACAATTTCCACCACGAAGTTGGATTGTGGGTCGGCCGGTTTGAGGCTCGAATCTGTGACCTAGTCAGCGACTGCCCCGGGTGCTTGGGTGGCTGCTTTCTCGTGGTCGACATCCTCGACAGCACCTCGCCCGTCGCGTCGCTGTCGGCCTGGACGCAGAGCCTTGATGACGCTGGAATCGCAAGGACGGCCGTCGACGGGCGGGTGGTCATCGCCCCCGATGCCGTACCCCGGATCGTCGCCGCTGGGAAAACGTTCTACGGATTCGATCAGGTCTGGCTCTGTTCGCGAATGCCCCGTGCCGGAGAAATCCCGGCAGGGCGATTTACTTCCGACGCGGCGTCGTTCGAGTCAGGCGTGCCGGAGCCGTTGCGAGCCATCGCGGGGCAGCCATGGTTTGTTGCTCTGTTGGCCGACGGCTGCGGGCTAAACGTCGCCACGTCGAGCAACGTGTTCCGCGGGGCGGTGTCAGGATGGTGGTCATCGCTCGAATGAGGACGTCGAATTACGCGGCACACCGAGCCGCAGCCCAGTGCAGCCACTGATGAGCCACGGGGCTGCGCCCGCGCCGATCTCCCGGCCGGAAAATTGACTGGGGTGTACTTGTATCGCCTCCAGACGGCCGATGGGGCTCACTGCCGGGGGGCGGCCCCCGCCCGTCCTGCATCCTAAGCTCTTTGAGAACCCTTGGTTGCGGCAAGGGCACCGAGCAATTCTGGCCGTCGGCCGCGGGCGGATGCCCAGGGGTGAACTATTATAAATGAGCCGCCGGCCTTCCCCGATCTCGGAAATTTTCATTCGCCATGCATTGCCTCCGTATCGCGGCCCCGGGCCTCCTTGTCCTCTTGCTGACCGGTGGGACGCTGTGGTCCGCCGAGATGCCGCCACCCGATTTCGAGCGCGAGATCCAACCGATCCTCGCCGAGCATTGCTCGGCCTGTCATGGCGTCGATGGGGCGTCGCGGCAGGCTGGCTTCCGGCTCGACTCGCGCGCCGGCGCCCTTGCCGGGGGGGACTCAGGCCCGACGGCGATCGTCCCGGGGAAGGCCGCGGAGAGCCTTCTCGTCGCGCGGATCCGCACTACCGATCCCGACAGCGTCATGCCGCCACCGGAAACCCAAAAACCGCTCTCGGAGGCCCAGAAGGTGCTTCTCGAACGGTGGATCGATGGAGGCGCCCCCTACGCAGCCCACTGGGCTTTCGTGGCCCCGAAGCGCTCCCCGATTCCTCGAGTTTCGCCGCCGGCCTCCCATCCCATCGACTCCTTCATCCGCGAGAAACTCCCCGCGCAGGGCCTCGAGCCGTCGCCTCCTGCCGATCCGGCGATCCTCTGCCGCCGCCTGGGGCTCGACATCGTCGGGCTGCCGCCGTCGGCCGACGATCTCGCGGCGTATCTCCGCGATGGCCATGAGGCGACCGTGGATCGGTTGCTCGAAAGCCCCCGCTACGGCGAGAAATGGGCCCGCCACTGGCTCGACTTGGCGCGCTACTCCGACACCAACGGCTACGAGAAGGACTCGCCGCGGGAGCAGTGGGCATGGCGCGACTGGGTGATCGACAGCCTCAATCGCGATCTCCCCTACGACCGGTTCGTGATCGAGCAGATTGCCGGTGATCTCCTCCCGGGCGCCACGCAGGATCAGATCGTGGCGACCGGTTTCCTTCGCAACAGCATGCTCAACGAGGAAGGGGCGATCATCCCGGAGGAATTCCGGATGGTCGAGATGTTCGACCGCATGGACTGCCTCGGCAAGGCGGTGCTGGGGATTTCGGCCCAGTGTGCCCAATGCCACGCCCACAAGTTCGACCCGCTCCCGCAGGAGGACTACTACGGCCTGTTCGCCTTCCTCAACAACACGTACGAGGCCCGCTCGTTCGTCCACACCCCTGCGCAGCTCGAGCAGATCGCCTCCATCGGCCGTCGTCTCCCCGAGGCCGACGCCGCCGTGAAGGCCGCGCGGCCGACCTGGCAAACGGAGATCGACGCCTGGGCCCAGGCGGTTGCAGCGGGACTGATCCCCTGGACGCCGCTTGATGCGATCGAACTGGGGAGTGTCGGCGGGCTCAACCATCCGACGCAGGAGGAGGACAATGTGATCCTCACCCTCGGCATGCACGGGCCGGAGATTTTTGTCGTCGCCGAGCCGAGGATGGCGGGCGTCACCGGGATCCGCATCGAGGCCCTCAACCATGGCGACCTGTTTCAAAATGGACCCGGCCGGCATGGGCCCTGGGCGCTTGCGGAAGTGGAGGCCTTCGTGCAGCGCCCCGGGAGCGACGCCTGGGAGAAAATGGGCCTCGTCGAGCCCAGCGCCGATTTCTCCGAGCCCGAGTCGGCCCCCCCGCCCCCAGCCGACAAGCCGAACGAGAAGCGCTCGATCGGTCCGGTGGCGAACCTCGTCGATGGCAATCACGCCACCTGGTGGAAGGCCGATCGCGGCCCCGGCCGCCGGCACCAGCCCTCGGCGGCCGTGCTCCGCTTCGAGAAGCCGCTCGATCTCCCCGAGGGGACGAAGCTCAAGATCGCCCTCCACTGGCCCGGCACGCCGAGCCTCATCGGCGCCACTCGATTGAGCCTCACCACGGCCCCCGCCCCCGCCGCCGCGCCCATCGACCATGCCTGCATTCTCGCCCTCGGGCTCCCGGCAGGCGCGCGGAGCGATACCGACCGCGGGGCGATCTTCGCAGCCTGGCGGAAGACGGTGCCGGAGCTGACAGATCACAATGACGCGATCGGGAAGATCTGGAGGGAGGTGCCGGAGGGCCCGACGAGCGTCCTCCATCTCGCCGAGCGCGACCAAGCCCGCGCGCGAAAGACGCGCCGTCTCGACCGGGGCAACTGGATGCAGGCGCTCGAGGTGGTGGAGCCCCATGTGCCGGCTGCGCTCCATCCGCTTCCGGCCGGGGCGCCGGCCAACCGGCTCGGGTTTGCGATGTGGCTGGTGTCGCCCGACTCGCCGCTGGCCGCCCGCGTGGCGGTGAATCGTGTCTGGCAGGCGATCTTCGGGCAGGGGCTCGCGGAGGTGCCGGACGATTTCGGCACGCGCAGCCCGGTGCCGCTTCACCGCGGGCTCCTCGATTGGCTCGCGGTCGAGTTTCCCGAGCAGGGCTGGAGCCAGAAGCGGCTCATCCGTGGAATCGTGACCAGCGACACCTACAAGCAATCGTCGCGGGCCTCACCGGCTGCCATCGCCATCGATCCGACCAATCGGTTCCTGGCCCGCGGGCCACGCTTCCGGGCCGACGCCGAGGTGGTCCGCGATCTCGCCCTCTCGGTGTCGGGGCTGGTGACGCATTCCCTCGGTGGACCCGGGGTGATGGCGCCGGTGCCGCAGAATGTCCTCGACTACAACTACGGCGGCGTGAATTGGAAGGCGGCGGAGGGTGCCGATCGCTATCGGAGGAGCGTCTATCTCCACCGCAAGCGATCGATGCCCGACCCACTCCTGTCGAGTTTCGACTCCCCCAACGGTGACATCGCCTGCGCCCGCCGGCTCCGCTCGAACACGCCGCTGGCGGCGCTGGCGGGGCTCAACGAGCCGGTGTTCGTCGAGGCCGCCCGTGCCCTGGCCCTGAAGACGCTCCGGGAGGGGGGCGGCGACGACACGGCCCGGATCCGCCACGCCTTTTCAGCCTGTACCGGCCGACTCCCCAGCGGCGCTGAGACCGGCACCATCCTGGCCTTCCTCGACGCACAGCGTCGCCGGATCGGTGACGGCTGGCTCGATTCGCGGCAGCTTGCCACCGGCAGTGCCGACACGATCCCGCCGCTCCCTCCCGGCACGACCCCGCAGGATGCCGCCGCCTGGACGCTCGTCTCCCGAATCCTCCTCAATCTCGATGAGACGGTGAGCAAGCACTGATTCTCGCTCAGACGATCACGCTCCCGCGTTCCTTCGAGGAAAGCCCCCATGGACCATCACCCCGACTCCGACCAACTCCGCGACGCCCGGGCACGGCTCCTCAGGCGGCGCTTTTTCTTCCGCGACTGGGGGATCTCGCTTGCCGGCATGGCGGCGGCAACGCTGCTTGCGGAGGAGGGCAGGGCCTCGGGGGCGCCAAATCCGCTCGCACCGAAAAGCCCCCACTACGCCCCGAAAGCGAAGCGGGTGATCTCGATGTTCCAGGCCGGGGCGCCGAGCCATCTCGAACTTTTTGATTTCAAGCCCGAACTGGCCAAGCGGAGCGGCTCGCTTCCGCCGGCCGAGCTCCTCGCCGGCTACCGCGCCGCCTTCATCAATCCCAACTCCACGCTTCTCGGGCCGAAGTTCGCCTTCAGGAAGGCTGGCCGCAGCGGCCTCGACGTCAGCGAACTCCTTCCCCACACCGGCGGAATTGCCGACGACATCTGCGTCATCCACTCGATGCAGACCGACGCCGTGAACCACGCCCCGGCCCAGATCCTCATGAACACCGGCTCTCAGCAATTCGGCCGACCGAGCTTCGGGGCCTGGACGCTCTACGGCCTGGGAAGCGAGGCGGAGGATCTCCCGGGCTACGTCGTCCTCACCAGTGCCACCGGCACCAGCGGCGGAGCGAGCAACTACGGGGCTGGATTCCTCCCGACACTCTACGGCGGTATTCCCCTCCGCGGCACCGGCGATCCGGTCCTCTATCTGACCAACCCCAAGGGGATCGACCGGGAAGCGCAGCGATCCTCGCTCGACACCCTCCATCATCTCAATCAGCTCGCCCTCTATGCCGTCGGCGATCCGGAGATCGCCTCGCGGATCCAGAGCTACGAGATGTCGTATCGGCTCCAGACGAGCGCTCCGGATCTGATGAATCTCTCGGAAGAGCCCAGGGCCGTCCTCGACCGCTACGGGATCACCGATCCGGCCCAGCCCGGCTACGCGCGCAACTGCCTCCTCGCCCGCCGGCTCCTCGAGCGGGGCGTCCGCTTCGTGCAGCTCTTCCACGAGGCCTGGGACACCCACGGCGACCTCGTCAATCGGATGAAGAAGAACGCCGCCGACACCGATCAGGCGAGCGCCGCACTCGTCTGGGATCTCAAGCAGCGCGGTCTCCTGGATGACACGTTGGTGACGTGGGGGGGGGAGTTCGGACGGACGCCGATGAACCAGGGGGGGAGCGACGGCCGCGATCACCACAATCGGGCATTTTCCATGTGGGTGGCCGGTGGTGGCTTCAAGGCGGGGCATGTCCACGGCGCGACCGACGACTTCGGCTTCAACGTCGCCGCTGACCCCGTCCACGTCCACGACCTCAACGCCACGCTCCTCCACCTCCTCGGACTCGATCACCTCCGCCTCACCGTCCGCCACCAGGGGCGCGACTACCGGCTCACCGACGTCCATGGCAATGTCGTGGAGGGGCTCCTGGCGTAGCGGCATCGCGCCGTGCCTTCCACGCCCGGTCCGCGGGGATCGTCAGGGGGGGGTTGGTTCCACGACCAGTTCGCCCAGCTCGATCGTCACGAGATGCTCGCGTTTGTCATTGACCAGTGCGATTGCCTGGTCGGCATGGTCCACGCCATCGATCGTGATCGATGTGACGGCCCCGCCATCGCCGATTCCGCCGCCGGGCTGGTGAACCGTGATCCGGTACGACGTCTCCCCATACCGGTAATGGATCGTCGCATCCTGCCACCCGTCGGGCAGTCGCGGATTGACCAGGAGCGTCGTTCCCCTCCGCTCGAGCCCCAGGAGGGATTCGACGAGCAGTCGATACATCCAGGCCGCGGAACCGGTGTACCACGACCAACCACCGCGGCCGATGTGCGGGGCGACGCTGTACACGTCGGCGGCCACCACGTAGGGCTCGATCCGGTACACCGCGACCCCCTCCGGCGTCGCACCGTGCGTGAAGGGATTGATCAACCCGAAGAGCTCCCAGGCCCGGCGGTGCATCCCTTTGGCGGCAAATGCCATCGCGGTCCAGATCGCGGCGTGCGTGTATTGGCCGCCGTTCTCCCGCACGCCCGGCGCGTAGCCCCGGATGTAGCCGGGATCGAACGAGGAATTGAAGGGGGGGTCGAGGAGCCGTATCAGACGGTCGCGCTCCGACACCAGCAACCTGTCGACGCTGTCCATCGCCAGGGTCGCACGAGCGTGCGATGCAGCCCCCGAGAGCACGCCCCAGCTCTGTGGAACCGAGTCGATGCGGCAGGCCGCCGCTGACGCTGTTCCGAGTGGCGTGCCATCGTCGAACCATGCGCGGAGATACCAGTCCCCGTCCCAGGCATGCTCCTCGACATTCCCCCGGAGACGCCCCGCGGCGATCACATACCGGTCGGCGTTGACGACATCCCCCTTTTCCTCGGCCAGTTCGGCGAAGCGATTGAGCACTTCGTAGAGGAAGAATGCCAGCCAGACGCTCTCTCCCCGGCCCTCGGCGCCGACAAGATTCATGCCGTCGTTCCAGTCACCGCCGCCGATGAGCGGCAGGCCATGGACACCGAAGCGGAGGGCCCGCTCGACCGCGCGCACGCAGTGTTCGTAGAGCGTGCCCGCCTCATCCGCGATCGACGGACGATCATAGGAAGTCTCCTCATCCGGGCGGAGTCCGCGCGTGTGAAGAAAAGGGACGCACTCGTCGAGCACGCCCGTATCACCCGTGGCCCGGACATAGCGGCTCACCGCCAACGGCAGCCAGAGGAGGTCGTCCGAACAGCGGGTGCGGACGCCACGGCCCGAGGGTGGGTGCCACCAGTGCTGCACGTCCCCCTCCTGGAACTGCCTCCCCGCCGCCCGGAGGAGATGTTCGCGGAGCAATTCCGGAGCGGAATCGACCAGGGCCATGGCATCCTGGAGTTGATCGCGGAAGCCGTAGGCGCCGCCCGACTGATAGAACGCCGAGCGCGCCCACATCCGGCAGGAGATCGTCTGATACAAAAGCCACCCGTTGACCAGCGCATCGACCGTCGGATCAGGGGTCTCGACCCGCACGCTCCCCAGCCGGTGGCGCCAACCGGAATCCATGGTGTCAAAAGCAGGGGCAGCCCGCTCAACGCCGCGGAATCGCACCACCAACTGCTGTGCCGCACTCAGGCTCTCGGCGGCTCCACACGTGAAGACCACCGTCCGGCTCTCCCCCTCCTCGAGCTTGATCTGCACCTGCATCGCCACGCAGGGATCCCAGCCAGCCCCGATACGTCCGGAGAGCTGGATGCGCTCGAGCGCGGCGGGGTGCGCGAGTGATCGGTTCCGGCCGATGAACTCGGTGCGATCGCCCGTCATCGAGTCGATCGGCTCACTGCAGTCGAAGAAGGCGACGTGGTCCGGAAAATCGGGGCTGTAGGGATTCCGTGCCATGATCGCGCGGGTGAGGAGATCGCGCTGGGTGACGACATGCATCTGCGAACGGCTCCGCAACTCGCCGAGCACGAGCTCCCAGTAACCGGTGACAGACAACCTCCTCGACCGGCCAGAGGTATTGGTGATCGTGAGTCGCGTCACTTTCACCGGATCATCGGCGGCGACGAACACGCAGAGTTCCGTGGCCACGCCCTGATCACGATGCCCGAACGTGGTGTATCCGAATCCATGGTGCACCTCGTACGCTCCGCGGCCGGCGGCCGGATACGGTGTCGGCGACCAGTACAACCCGGTGTCCTCGTCGCGAATGAAGATCGCCTCGCCGCCGGCATCACAGACCGGATCGTTGGTCCAGGGCGTGAGCCTGTATTCATGGCTGTTGTCGACCCAGGTGAAGGCACTCCCGGTCTCGGAAACGACCGTGCCGATGCGCGGATTGGCGATCACGTTCACCCACGGCGCGGGCGTCGTCTCGCCGGGCCCGAGCGTGATCCGGTACTCACGGCCATCAGCCGTGAATCCCCCCCGTCCGTTGAAAGACTCGAGGACGGTGGCCGGGCGAGTGGGGGGAGTGCCGGACCCGACCGGCAGGCCCAAGCGCCGCCGGATCGGCTTGAGCACCGGGACGAGCGGGTCGGCTCTTCCGCGCTTGACGATCTGTTCGAGCAAGGTGCCAGCCCCATCGGTGAGCATGACCCGGGCGGAAGCCTGGAGGAGGAGGCGATCCTCCTCGGAGAATTGTTCGCCACGTCGCACGAAGATGCCCCCCGGCCTGTCGAGAAAGGCGGCCTCGGGGCCGGCACGAATCAGGTCCATGATCGCGTCATGAATGATCTGCCGGTAGACGGAATCGTCTTCGTTCCAGATGACCAGATCGACATCCACCCCATGCATCCGCCAGTAGGCATGCGCCTCGACGGCCTCGCGCACCAGTTCGAGGAGATTCCGATCGCGGATCCGCACCAGGACGATCGGCAGGTCGCCGGAAATTCCATGCCCCCACAGCCCGGATTGGCCGCGCCGATTGTGGGCGATCACGGCCGCCGGAGCGCGACGCATCCCCGAGGCATACACGATCGACCCCGCCATCCGGCCATAAGTCTGCGCCTTCCGCTCCGAGATCCCCAGCTGTTGAAGCATGATCGCGCCGCGCGTCCACGCCAGCTCCACGATCCGGTCAGCGAGGCTGGGGTCGGCATACTTCTCCGAGAGCTTCAGTGCCTCTTGCCGAGTCTCCGCCATGCCGGTGACCATGTCGATCCGCACCGTCCCATGGGGCGGGAGAATGACCGTGCGGCGGATCCCCGCCACCGGATCGAGCGTGGAGCCCTGCCGGTTCGAGAGATCGGCGGTGTCGAATGCCTGCGGTGATTCGAGCGCCCGGCCGCGGCCGATGAAGGCCATCCGGTCGGTCTCGAACGACGCGTCACCGACGGTCACCGCGGGCCCGCCGGGAGACCCGGCCGCGGTCATCATGTGGAGCATCCAGGGCTGTTGGTCCTGCGTCGCCCGCGGCCGCCGGGTCGCCAGGATCGCAAAGCGCGACTGGAGTATCTCCGACTCGACGAAGAGATTGGTGAACGCGGGGTGCGATTCGTCCTGCGCCTGCGGCGAAAGGGCGACTTCCGCGTAGCTGGTGACCTCGATCCTCCGCGTCCGGTCGGAACGGTTCGTGAGGGTCAGTCGTCGCAATTCGACATCATCCTCGGGGGAAACCGCGATCAGCGTATGGGCGTCGATCTCCGCGTCATTCCGCCGAAACTCGATCCGGGAGTGCATGAAGATCGCTTCATAACGGTTGCCGCCATCGACGGTGGGCTGCCAGGTCGATGACCACAGCGCTCCCGTGTCGAGATCGCGGAGGTAGCAGAATTGCCCCCAGCAGTCCCGCGTCGTGTCTTCGCGCCAGCGCGTGACGGCGAGATTGTGCCATCGGCTCCAGCCCCCTCCGGCAGCGGAGATGCAGACGTGGTAGCGGCCGTTGGAGAGGAGGTGGACCTCCGGAATTGCGGCACTCGGATCGGTGACCACCCGGATGGCGCCGGCCTGCACGGCGGGAATGGCCCGAAGGAGGCCGGCCTCATGGGCGTGTGGGAAAACGACCGCGGTCGTCCGTGGGATCCGCTCCTGGAGGAGAAGCGTCATCGACGACAGCATCGGATCGCCGACGAAGCGACGTTGCATCGGCTGCCCCAGGAGGACGGATGCGAACGCCAGCAGGCTCATCCCCTCATGGTGCGCCATGAACTGCCGAACCGCCACGCCCTCGACCTTCGATTTCCTCGTCGCGCCGCCATCGACGGAGGGGATCTGCCGTGATGGCGTGTAGTCGATCGCCTCGTAGAACCCGCAGGTGCCGACATTCCCATCGGCGGCCATCCGCTCGAGGTTCCGGCAGGCCGCCTGCGGCGAGAGCATCAGCGCCAGGGCGCTGGCATAGGGCGCGACGACAAGATCGCCTGCGAGTCCACGTTTGAGGCCCAGTCCGGGCACGCCGAAGGCGCGGTACTGATAATTCAGTTCTTTGTCGCGGGCATTGTAGCCGGACTCCGAAATGCCCCACGGCACAGCCCGCCGCCATCCGTAGGCAATGTGGCGCTGCACCGCCGCCCGACAGGACCGGTCGAGCAGGGTGTCGTCGTAGGTGGGCATCACCAGCAGCGGCATCAGGTACTCGAACATCGAACC
>Ga0114977_10003112_pt1 | contig 10655 bp, 9 predicted proteins | sample S_130805_MF_Meta_FD_87026 | JGI IMG/M metagenome (GOLD analysis project Ga0114977, IMG submission 87026) | Freshwater microbial communities from Lake Simoncouche, Canada to study carbon cycling - S_130805_MF_MetaG | ecosystem: Environmental > Aquatic > Freshwater > Lake | place: Lake...
TCAATTTTTTGATTTTCTAAAAACTCTAAACTATCTTCCGCCACATGTAAAACAATACTTGTTCCACGATCTGTTTTAGAATCTATTTCTTCAATTTGGTATTCAGGACTTCCATCACATTCCCAACGAACTGCTTTAGAACCCTCTTTATAAGACAATGAAAAAATCTCGACTTTTTCTGCAACCATAAAGGCCGAATAAAAACCTAATCCAAAATGTCCTATAACAACATTTTTATCTACCTTATCTTGGTATTTTTGAACAAATTCTTCTGCACCACTAAATGCAATTTGTGTAATATATTTTTCAATTTCATCTTTAGTCATCCCTAAACCTTTATCCTTAATGGTAATGGTTTTGGCGGCTTTATCTAAAATCACTTCAATTTTTAAATCGCCTAATTCACCTTTAGCTTCACCCATTGAAGTTAAAGCTTTTAATTTTTGAGTCGCATCAGTTGCATTGCTCACTAATTCTCTTAAAAAGATTTCATTATCACTGTAAAGAAATTTTTTAATGATTGGGAAAATGTTTTCGGTTTGTACGTTAATTTTTCCAGTAGTTGTTTTTGTGCTCATCGTATCTTATTATTTATGTATTTAAGAATATAATTATTATCCGCTTATGATAGTCAAAGGTTGTACCAATGCTATAAAAATGACAAAATGACAAATAAAATGAATAATTACACAAATTCTACTTAAAATGTGTGAATATTAGACATTTTTGAATCCGTTTTCAACGAAAATTATGAAATAAAAAAGCCCATCTAGATTTAAATTAGATGGGCTTTTATGAAAAATTCAATAAACTTTTAATCTACATTATCATGTAAAAAAGAATTATTAGAGCGGATTTCGATATTTTTATTATCACTTTCACCTAATGTAAAACGAGAAACTTGAGAATCAGTTGAAGGAGTAGAATTTAAATCTAAATTTATTTGTTTACGTTGCCAAGCGGATTCTTTTTCTAAATGAGAAAGTCCTTCTGGAGTTTTCATTTTAAGAGTTAACTCTTTTAGTTTTTTAATACGCTCTTGAGCTAAGCGAATTTGTTCTTCTCTTGTAATTTCATCTGATGATTTTTGACTAACAACCTCATTCACATTTTCAGTTACATCATTAATTACAAATTGAGATGCGTTTGTTTCAATGTTTTCAATTGGAGTTTCAAATAATGGTAAAATGTTTTTTACCTCAGTTGTATCTTCATCAAATGAATAAACTTTCATTTCAGGGATTTCAGTTTCAAAAATTACATTATCAAATTCTGTTAAATCTTCATTAACGATATTTGAAATTGGAGCTTCAGTTACTTCGTCTTTAACAAAAACAAAAGGTTCGTTGTTTTCAATTTCATCAATAATTGTAGTTTGAATAGGCTCAATTTTGGTAACAATAGCCTCATCAAATTTAACTAATTTTCTTTCTGCAAAAATAGGCGCTTCATATCCTGTGCTCATTTTAGAATTAAAACCTGTTGCAATAATAGTTACAGAAACATTATCGCCTAAAGATGGATCAGTACCATAACCAGTAATTAATTCGGCTGTTCCACCAGCTGCTTCTTGAATAAAATCAGTGATTTCACCAAACTCATCCATTTCAATATCATCACTACCACTCATTATATTTAATAATACATGACGAGCACCACTAATATCGTTATCATTTAATAAAGGAGAAATTAAAGCTTGTTCAACTGCGCGTAACGCTCTTCTTTCTCCACTCGCAATTGCAGAGCCCATAATTGCAACACCGCTATCTTGCATTACAGTTTTAACATCATTAAAATCTACGTTAACATGCATGTGTAAACTAATAATTTCAGCAATAGATTTTGCAGCACTTGTCAATACATTATCTGCATGAGCAAAAGCTTCTGTCATTTTTAAACTACCATAAATTTCGCGAAGTTTATCATTACCAATAACGATTAAAGTATCCACGTATTTTTTCATTTCCTCTAAGCCTTTTTCAGCTTGCTCTCTACGTTTTTTTCCTTCAAATGAAAACGGAATTGTTACAATACCAACTGTTAAAATACCTAATTCTTTTGCAATAGATGCAATAACTGGAGCAGCACCAGTACCTGTTCCACCACCTAAACCAGCAGTAATAAATACCATTTCGGTATTATCTTTTAAAATATTTTTTATCTCATCTATACTTTCTAAAGCAGAATCTCTTCCAACTTCAGGCTTTGCACCAGCTCCTAAACCTCTTGTTAGAGAATTACCCAATTGAATTTTATGAGTAACTGGACTTTTCAAAAGTGCTTGTTTATCTGTATTACAAACAATAAAGTCAACACCTTTTATGCCTTGTTTAAACATATGGTTAACGGCGTTACTACCGCCACCACCAACTCCAATTACTTTTATAATTGAGCTTTCTTCGTTTTCAGGTAAATCAAATTGCATCATGATATTTAGTTTTAAATTTTAATCTTAGTATTAGTTTTAATTTTTTTAGTTTATTTTGTAGAATTTGATTTATTCAACGTCATCTGAAATCCAATCTCTTGTTTTATTTACAATGTCAGCAAAAAAACTTCCGACTTTTTTAGTTGAATGACCAACAATATTTTTTTCTTCTTTCTTCCTAGTTTCTTCCGTAACAACAATTTTCGGTTCTTCTTTTACTTTATTAACGTTGGTTCCTCGTTTCAATTCTCTTTCATATTTTTCAATTCCCTTCATTACTAAACCCACCGCTGTTGCGTACATTGGATTTTTTAATTCATCGTCAGCTCCAGCTAAATGCTCATTTGGTGTGCCGATGCGGCAATCCAAACCTGTGTGCCTCATCACTAAATGATTTAAATGTTTTAGTTGAGCGCCACCACCAGTAATTACAATTCCGCCAGCTAATTTTCTTTCGTAACCTGAGTTTTTAATTTCAAACAACACTAGGTCTAAAATTTCTTCCATACGAGCTTCAATTATTTGCGCTAATGTATTAACAGAAATTTCTTTATGTGGACGACCTCTTAAACCAGGAATAGAAATAACTTCATTCATTTGATTTTCTTGAGCTAAAGCCGATCCAAAACGCATTTTCAATTGTTCTGCATGTGTTTTTATTATCCCACAACCTTCTTTAATATCATCAGTAATAATATTCCCACCGAAAGGAATAACTGCAGTATGACGAATTATACCATCATAAAAAATAGCAACATCTGTTGTTCCGCCACCAATATCAAGTAATACAATACCAGCTTCTTTTTCTTCCTCACTCAAAACAGCATCAGCACTAGCTAACGGTTCAAGATGTAAATCAACAGTAGTTAATTTAGCACGATTCACACATTTAAAAATATTTTTTACTGCTGAAACTTGGCCAGTAATAATATGGAAATTCCCTTCTAATCGCATTCCAGAATGCCCTATTGGATTTCTAATTCCACCTTCATTATCAATGATATATTCTTGTGGAATAACATGAATAATTTCTTCGCCTGGACTCATCACCAAACGGTGCATATTATCAATTAAATTATCTACATCATTTTGATTAACCTCTTCATCTAAAGACTTACGAGTAATCATGCCACGATGTTGCATACTTTTAATGTGTTGGCCTGCAATACCAACAATAACCTCTTCAATATCAATATCAGCTTTATCGGCTGCAATTTTTATTGCATTATTTATTGACTCAATGGTTTGCTCTATATTTGCAACTACACCACGTTGTACACCTAACGATTCCGCTTTACCAATACTAAGTATTTCTACTTTACCGAATTCGTTTTTGTAACCAACGATAGCGGCAATTTTAGTTGTACCAATATCAAGGCCAACAACTAAGTCGCCGATAATTTTTCCTTTTTGTGTTGTTTGTTTATCGTCCATAAACTTTTTTTTATTTTTTAGTGCAAACCACTTGGTTCTTATATTTTACATTTATTACTGAGTATTTATTCCAACCATCTGTTTTATTTAAACCATCAGTATAAAATATTTTCAGCTTTTTAAATTTTTCTTCAATATCAATTGCGTCCCCAAAAATTATTTTATGATTACCAACAGCTAAGTATAATTCCAATTCTTTTTCGTTTGTAACATTTATTTGGTGCACTAAACTCTTAAATAAACTATCCTTTACAATATATTCTGTCAATTTATAAATATCATCCAGCACACTAACTTTGCTAAACTTTTCATTTTTCATGATATCTTTAACTGATATAGAAACTCTTTGGGCAAATGGTTCAAAAATAAAACCAGTTGCTATTAAAACACGGGCAGTATGAGCTTCACTTAAAGGCATTAATTTAGATTGGGTATCTATATAATAACTTTCACCATCTAAATTAAAAATCCTAACTAATGGTGTACGTTGCAAAACATTTACATTTACATCTCCATTCACATCAACGGATACTTCTGCATTTTCAATTGCAGGATGCGCATTTAATGCTTTTTCAATTTTTGTTTCATCAAAATTTTCAATTTCAGAATTTAAAATTGCGTCTTGCCTATCCTTTAAATAAACTTTTAAATCTTCTTCATCAATAAATGTATTTACATCTGTATTAGAAACAGTAACACTTAAATTCTTTATTTCAATATTTTTTTGAGAACGAGTTGCAAATGCTAATGATACCATTAGTGTTGATAATCCAATAATCCAAAGAACGATAGTAATTATTTTTTTATTTATTTTCATTCGATTAAATATTCTGCATCGATTTTAAATACTTTTCAATTGGCTCAATTAACGAATCTATATCTCCCGCACCTAACGTCATTACAACTTCATTTTTTTGTGATTTCAAAAACTCAACAACATTTTCCTTTTTCACTAAGAACTTATTTTCAATAGTCATCTTGTCAATCAACATCTGCGAATTAACACCATTAATAGGTAGTTCACGAGCAGGATAAATTTCCAATAGTACACAGACATCTAACAAATCCAAACTTTTAGCAAACCCATCAGCAAAATCTCGCGTGCGAGAAAACAAATGAGGTTGAAAAATACCTGTAATGATTTTATCTGGATATAATTGTTTAGCAGCTGATATTGCTGCGGTCAATTCTTCCGGATGATGTGCATAATCATCTATATAAACAATAGAATTAGATTTTACACGGTAATCAAATCTCCTTTTCACACCTTTAAAAGAACGTAAGGCTTTGTTTATAACATCACCTTTTATACCTATTTTTTGTGCAACTGCTACAGCTGCAATAGAATTTTCCACATTATGCAAACCCGGTAAACCAATAGCAACGTGGCTTATAGGCTCTATAACACTATTGATGTTGTAACAAAATTCGCCATCAACAATATTTATAGAATTTGCAGAAAAATCTGTATCTAAATTTAGTGAGTAGATCAGTCGTTTATCTTTGATATTCAAATCGTTATCAACAGTTTTTTTAACAATTAAAAATCCATCTTTTTGAGTTTGGGAAGCAAACTGAGAATAACTTTCATGCATTGCATTTTTATCACCATAAATATCCAAATGATCAGGATCTACACTCGTGATTACAGAAATATAAGGATGTAAAGTTAAAAATGAACGATCATATTCATCGGCCTCAACAACTACGAAAGCATTGGCATCATTAGCGTCTCCCAATAATAAATTAGTGTGATAATTTTGAGAAATACCACCTAAAAAAGCGAAACAATTAATACCAGCTGTTTTTAAAATATGCGCTACTAAAGTTGTTGTAGTTGTTTTACCGTGTGTACCTGCAATTGCAATTGTTTTAAACTGTTTTGTAATTTCTCCTAAAACCCAAGCACGTTTTTGAAGTTTAAATTCTTTTTGTTGTAAAAAAACTAATTCTTCATTATTTTTAGGAATTGCTGGGGTATAGATAAATAAAATTTCTTCCTTTTCATATCCAGCAATAATTTTTTTTAATAAAACAACATCATCGTCATAATGAACATGAATACCTTCATCTTCTAATTGTATAGATAAATTGCTTTCTATTTTATCATAACCATATACTGTTTTACCATAGTGATTAAAATAACGTGCCAACGCACTCATTCCAATTCCACCAACACCAAGGAAATAATATAATTTATAATTTAATATCTGCATTATATTTTATAGTTGGCTAATTTTAATACTTCATTTGCAATCATACTTGTAGAATTGGGCATTGCTAATGATTTACAATTTTTACTTATTTCAATTAATCTTTCTGTATTATTAATTAGTGCAATTGATTCATTTATCAAATTATTTTTCGCATCAATCTCTTTTACTAAAACAGCCGCATTTTTATTTACTAAAGACATTGCATTTTTCGTTTGGTGATCTTCGGCGGCACTTGGCAACGGAACTAAAACAGAAGGCTTTGCAACAATACATAATTCAGAAATAGCGCCAGCACCAGCTCTCGAAATAACTAAATCTGCAACTGAATAAGCAAAATCCATTCGTGAAATAAAATCAATTGCCTTTATATTTTTATTTCATAAGGTTTTGTTTTTTCTTTGGCTGTTTCGAAATATAATTTTCCTGTTTGCCAAATAAGTTGAATATCATTATCCGCAAACTGTTTTAGACCTTCAACAATCGCTTCATTAATTCCTCGTGCACCTAAACTGCCACCTACAACTAAAATTGTTTTTTTGTTTTTATCAAGGTTGAAAAACTGATAGGCTTCATCTCTGTTTACATTTCCATTTAAAATATCTTGTCTAACAGGATTACCGGTTAAAATAATTTTTTCTTTTTCAAAAAATTGATCCATTCCTTCGTAAGCCACACAAATTTTACTCGCTTTTTTTGATAAAATTTTATTAGTTATTCCAGCATAAGAATTTTGCTCTTGCAATAAAGCGGGAACTCCATTACTAGTAGCCGCTTTCAACAAAGGACCAGACGCATAACCTCCAGTACCTATAACAACATCTGGTTTAAACTCTTTAATTATTTTACGAGTAAGTAATAAACTTTTGATGATTAAAAAAGGAAGTTTAAAATTAGACCAAGAAAAATTTCTTTGAAATCCAGCAATTGGAACTCCAATAATTTTGTAACCAGCAGCAGGAATTTTTTCCATTTCCATTTTTCCTAAAGCACCTACAAATAAAATTTCGGCATGAGGAACTAATTTTTTTATTTAGTTTGCAATAGCTACAGCGGGAAATATATGTCCACCTGTGCCTCCTCCACTTAATATAATTTTTAATGGTCTCATTTATTCAGCAATAGTTTCCTTTTCTTCGTTTGATTTACTAACACTTAAAATAATTCCAATAGAAATACATGTAAACCAAACAGATGTTCCTCCCATACTAACCAATGGTAAAGGCTGTCCTGTTACGGGAAATAAATTTACAGCTACAGCCATATTTATTAAAGCCTGAAAAACCAAACTAAAACTTAAACCAACTGCAATTAAACCACCAAATCGTTTTTCAGAATCCCTTAATATTCTTATTCCTCTAAATAATAATATCATATATAGAAATAACATTACTGAACCAGTAAATAAACCGTATTCTTCAATAATAATTGCATATATAAAATCAGAAGAAGCTTGTGGTAAAAATGCGCGCTGTGTGCTATTTCCCGGACCCTTTCCAATAATACCACCCGTAGCAATAGCTATTTTTGCTTGATCACTTTGGTAATTATTTTTAGAATCGCCACTACTAAAATTCTCTATACGCGCTTTCCATGTTGCACCTCGCGGAATTAAATCTGGAAATTGCATAATTATTACTCCAAGCAATAAGGCAAAACCAACGCAAGCGGCAAGTATGTAACCAATAAATTTTAATCTAATACCACCAACAAACATTAAAAACAAACAGTTTACAAAAAGCAAGGCTGCGGTAGAAAAATTTGCAGGAAAAATTAAAAAACAAATAAATGCAACAGGAAATAAAATTAATTTAAAAAGTGTTTTAAAATCATCTAACTGAGTTTGTTTTAAAGTAAGTGTGCGAGCTACAAAAATTAATAAAATAATTTTAGCAACATCTGAAGATTGAAACGTTAACCCTAAACCTGGTATTGCAATCCATCTGCTTGCTTCCCCCGCACTCACACCTTTTAATAAGGTAAATAATAACAAAGGGATCACTAAAAAAATTCCAATTTGTGCTACTCTAGAAAATACCGTGTATTTTAATTTATGAATAATATACATAATTATAATACCACAAATAATCAGAAATGTATGTTTAAATAAAAAGACTTCGGCATTTCCTTGTTTGTATTTATGAGCCAAAGTAACAACAGAACTATATACTACTAAAATAGAAAGTAGAGACAATAGAAAAACTATTGCCCAAATTACCCTATCTCCTTTTAAGTAAGTAAATACTTTCATTGTTTATTTAATTTTAGAAACTAGTTTTTTAAATTTATTACCTCGGTTAATATAATTATCAAACACATCATAGCTAGGACAAGCTGGAGAAAACAAAACAACTTGATCTTTTATTGCTCTATTTTTAGCTACGCTAAACGCGTTTTCTAATCCATCAATAACAATTACCATTACATGTTTACTAAAAATATTTTTTATTTCGGGAAGTCTTCTTCCGTAATAAATAACAGTTTTAATATTATAATAATTATTAAACTGAAACCAAGAATAATCTGTTTTCAAATCATCACCACCTAAAATCAAAACTAATTCGGCATCAATAGAATTAATATTTTCGGCAGCCAATTTAGCATTGATTGATTTTGAATCATTTATATATGTTATTCCTTCTATAGTATCAACAACTTCCATATTATGTTCAGTATCTCTTTTAAAAGATTCTAATTTGGATGCTTTGATTTCTTTTAATATGTGTTTCATATTATAAACCTCTAACTGCTGATTTAAATTGAACACCTCTATCTTCATAATTTTTAAACATATCAAAACTTGCACATGCAGGAGATAGCAAAACCGCATCACCTTTACTTGCTAATTTGTAAGACATTGCTACTGCTTCAGCAGCAGTCGACGCTTCCATTATTGTATCAACAGATTTTTTAAATGCTTTAATAATTTTTTTATTGTCAACACCTAAGCAAACTATTGCTTTTACTTTTTCGTTCACCAACTCAACTAATTCGTCGTAATTATTTCCTTTGTCTTGTCCACCAACAATCCAAACAACAGGTTTCTCCATGCTTTCTAAAGCATACCATGCCGAATTAATATTTGTTGCTTTAGAATCATTAATAAATTCAATACCATTTACAGTGGCAACAAATTCTAAACGGTGTTCAACATTTACAAAATCTTCAAGGCTTTCGCGAATAATATCTTTACGGATATTAACGATACTTGCAGCCATGGAAGAGGCCATTGAATTGTAAACATTGTGCTTTCCTGCTAGTGCTAATTGTTCTATTGTCATGATTAAGGGATTAGGGTTATTATTATAATTAAGGGTTATATTATTTTCTTGTAAAAAGGCGCCGTTGCCTTCAATAATTTTTTTAATGCTAAATGGGATTTTTTCAGCTTTAACTGGATTTAATTTCATAAATTCTTCCATTACTAAATCATCAGCGCAATAAATAAATGAGTCGGCAAATGTTTGGTTTTGAACTATACGAAATTTAGATGCAACATAATTTTCAAACTTATAATCGTATCTATCTAAATGATCAGGGGTGATATTTAATAAAATTGCAATGTCTGCTTTAAAAGCATACATGTCGTCTAATTGAAAGCTACTTAATTCTAAAATATAGTAATCATAATTTTCAGTTGCAACTTGATAAGCAAAACTCTTTCCGATATTACCAGCTAAACCAACATTATAACCAGCTTTTTTAAATATATGATAGGTTAATAATGTAGTAGTAGTTTTTCCGTTACTGCCAGTAATACAAATCATTTTTGCACTAGTATATCTTCCTGCAAATTCAATTTCAGAAATAACAGGAATATTTTTTTCTTTTGCTTTTAAAACTAAATCGGCTTTATCAGGAATACCGGGGCTTTTTATAATTTCATTGGCATTTAAAATTAAAGCTTCGGTATGCATACCTTCTTCAAAATCGATTTTATATTTTACTAATTCCGTTTTATATTTTTCGCTAATTATATTTTTATCTGAAACAAAAACATCATACCCTTTAGCTTTAGCTAAAATAGCACTGCCCACACCACTTTCGCCAGAGCCAAGAATGGCAATGCGAATTTTAGTTTGAGATATGATAGTATTAGTGTTCATTTATATTATTAGCGCGATTTGAAAAACGAATATTTATTTTATCTTAATTTTAATGTTACAATAGTGAGTGCTGCTAGCATAATTCCTATAATAAAAAATCTCATAACAATTTTTGATTCATGAAAACCAGACTTATAGTAATGATGATGCAGTGGTGCCATTTTAAATAAGCGATTAACTTTTGCAAATTCTAGCCCATGTCTTTTCTTTTGATACTTAAAATATACAACTTGAAGGATGACAGATACATTTTCTATTAAAAACACACCGCATAAAATGGGGATTAATAATTCTTTACGAATTGCAATAGCAAAAACAGCAATAATTCCTCCTATAGCTAAACTTCCTGTATCGCCCATAAATACTTGAGCAGGGAAAGCGTTATACCATAAAAAACCAACACAAGCACCAACAAAAGCGGCCATAAAAACAACTAACTCGCCCGTGTTTGGTATATACATGATATTTAAATAA